>Ga0256829_1003646_pt1 | contig 10521 bp, 12 predicted proteins | sample 131447metaG_FD_185979 | JGI IMG/M metagenome (GOLD analysis project Ga0256829, IMG submission 185979) | Hydrothermal vent microbial communities from Lau Basin, Pacific Ocean - 131-447 | ecosystem: Environmental > Aquatic > Marine > Hydrothermal vents | place: Pacific Ocean: Lau Basin | collected...
TCATGTCGGGGCGCATACGCCGCCCCTCCGCTTCCTCGGCATACGCCTCAGTCGCACGCCTATAGGGGTGCAAAACGAGGGCAAGGCCCTCCTTCTGCACCCCTATAGGCTACATTATTGCATCCCCATGAAAAGGGAGAGCAATAATGTAGCCTCAGGCCCCGAAGAGTGTTTGAACGACTGTCTTGGATTGGGTGGTCAGGGCCACATTTGGGCCGCGTGAAGTACCCGCAGGACCCTCACCAACTCCGGGCTTTCAGCATAGACCACGACATAGTTGGGCCGGACCACCAACTCCCGTGTCCCCTCAACTCTGCCCGTCCGGCAGCGCTTCGGGTGCTCGGGAAGCCGCCCCACCTTACTCTCGATCTCCTCGAGTAGGGCGAAGGCTGCGACTGGATTGTCGTCCGAGATGTAATCGATAATCGCCATCAGGTCTGCGCGGGCCGGTTCTGCCCATTCGAGATCAGGCACGGCGCTTCCCGTCGATCAACGCGCGGGCTTCTTGCATCATCTGGGCGTGCGGCGTGGTCGCTCCCGGATCGGCCAGAGCCTCCTGCACTTTTGTCCGGAACCAGGTGTCGTAAGAGTCCGGATCGGCAGTCAGACCAGCGGGAAGTCCGCCCTCGGCCGCGACCCTGGTCAGCAGGATCCGCACAGCATCCGAAAGCGTCAGGCCGACCCCGGACAGGGCCTTGCTGGCTTGGGCTTTGAGGTGATCGTCCACCCGTACGTGGAGCATCGAGGTTTGGGCAGGCATGGCGCGTCTCCAGAGGTCTCACCCTATTATGACTGTATCTCAAATGAGACACAATGGGGGCTTTGCTGCCTGTCCGAGGAGGTGCCTCATGGGGTCTTGTCTCGTTCCAAATGGACGGTCTCTGGGGGCTCTTGAGTTTTCCGTATTTTCGGCCTGTCCGGGAGGCTTTCAGGGGCGAAAATATCATAGGCGGCGCGCGCCAGATCGCGCTCGTTCCGGGTGATCTGGCGCCCCCCGGCCTCGAATGTCCGGCCCGCGCGGTTGCCCCAGTTCTCCCGCTCCAGGTCCGTCAGCCCGTTCCACCACTCCCGGGCCGGATCGCCCTGCGGGGTGGCTTCGATGATCGGTGGAGCGTCGGTGGTTTCCTGAGATTTCCGGCGTGCGGCGCTGTGGCGGTCGTTTTCAACGGCGGTTTCCGCAGCTTCGTGCGGGTCCTTCCAGTGCCAGTCAAAGCGCACGGCATGGACTGATCTCCCCCGCTTCTCGGGGGTCATTTTGATCGTGACCGTGCCGTAGTCGTTGATGGCTTCGATCGCGGGATCGAGGACGCTTCTGCGAAAGGCTCCCCAAACGGAATATGATGATTTGTCGTCGACCCCCATGAGCGCACGCAATTCGTCGAGGTCGAAGATCCAGTAGGGCCGTCCGAGGCGCTTCTTGTCCGCGAGTAGTGCGTAGAGCTGCCTTCCATGACCGGTCAGTCGATGGGCCGCAGTGGCCTCAATCTTCGTGAAATTGGCAGGGCTGCGGAGAGCGTGCACCCCGGCTGGCGGGATCAGCAGGCGAGCGACGCTGCCACCTGCCGTGATGCGCCATTCTGCCAGAACAACGGCCCCCCAGGGATCGCCGCGATGCTCTCCGGACAGCTTCACGCCAGTCAGGCGCTCGAGGCACTGCCTCAGCCAGACGTTGTCGGCCCGACCACCCTCTCCGCGTAGGCGTAGGGTTGGCACCTCCAGCCATACGGCGTTGGGGACGGTAGCGGGCACGCGCTGCTCGTCCAGAGCCGCGGCGATTTCCCAGACCGCCGACACCATGGCAGGCGTCAGGGGTGTTTCAGATCGGAGCGCGACAGCGCTGGACGGCACGGTGATTTCCCTCATTAGTGTATGGTATAAAAAATAAAAATACACTGCAATGTTTTCATTGACCCCTCCCGGACGTACATTCGAACACTCCCGGACGTACATTCGAACACTCCCGGACGTACATTTTTACCCTCCCGGACGTACATTTTTACCCTCCCGGACGTACATTTTTAGCCCCATAGTGTAAGTGTCGGGTGTCGAGGGGAGCGCTAGCGACACGCGACACTCGACACCCGACACTCAGCGAAACTGGGCGCTCGAACCGGAAGGTTGCGCCTAGAGGAGGCCAGAGATCGCGATCAAGGTTCGAGCGGATCGTAATCATCGACAGTGTCAGCATCCGCTCCAATCCGGACCTCTCGCGTTGCGTCGGCCTGAAGAAGCCCAACACACCCACCCTGTCCCTGACCACTGGACCCGTATCGCTGCTGGCTTTTCACCGAGAGGTGGCCAAGAGCCTTCGCGATCTGGATCTTGTCAAAACCCGCAGCTTTCAGGTTGGCGGCGAATTGGTGTCTCAGGCTGTACGGGGACACCTGACCACCCATCCGAGGGCGGATACGCTTGGACCAATCCAGATTGATACGTTTCGCCCTGCGTTGAACCACAGTGAACATTTCACCTTCCGGAATTGCTGAGAGAAGGGCTTGGCCCTCGGCGGAGTGTGCCTTGATCCACAGGACCCGTTCAGGCTGACCGCTGCGTTCTGTGACCTTAGCTCCACGGATGGTGACCTTGATCATCTCCCCGCTAGGTTCCCAGGCGCGCTCTAAGGCCACTCCTAGCTCGATCTCGTTCGGTCTGGCCCCGACCCACCCGCAAGCCAGAGACGGCCTCATAGCGGGCGTTGCAGCGTCCCAGGCGCGCTTCTGCCAGTCAGGGTCCTTCGGTAGGCTCTTCCGCTTCGATTTTCGGCGCACTGTACGTTCCAGAGGCTTCTCAGCCCCTGAGATCGCCGTATAGGCCCGGAGAGCCGCCCTAGAGGCCCTTGCTTGCCTCCAGGCTACCTCGAGGTCCCGAGAGCGCTGAGCCCTATCACAGGCGCTCCTGTGGGCCGAGAAGAGCCTCGCCGCTTCATGGCGAAGAGCCGCTCGGTGGTGATCCCAGCTCTGACGGGTGACGCCATCCATCAGTCGACCCCCAGACTGGGCGCTCAAATCAAGACGCGCGCGACCCACCCGAGCGTAATCTTCCGCAGTTTCCGGGCTGACCCCTCTCCCAGCCTTCGCTCTCTCGACCACATCCGTCTCCTGGGCGAGACGATGGGTCTCCTTCACGAAGGCTATGAGTTTATCCCGATCCGTTTCCATGATGACCCCAGCTCAATGACCCCGCAGGCTGGGGTCATGTCGGGGCGCATACGCCGCCCCTCCGCTTCCTCGGCATACGCCTCAGTCGCACGCCTATAGGGGTGCAAAACGAGGGCAAGGCCCTCCTTCTGCACCCCTATAGGCTACATTATTGCATCCCCCTGAAAAGGGAGAGCAATAATGTCTGCTTACAGCCTGGTAGGAGAGTTTATCGGACAGACCTAAGTGCGTCTCGAGATACTTCATAGGTATTGCTTTTCGCCACGTTTAGGTGCTCTCTGTATCTCTTAAATCATGTACACAAGGAGATGATCATGAACATGCGTGATGGTGGTGGCGTAGATATCCATGGTGGTGGCGTAGATATCCATGGTGGTGGCGAGCTTTGACATCGGTAGCTTCCCCCAGAACTATCTGGGGGAAGCTACCCGTTTCTTGTTTTTATTAATGGTTTCGTGTTTTCGGCTTCAACATCCATCATACACCCAATCGTTTGGAGATAAGATGTGGGTACTCAATGCGTCTATAATGTTGTCGTAAACGCGGCCAATAAGACTCTCCATCTCTGAAGGTAATGTCGATTTGTCAGCGATTGACATTGCGGCGTTCGCTTCAAATAGCACGAATGTGCTTTTATCGATGACGCCCAAGTCGATACCGAAAAAATCTAGTTTAACGCGATCTGCGATTGCGCGTGCAACATCTTGTGCCGCAGTCCAGCCAGGGAAGAGATCATGTTGTTCGCCAAGGCGCTTGCATCGTTCTTCCAACGTTCCGAGTGCGCCCGATGCCTGAGGGTGTCCGATCTGCCAGTTCTCTGAAACGCCGTAGGCTCTTAAGAATGCTCGGTTTCCTACAACCGCAATGCGAATCTTCTTAAAGATGCCATTTTCATCGGAAAAGTCCACAAATTGTGTCATGTAGTGAGGTCTTCCGCGCCAGGCACTGTGAAGTACTTCGATCCAGTCATCAGGGTTGTTGATGCGGACTAGGCCATTGCCTTGTTGTGATCCTTCTGGCCTTACTAAAACTGGATACTTAAACCCATATTCAACAAAAGCTTGTTCAAAGCTGGATGGGTTCTTGGGTTCAAACCGAATAGTCTTAGGTACATACAGATTAGGTATATCGGCCAAGTTTTTGGCACTTATGTCGCGTCGAGACATTTGTATCGCTTTGGGATGGTTAAATATTGGTATGATCTCCCCAAACGCACGATCCAAGGCTATCATAGCTGTGCGACTCTGGTCAGGTTCGTTGCAGAGATTCACCACCCAGTTCGGTCCTCGAATGTCGATCGAAGGTGGGGAAGGATAGAAGAAATTTACTCCTCGCTGAGCAAGTTCAACTTGCGTGGAAACCGGAAGCGCAAGAGCGTTACTCCAAAAATAATAGGGCTGACCGTCTGGACCAATTTTTATGGTCGCTAAGCAGTCTTCTGGGACTGCTCTGAACATAATTCCTTGACCGGGAGAAAGCTGAATGACCATGTAATTTAGTGCCGTTCCTTAGGTGTTTCTAGTTTCACACTTAGATTTTGTTTCTGCAGTGAAAATGTCATGGGCGGCACGTGCCAGATCGCGCTCGTTCCGTGTGATCTGGCGTCCCCCGGCCTCGAATGTCCGGCCGGCGCGATCGCCCCAGTTCTCCTGTTCTTGGCTCGTCAGCCCATTCCACCACTCGCGCGCGGGATCGTCCTGCGGAGTGTCTTTGATGATCGGTGGGGCATCAGATGTTGCCTGAACCTTTCGACGGGCGGCGCTATGCCGGTCATTTTCAACGGTGGTTTCCGTAGCTTCGTGCGGATCCTTCCAGTGCCAGTCAAAGCGCACGGCGTGGACTGATCGCCCCCGCTTTTCGGGGGTCATTTTGATCGTGACCGTGCCGTAGTCGTTGATGGCTTCGATCGTGGGCTCAAGCACTCTTGCCCGAAAGTTATTCCATCGGTTGTAAGAATTTCTTCCCTCGACTCTCATGAGGGCGCGCAATTCGTCGAGGTCGAAGGTCCAGTAGGGGCGCCCAAGGCGCTTTTTGTCCGCGAGCAGCGCGTAGAGCTGCCTTCCATGACCGGTCAGCCGATGAGCTGCTGCGGCCTCGATCTTCGTGAAGTTGGCAGGGCTGCGGAGGGCGTGAACCCCGGCTGGCGGGATCAGTAAGCGGGCGACGCTGCCGCCCTCTGTGATGTGCCATTCCGCCAGGACGACGGCCCCCCAGGGGTCGCCGCGATGCTCTCCGGACAGCTTCACGCCAGTCAGGCGCTCAAGGCACTGCCTCAGCCAGACATTGTCGGCCCGACCACCCTCTCCGCGTAGGCGCAGGGTTGGCACCTCCAGCCATACGGCGTTGGGGACGGTAGCTGGCACGCGCTGCTCGTCCAGCGCTGCGGCGATTTCCCAGACCGCCGACACCATGGCAGGCGTCAGGGGTGTTTCAGATCGGAGCGCGACGGCGCTGGACGGCACGGTGATTTCCCTCATTAGACTACGTTATTTGCTATTATTGTAGCTGTAAAGATGTAGTCCGACCCCTCCCGCGTGTAGTCTCAAACACTCCCGCGTGTAGTCTCAAACACTCCCGCGTGTAGTCTCAAACACTCCCGCGTGTAGTCTTCAGCCCTCCCGCGTGTAGTCTTGAAGGGGTACAGTGTCAGTGTCGGGTGTCGAGGGGAGCGCTAGCGACACGCGACACTCGACACCCGACACTCAGCGAAACTGGACGCTCGAACCGGAAGGTTGCGCCTAGAGGAGGCCAGAGATCGCGATCAAGATTCGAGCGGATCGTAATCCTGGACAGTGTCAGCATCCGCTCCAATCCGGACCTCTCGCGTTGCATCGGCCTGAAGAAGCCCAACACCTCCACCCTGTCCCTGACCGCTGGACCCGTATCGCTGCTGACTTTTCACCGAGAGGTGGCCAAGAGCCTTCGCGATCTGGATCTTGTCAAAACACGCAGCTTTCAGGTTGGCGGCGAATTGGTGTCTCAGGCTGTAGGGGGACACCTGACCGCCCAGCCGAGGGCGGATTCTCTTGGACCAATCCAGATTGATACGTTTCGCCCTGCGTTGAACCACAGTGACCATTTCACCTTCCGGAATTGCTGAGAGAAGGGCTTGGCCCTCAGCGGAGTGCGCCTTGATCCACAGGACCCGTTCAGGCTGACCGCTGCGTTCTGTGACCTTAGCTCCACGGATGGTGACCTTGATCATCTCGCCGCTAGGCTCCCAGGCGCGCTCTAAGGCCACTCCCAGCTCGATCTCGTTCGGTCTGGCCCCGACCCACCCGCAAGCCAGAGATGGCCTCATAACGGGCGTTGCAGCGTCCCAGGCACGCTTCTGCCAGTCAGGGTCATTCGGTAGGCTCTTCCGCTTCGATTTTCGGCGCACTGTACGTTCCAGAGGCTTCTCGGCCCCTGAGATCGCCGTATAGGCCCGGAGAGCCACCCTAGAGGCCCTTGCTTGCCTCCAGGCTACCTCGAGGTCCCGAGAACGCTGAGCCCTATCACAGGCGCTCCTGTGGGCCGAGAAGAGCCTCGCCGCTTCATGGCGAAGAGCCGCTCGGTGGTGATCCCAGCTCTGACGGGTAACGCCATCCATCAGTCGACCCCCAGACTGGGCGCTCAAATCAAGACGCGCGCGACCCACCCGAGCGTAATCTTCCGCAGTTTCCGGGCTGACCCCTCTCCCAGCCTTCGCTCTTTCGACCACATCCGTCTCCTGGGCGAGACGATGGGTCTCCTTCACGAAGGCTATGAGTTTATCCCGATCCGTTTCCATGATGACCCCAGCTCAATGACCCCGCAGGCTGGGGTCATGTCGGGGCGCATACGCCGCCCCTCCGCTTCCTCGGCATGCGCCTCAGTCGCACGCCTATAGGGGTGCAAAACGAGGGCAAGGCCCTCCTTCTGCACCCCTATAGGCTACATTATTGCATCCCCCTGAAAAGGGAGAGCAATAATGTCAGACTCCGGCCCTTCAGAGTGTTTGAACGACTGTCCGGGATCAGCTGGTCAGGGCCACATTTGGGCCGCGTGTAGCACTCGAAGGACCCTCACCAGCTCAGGGGTCTCGGCATAGACCACGACGTAGTTGGGCCGGACCACCAGCTCCCGTGTCCCCTCAACCCTGCCCGGCCGGCAGCGCTTCGGGTGCTCGGGAAGGCGTCCCACTTTGCCCTCGATCTCCTCAAGCAGGACCCACGCAGCTGCTGGGTTGTCCTCCGCGATATACCCGATGATCGCCATGAGATCCTCGGACGCCGGAGCCTCCCACTTCAGCTCAGTCACGGCCCCTCCCGTCGATTAGGGCGCGGGCTGCCTGCATCACTTGGGCGTGCGGAATCGCCGGTCGAGGGTCCGCTAGTGCTTCCTGCACCTTGCTGCGGAACCACGCGTCGTAGGCGTCCGGATCGGCTGTCAGTCCGGCCGGGAGCCCGCCCTCGGCTGCGACCCTGGTCAGCAGGATCCGGACCGCGTCCGAGAGGGTCAGGCCGACCTCTGACAGGGCCGCAGCGGCCTGGGTCTTGAGCTGGTCGTCCACGCGGACGTGGAGCATCGAGGTTTGGGCGGGCATGCGGATCTCCCTAAATGACGGAACACTGCCAACGTATCTCATTTGAGATACGTTGGCGATAGCCATCTGACGATCCAGCCACATCACCAAAGCCACCAGCGCCGGGTCCGGGGCGGTCCGGACAGCAGAGCAGTGGCCTGTTGTTTCCAGGCGTCCCGGTCCGCTTCAGCTTGGTCTCGCGCTCGCTCAGCGGCATCTGCACGGGCCGTTTCTGATGCCAACTTTTCTCGTAATTCTGTGACCTCATTGGGGTGTGCGGCTATCTGTTGTCGCACAGTGTGCGCACCCTGTGCGCTCCATGCGCTCAAATCATCGGGAGTGATAAGCCAGTGATTACGATTATCTCGTTTTGCCTTTAATTTGTGACTTTTGATCGCCCTCATTATTGACCAGCGAGACACCCCAATACGCTGTGCAGCCTCTGTCGGTGACATGTGCGGGCCGTTAGTCATAGTGGCAGAGCCATCTGGCTGGCGTTCTCGAAAGTAAACCGCAGCCGGGCGGTTTTTCGGCCTCTCTTGATAGGCTCAAATTCCGCTGTGATGTTGGTTTGTGCTGCCAATTCTGACAGGGCGGGCTCGATCACCCAGCGACGGGTTTGAGCGAAGTTAGCGCGGTAGCTCTTCGGGGTTTCCATGATGATATGGAAGCGATCTATGTCCACCTCCCAAACTCCGGTATCCCTGAAGCGTTCGAGGTTCTCGAACAGTCGCCAAGAATAGGTCGATCGAAGTGCCGCGGCCTTCGATAGTTGGTAGCTTGTAAAGTGCTTTTTGAGCTGCACGAGGAACTGCGCGATCTCCGATGCGAAGGCGATGGAAACCTCGCCTTCGCCATCCTTGTAGCGGATCGAGGATATCCAGCGCATCTTAACCACTTCGACCTTCTGCCTGTTGGGGCCGTAGTGTTCGATGTGCCGGATCGACCGGTTGTAAAGCTGCTCTTGGGCTGATCGGAGTTGCTTGTACGCAACGTCGGCTTCGAGGCCGAACTGCTCGGCGAAATCTACTGCCAGAATCTTGATGGGCTTCCCTGGGAGGGTGGCCGCCTGAGGCGACAGCTTCGCCACAGCCATTGAGATCAAGCGCTTTTCACCGAGGTTCAGGCCGTGAGATGCGCTTACTAACGTGTTGTGCATTGTCACGTTTCCGCCCGCAGGCAGGTTCATCAAGTCGTTCTTTCGAGGTCTGGCCATGTTGTGAGAACCTTGCCGATAATGTGAGGTAGAATTTTACCATACATTAGCGGCAAGGTTCTCACAATGAGCTCGCAGGCCTGTGGATAGCACGGCATATTCCTCACAGTTAACGGCATATTCCTCACAGTTAACGGCATATTCCTCACATTTCGCAGCGATTACCCCTTTGAAATCAGTAACTTGGCGACACCAAAAACAAGATAAAAACAAGATAAAAGGGATACAAGGCACAGTTGACCGCTCAAAACTGTCCCTGAAAGCGCATGTGACAGACACCAAATCCCCCCAAAAACCACCATCTTGATCACAGGATGGGTACTATCAGGGCTCGGCAGGCTCGTAGTCCGTAACCAGATCAGCCTCGGGTCCTGTCCGGACGTCCCGGGTCGCATCGACCGCGACAAGGCCCACGCCCCCTCCCTGCCCCTGAGAGGCCGAGCCGTAGCGCTTCTGGCTTTTCACCGAGAGGTGACCGAGGGCCTTGGCGATCTCGATCAGGTCAAAGCCCTGAGCCTTGAGGTTCGCTGCGAACTGGTGGCGGAGACTGTAGGCTGAAGGTTTGCCACCCATCAAGGGGCGGATCCGTTGGGACCAGTCCAAGCTGATCCGTTTCGCTCCACGTCGAACCTCGGTCCTGGTTGCACCCTCAGGAATTGCTGAGAGGAGAGCCTGTCCTTCCGGAGACGTTGCGCTGATCCACAGAACGCGCTCTGGCTGGCCACTGTGGTCCGTGACCTTTGCTCCCCGGATCAGAACCTGGACAACCTCCCCCTGCCGCGTCTGGAGCCGCTCCAGGGCCACTCCCAGCTCGATCTCGTTCGGACGGGCACCAATCCATCCGCAGGCCAAGGCGGGCCTCATGGCGGCTGTAGCGGCCTCCCAGGCCCGTTTCTGCCAGTCATCCCCCTTGGGCAGGGTTTTGCGCTTCGATCGGCGTGGCGCGGACCTGTGCGATGGCTTTGTCGCCTCTGATACGGCCGTATAGGCCCTGAGAGCCGCTCTGGAGGCCCAAGCGTGCCTCGCGGCTGTCTTGAGGTCCTGAGAGCGTTGAGCCACGTCACAGGCGCTCCTGTGGGCTCTGAAGGCCATCGCCGCCTCGTGGCGCAGCGCAGCCCGGTGGTGATCCCAGCTCTGGCGGGAGACCCCGTCCATTAGCCGACCCCCGGAATCGTCCTCCAGATCGAGCCGCGCACGTCCGACCCGGGCATAGTCCGCAGCCGTCGCCGCGCTGACCTCCCGTCCGGCCTTCCCCCGTGCCACGATGTCGGTCTCTCCTGCGAGCCTATGGGTCTCCCGCACGAAGGCGATGAGCTTGTCCCGATCTGTTGTCATGGTGATCCCTATCTGATGACCGCAAGGGCGGTCATGTCGGGGCAGCATACGCAGCCCCTCCGCTCCCTCGGCATACGCCTTGGTCGCCCGCCTTCAGGGATGCAAAACGAGGGCAGCGCCCTCATTCTGCACCCCCCTCAGGCCACATTATTGCATCCCCATGAAAAGGGAGAGCAATAATGTAGCCTCAGGCCCCGAAGAGTGTTTGAACGACTGTCTTGGATTGGGTGGTCAGGGCCACATTTGGGCCGCGTGAAGTACCCGCA
>Ga0256829_1003647_pt1 | contig 10520 bp, 8 predicted proteins | sample 131447metaG_FD_185979 | JGI IMG/M metagenome (GOLD analysis project Ga0256829, IMG submission 185979) | Hydrothermal vent microbial communities from Lau Basin, Pacific Ocean - 131-447 | ecosystem: Environmental > Aquatic > Marine > Hydrothermal vents | place: Pacific Ocean: Lau Basin | collected...
TTCGTAGCGTAGCGTAGAACGAATCAAAAAGCAGGTGGCACACGCTAGTGTGCTCAGCGCGACCGTTGTTCGGGCCCGCGTAGCGGGCACGAACAACTATTTATTAGTGGACATTATATCACCTTTTGATATGAAATTCAATGTTCAAATATCTATTTATTTGTATTGTTTACATGACATTTAAAGCATACAATCTAGTTTTTCTACATATTTTGCTATTTTTGATGTCTTTTAATAATATAATAGGGGAGCAAATAGGTATATTTTGGGTGTTAATGCTTGAATATGTGTATTAAAAAGACAAAATGTCTTTTTAAAATTGAATTCATATTGAATTAAAAACGCTATGTGATATGTTGTGTCACTGGTTATCTAGCCTTGAAACCCTCTTTACTTTTGCAATACTCAGTCAAAAAACACTCATTGCATTTTGGACTTTTGGCGGTACAGATATATCTGCCAAAAAGCACCATGGCTTGGTGAAGTATGTGTAGATTGGTTTTAAATTTCTTTGTTAGGTCAACTTCAGTTTTTATGGCGGTTTCTGATTTGCTTAGTCCTAGGCGATGGGCGACTCTGAAGACATGAGTATCGACTGCCATCAAGTTTGCTTGATTATATTCTATGAGAACTACATGGGCTGTTTTTTGACCAACTCCTGCCAAAGAGATTAGTTTTTTCTCATCCAAAGGAATAGTTCCGTCAAAATTATTCACGACTTTTTGTGCCATTTTTACCAGGTTTTTTGCTTTGTTGTTAAAAAAAGAGCAGGATTTTATGATATCTTTTACATCATCCAACTGGGCATTTTGTAAAGCTAACACATCAGGATATCTTTCAAAAAGAGCTGGTGTGATTATATTTACTCTTTTGTCGGTACATTGAGCAGAAAGCATCACAGATATGAGTAGTTCATATAGGTTTTTATATTTTAACTCCGTAACGGCATCGCTATACCTTTGTATAAAAATCTCTTTTATGGCTTGTATATCTTTTTTGGTTGATTGTTTGATTGTGTTTTTCCTTATAAGATTTATTAAATATTTAAACAAAGATAGTATAATACCACAAATTAATTATTAAAGGATATAGATGAAGAAGATTATTTTAGCTAGCGTAGTCGCTGCGATTTGTGGTATCAGTTTAAATGCTGCTGTATATGCAACGGTAAATGGACAAAATGTAACGGATCAAGATATAAAAGTTTTGCTTAAATCTAGCAGAGGTGCTGTATATGAGCAACTTCCACCAGCTACTCAGAAAAAAGTAGTTGAGCAAGCTATTGAGAGAAAATTACTTGCTGCAAATGCTATAAAAAGTGGCATTGAAAATGATAAATCATTCAAAGAGGCATTGAAAAAGATAAAGAGTGATTTAGCTTTGGAATTATGGATGAAAAAAGTTTTTTCACAAGTTAATGTAACAGAAAAAGATATAAAAGCATTTTATGATAAAAATGCAGAAAAATTTAAAAAACCATCTCGTGCAAAAGCTAGACATATACTTCTTAAGACTGAAAAAGATGCACAAGCTGTTATAAATGAGCTTAAAAGCCTAAAAGGAGATGCGCTTTCTAAAAAATTCATCGAGTTAGCAAAAGCTAAATCAACAGGACCCAGTGGTAAAAGTGGTGGTGAGCTTGGATGGTTCAATAAAAGACAAATGGTTAAACCTTTTAGTGATGCAGCGTTTGGACTTAAAAAAGGCACTATTACGCTAAAACCAGTTAAAACTCAATTTGGCTATCATGTTATTTACCTAGAAAATAAAGAAATTGGTAAAAAAGCAACTTTAGCTGAGGTAAAACCTAGAATAGAGAATGCTTTAAAGATGGATAAATTTAGAAAAAAAGTTTCAGCACAAGCAAAAAAACTTAGAAAAGATGCAAAAGTAACTATAAAATAAAAAGGTTGTTTTGATGCAAGGTAGAAAGATTTTTGATTTTGTCAAGCCTGGGGTTGTTTTTGGTGATGATTTACAAAAAGTTTATGAGATAGCGAAAGAGAATTCTTTTGCTATCCCTTCTGTAAATGTCGTGGGTACAGACTCTATAAATGCAGTGATGGAAACTGCAAAAGATGTTAATTCTCCTATAATTATCCAATTTTCATTTGGTGGAGCAAAATTTTGGGGAGGCGAGGGGATTGCCCCTCAAGTTTCAGGTGTTTTGGGTGCAATTAGTGGAGCTTTACATGTACACTCTTTGGCAAAGGCATATGGCATCCCTGTAATCTTACATACTGACCATGCGGCAAGAAAGCTTTTGCCATGGATTGACGAATTGATAGATGCCGGAGAGGATTATTTTAAAAAGTATGGACAGCCTTTGTTTAGTTCTCATATGCTTGATCTTTCGGAAGAAGATTTAGAGGAAAATATCTTTACATGTAAGACTTATTTGAAGCGAATGTGCAAAATCGGTATGTCTATTGAGATTGAGCTTGGATGTACAGGTGGTGAAGAAGATGGAGTAGATAATACTCATCTGGATAATTCAGCACTTTATACACAAGCTGAAGATGTGGCTTACGCTTATATCGAACTTAGTAAGATAAGCCCAAGTTTTACGATAGCTGCTTCTTTTGGAAATGTTCATGGTGTTTATAGACCTGGTAATGTTAACTTGCTGCCAAAAATTTTGAAAAATTCTCAAGATTATATACAGAAAAAATACAATACTAAAGAAAAGCCTGTAAATTTTGTATTCCATGGCGGTAGTGGAAGTCATATTGATGATATTGAAGAGTCATTATCTTATGGTGTGATTAAGATGAATATAGACACAGATACACAATGGGCATTTTGGGAAGGTGCTAAAGGATATATCGACAAATATAGTGCTTATATGCAAACACAAATTGGTAATCCAGATGGAGCTGATTTGCCAAATAAAAAATATTACGATCCGAGAAAATGGCTAAGAGCTGGAGAAAAAGGTCTTATAAAAAGATTGAAGATAGCTTATAGCGATTTAAATTGTATCGATAGAAACTAAGATTATGAGTCTCGCTTGAGACTCTTTTTGTATGATTTTTACTCCATCACCACTTGAAAAACATCACTTTAGAGATGAGTTATTTTACATAAAAAGAGATGATTTGCTTGATGTTGATTTTTCTGGGAATAAGGCTAGAAAAGTTGAGTATTATTTAGTGAATGATTTTCCTAAGATTAAACAAATAGTTAGTTTCGGCTCAAATCAATCAAATGCTATGTATTCACTCTCTGTTTTAGCCAAGATGAAAGGCTGGAGATTTATATATTTTTGCGATCATGTTTCTATATTTTTGAAAGAAAATCCAATTGGAAATTACAAATATGCTCTTGGAAATGGTATGGAGCTAAGACTTTCAAATGATAAATGTTCTGATGCAAATTCGTTAGATAATGATAAAACAATAATAGTTCAAGAAGGTGGTAGGCAGAACGAAGCTGAAGTTGGATTAAAAAATTTAGCATTAGAACTTATCTCTGATATTAAAAAAGAAAACATCCAAAATCCTTATCTTTTCTTGCCCTCAGGTACTGGTACAACAGCACTTTTTTTGCAAAAATATTTGCCTTTCAAAGTATTCACATGTAGCACTGTTGGAGATGATTTGTATCTTAAAGCTCAGTGGAATATGGTGGATAAAAATATTGATATTTACCCAAATATATTAAATTCAAAGAAAAAATATCACTATGGAAAATTATATGCTGAGGCTTATAAAATATGGAAAGAATTAAAAGATGATATGAGAGTAGAATTTGATTTGCTTTACGATCCGATTGGTTGGATTAAATTTTTAGAAAATAAAAAGAAGTTAAAAGGTACACCGATTTATATCCATCAAGGCGGATTAAAGGGAAATGAATCCATGAAAGCAAGGTATGAGAGAAAATTTGATAAAATAACACTTATATAAGGATTAGTAAATGTTACAAATAAAAACAAATGACAAAAATTTTAAAACCCAATTTTCAAAGCTTTTGGGCAGAGGAAAGATGGATATAGATAGTGTTTCAAAGATAGTTAGAGCTATTATAGATGAAATCAGAGCCGATGGAAACAGTGCAGTAAAAAAACATGTGCAAAAGTTTGATAAGTGGATTCCGAAAAGTGATGATGAACTAAAAATTTCTACAAACGATATGAAAATTGCATATAATAAATTAGATAATGAGCTAAAAAATGCACTAAAGCTAGCATATGATAGAATCAAAACATATCATGAAAAACTACTTCCAAAAACATGGATGGAAACCGATGTTACTGGCTCAATTCTTGGGCAAAAAATAACAGCAGTTGATAAAGCCGGACTTTATATTCCTGGGGGAAAGGCAGCGTATCCAAGTTCGTTGCTTATGAACGCAATACCTGCTATCGTTGCTGGCGTTGATGAGATTGTAGTATGCACTCCCGCACCACAAAATGAACTGAATTCTTTACTACTAGCGGCCATGCATCTTTGTGGCATAAAAAATGCCTACAAGATAGGAGGAGCTAGTGCGATAGCTGCTATGGCATATGGCACAAAAAGCGTACCAAAAGTTGATGTTATCACGGGTCCTGGCAATATATTTGTAGCAACTGCTAAAAAGTTAGTATATGGCGAAGTAAATATAGACATGATAGCAGGTCCTAGCGAGATAGGAGTTTTAGCTGATAGCAGTAGTGATGCAAAACTTTTAGCGATAGATTTGCTTTCACAAGCAGAACATGATGAGATGGCAAGTTCAATACTGATTACAACTGACGAAGAGTTGGCAAATCAAACACAAAAAGAGATAGAGATTTGGTTAAAAACTTTAAGCAGAGAAAAAATTGCAAGAACTTCTATAGAAAAAAGAGGTGCTATAATCATCGCAAGAGATATGGATGAAGCCATTTTTTTGATGAATGAAATCGCACCTGAACATTTAGAAATCATGTGCGAAGATGCGATGAGCTTGCTACCAAAGATAAAACATGCGGGAGCTATATTTCTTGGAAGATACACACCGGAACCTATAGGTGATTATATAGCAGGACCAAATCACACACTTCCAACTGGTGGAACTGCTAAGTTTTATTCGCCACTGAGTGTTGATAATTTTATAAAAAAATCTTCCATAATTTGCATGAGCGAAGAGGGCATAAAAAAAATAGGAAAAGAGTGTGCATTATTAGCAAAAACCGAAGGACTAGGAGCTCACGCAACTTCAGTTGAGCAAAGAATTTAATCTAAAAGCTTTTCTATTTTACCTAAAATTAGATTTGCATGTACTTTTAAATCATAATACTCTCCCATGTAAGACAGTGGTATTTTCGTCTCTTTTTGGATTTCATCTAAAATATTTAGTAAATCAGTTTTAGTTTTTATCAGTTCGTTTTTATCAGTATTTTTTAACCTAGAGTCAATTTCATGCAAAATTTTATACCATTTATATACTTTTGACCTCACTCGCCATCTATAAAGAGGCATCGCACCTTTTAAAAGTGGAAAAAGTAGAGTTAAAAGAGGGATTATCATGATAGCAAGTCTATCTATTTTGCTTGCAATCCAAAAAGGAAAAATCTTTTCTAAAAAGCTATCTCCTTTTAAGAGGTACTTTTTTGCATCACTGCTCATTGGAATTTGAGTGTATTTATATGTTGGAAATTGATTTTGTACTGAAAATATAGATGATGGGGAGTGTACTTTTTTCGCGACTTTTAATAGTAATCTGATTAAATCTGGATGCAATGTTTTTACTGAAACTAAAGTTGCGGTAGTGCCTAGTAATGTTTTATCAGTTTTTGGTATGTTTTTTTCCAGATTCATAACGCCCTCACCAAGTGTTAAGGCAGATAAGTAAGAAAATCTTTTGCTATATGCCTTAGCTCTTTTAAAACTAAAAAGTTCAAGTTTATTGTCGCTCAATAAATCTTTTATCTTAGAAGAACTAGCGGAAATTACACTAAAAATAGCATCTACCTTTCCTTTTTCCAAAGCAGTTTTTGGACTTTGATTTTTTAAATCTACAAAGTTTGTATTCGTTTTATCTATATTATTCTCTTTTAGCAAAACCTTTGCTAAAGCTCTAGTTCCACTTCCAACACCACCAATATATATATTTTTACCTTTTAATTCATAAAGATACTTAAACTTATCACTTTTTCTATAAAATACCCAAAGAGGCTCAAAATATATGCTGCCAAGAGACATTAGATTTTTTAAATCTTGTTTTTTTGCAGTCCCACCTTGTACGAATGCTACATCAACCTTTCCTTTTTCAAGCATGCTAAGTGCTTCAACTGAACCAGCTGTTGGTACAAGTTGCAAATCAAATTTTTCCTTTTTAAGCAACTTGCGATAAATAGTAGCAAAATGATAGTATGACCCATCAATCTTTCCTGTAGCTATTTTGATAGCTCTAGGTGGAGCAGGGTCGATGAATTGGTATGAAAATATACCGACTATTAAAATTATAACTATAATAGGAAGTGTTATTTTGCACCATTCGCATTTCATCATTTACCTCTTTTCGCGTAAAATTCTTTTTTAAATTCTTTAAATTTGTTTAGCAGTATCGCCTCTCTCATTTGCTTCATCAAATTTAGATAATAGTGAAGGTTATGCATTGAAGCGAGCCTAAAATATGTCAATTCACGAGCTCTAAATAGATGGTTTAGATAGCCTCTGCTATAATTCTTACATGTAAAGCAATCGCACTCCTTATCTATGGGTTCAATATCTAGTTTGTATCTCGCTGTTTTTATATTTATCTTTCCAAAAGATGTGAAAAGTGTGCCGTTTCTTGCATTTCTTGTTGGCATCACACAATCAAACATATCAACTCCCCGCTCTACATTTTCCACTAAATCTTCAGGAGTTCCCACTCCCATCAAATATCTTGGTTTGTCTTTTGGCATCAAAGGAGTTGTAAATTCAACTGTATCGTACATCAAGTTATTTGATTCGCCGACACTAAGCCCACCTATGGCATATCCGTCATAATCCTCTAGGGAGCAAAGCTCATCGGCTGAAATCTTTCTAAATTCTTTATCAGTTCCACCTTGTATAATCGCAAAGATATTTTGATGAGCTCCTATGCCTTTTTCTTTTTGATTAACATGGTATTCTATCGCCTCTTTTGCCCAAGCAGTAGTCCTTTGGATGGAGAGTTCAATCCTCTCTTTACTAGCAGGAAGTGCTACTAAATCATCTAATATCATCATAATATCAGAGTTTAAATTATACCCTATATCTAAGACACTTTTTGGTGTAAAGTAATGCATGGAGCCATCAATATGAGATTTAAACTTTATGCCGTTTAAGTCAGGTTTTGAGTTAGAACTAAGACTAAATGCTTGAAAACCACCACTGTCAGTCAAAAAACTATTTGGAAATTTTGTAAAGCCATGAAGGCCTCCAAAATGCTTGATGGTTTTATCACCAGGGCGAAGATAAAGATGGTAAGTGTTGCCTAGGATTATCTGCGCTTGTAACTCTTGAGCCATGTCCTTTGCATCAAGACTTTTTACGCTCCCGACAGTTCCCACTGGCATAAAAACAGGAGTTTGTATAGTGCTGTGAGCTGTTTGAATGGTGCAAGCTCTTGCGTTTTGGTCCGTATTATCTATTTTAAATCTCATCTTTGATATAATATCCTTATAAATGGAGTGTACATGAAAAAAATTCTCATACTTGCTGATGGTATTTTAGCGAAATATTTTTTAGAAAGAGTTATGGATTCCCAATATGGTGAAAATCTTTATAGTGTTGTCTACTATAAAGACTCTACACTTCCTAAAAACAAGCCTGAGAATTTTACTTTTTATAATTTTGACCCAACTAGTTATGAAAAACTTGCCCAAGTCTTAGGCGAAGAGTATTATCAAGTTATGATTATAGCTTCTAAAAAGATTGATGCCATTACTTCTTATGAAAATATAAGAAAGATAGACAAAGAGATACAAATTGTTTTGCTTGATAGATGGGGGATAAAATATGACGATAAGAGACTCTATCTTCTTGATTCTAGGGAGGCTTTGGCTTCTCGTTTTATAGATTATCTTCCTGATGTTGCAGTTATCGCACAAAATGTTGGTTTAGGCAAGGGTGAGATTATGGAGATAAGGATTCCCTCTGGAAGTTCATACTCTTACAGACATCTTGGAAATATAGAACAAAGCAAATGGAAAATAGCAGGGATTTATAGAGCCAATAGTTTGATTTTGCCAAGAGATTCTCTTATGATTTTACCAAATGATGTTTTGCTAGCAGTTGGTGAGCCTCATGTCTTAAGAAGCGTCTATAATAGTGCTAAAAAAGAGATAGGGCAGTTTCCCTATCCATTTGGAAAGGTGATTTACTGTTTTATCGACATGTTAAATATGAGCGAAAATGATATAAATACGATTTTAAACGATGCCATGCTTTTACACACAAAGATAAACTCTAAAAAGATTCTTATAAAGGTGATTAATCCAACTGGCACAAAACTTTTTGATAAAATCAAAAGTTATAATGGTAAAAATATAGATGTTTTGATAGATTATTATAGTAATAGCACAAAAGAGATACTGAAAAATGATGTAAAAGGGAAAGATATCGGTCTTGTTGTGGTCATGCAAGATTTTTTTGCCTTACATGTAAAGACTTTGTTTGAACTAAGAAAGCCTATATTTAAGATTGGTATTTGGGGATTTGCAGATTTAAAAGAGGCTGTGATTCTTAGTAATAACAGTGAAGATATAGAAAAAGAATCATCTGTTATATTTGATTTTTCAACGCAGTTGGATTTAAAGATAAAGCTGTATAATTTTTATCCTGATGGCGTGGATGATGAAGATGGTCTAAGCGAACACTTTAAAAGTTTAGGAAAGATATTTAACAAAAAAGTAGAGATTATAGATTCGCAGAAAAATCCATTGATAAAATTAAGAAACAAAAAAGATATATTGCAATTTGTGCCATTTAGCATAAAAGTTGCAAACCAAAACATCTTGTCTGTTTTTTCAACAGATATGGAAAAGTTATACTTTAAATTAGCAAGTAATTATCAGGTTTTTATACCGGTAACTGCATAAAAGGATATATTGTTATGCCAATAATAAAATCTAAAAGAATGAAAAATTTTATAATACTTGCTTTTTTCTTTTTTGGTATAGTGGCAAATGCAAGTGTTAAATATTCAACATTTATAGACCAACAATTGAAACTATCAATGCAAATTTCGGATGCCAATCTCACGCAGAAAAAAGTTTCTGATTTGATAAAAAAGCAGGAAGCATTGTACGAAAAAGCTTTATACACGCTAATGTCAAAAAAACAAAAATATATAGATAATGCGATAAGTTATAATTCTAAAATATTTTCACTGAGAAAAATTATCGCTGTTAATAAAAGAATCGGAAATAATTATGCAGTTACAAGAGATGAAGTGCAGATAAAGTCATACCGTATTGCAAAAAATATCAATGACTTAATACGAAATATTTTGATTGCCCTTGATGGTAGTAGTGCTGAAACATTTGAAAAAAAATTAAATAAATTTGTTGCGTTAAATCAAAAAGAACTTGTTAAGCTTACAAAAAACAATTATAAAGACTTATTAACTCTCAAAGGAAAAGCTCCTGTAATCATAGCACTAAAAAGAAATGTGCAAGAGTATTATGCCTTGCAAAATATCACCAATGATATCGTTGCACATATTTATAAATTTGAAAAACAGATGTATGGTCTTAGCAAGTTTTCTAAATTTCATCTTGTTAATATTGTGGTTTTTATCAGCTCTATAAATGCTGTGCATCAAGTCGATAGACTACTTTCAACAGTAGGGTTAAGTGTTGTTAAATTGATTATCATTGTATTTTTGATATTTTTCATCTTTTTTATTCGAAAATTATTTTATTTTCTTTTTGAAAAGTATTTACTATATAATAATTATCTGCAAGTTTATGCACAAAATATTTTAAACAGAACCAAAAAAACGATAGATATACTAATCGTGGTCATTAGTCTTAATATGATAGCATATGCATATAATAGCTTTAGCAATAGCATTGCAATGTCTGGTTTTTTTAATATCATATACACAGTGATTATAACTTATTTTACCTATAATGTTATCAATATAGTTGCACCTATAAACCTAGAAAAATTTTCTGAAAATACTTCGAATGTGAAAGCTGAACTCATTAATGTTGGGATAAAAATTGTTAACTTTTTTATCTTTTTGATTGGTTTTCTTTTTATTCTTTACTTTGCAGGCGTAAATTTGACAGCACTACTTTCTGGTCTAGGCATTGGTGGTTTTGCTGTTGCTTTTGCTGCAAAAGATACAATCTCCAACTTTTTTGGAACGATTGCAATTTTAGCTAGCGATGCTTTTTCACAAGGAGATTGGGTTGAGATTAACAAAAAAGAGGGAACCGTTGTCGAGATTGGATTGCGAGTAACAACTATTCGAACTTTTGATAATGCGCTTATTGCCATTCCAAATGGTACTTTTGCTTCTGCTGATATTAAAAACTGGAACAAAAGAAAACTTGGGCGTAGGATTAAAATGAA
>Ga0256829_1003648_pt1 | contig 10509 bp, 7 predicted proteins | sample 131447metaG_FD_185979 | JGI IMG/M metagenome (GOLD analysis project Ga0256829, IMG submission 185979) | Hydrothermal vent microbial communities from Lau Basin, Pacific Ocean - 131-447 | ecosystem: Environmental > Aquatic > Marine > Hydrothermal vents | place: Pacific Ocean: Lau Basin | collected...
CTTGCCATTAATGGCATGGCTGACATTTGTGCTCGAAGAATTACCGCGATGCACCAATGATGACGAGCGAAGGTCTTTGCTGCCCCATAATTTCGACATCCGAAGGCTCGATAAAAATGGACAGGCCGCTTAAACCCTTGCTTTGATGCTTACGAAGAAAAAGGTGCAAGGCAGAAAGCCCAAGCGTAGAAAAGGGGCGTTGCATCACCTCGGGCTCGAACTGCTTTGGATGTGCCATAAAATAAGCCCGGCGTTAATGGAAGTCTGCATATCAATGGCAGTTCTCTGTCCTTCATTCGAGGTTGCCGCCAATGCCTTGCGTGGTTTTGACATCACGATGAACGACCACCTACTGCAAAACATCACCAATCGTATGGCATGTTTGGCAAAACAAGAGCGGGTCGCTTGCTGTAGTGGTAATGAATGGAAAGAGTCGGGATTGAGAATCCTGGTTTCAGTTGATGGCGGACGTATTCGAGAACGATGTGAAAACCTGGGTAGACTCAAAAAAGACGTTAAGAGGCATGGCTATTCTACTGACTGGTTTGAACCAAGATTGCTTATTATCACACAGTTCGATAAGCATGGAATAAGATACAATCTATTCCTCCCATCCTGGATGGATCATGCGGCAGCATGGATGATTTTTTTGACCTGCTCAAATCACACCTTGCAGGAATCAACCTTGATGAGGCATCAGAGATTGTGTTTTGCGCCGATGGTGGCAAAGGCATTTGGCCCCGAACAGAGAAATTAATCACTGAACTCGGAATCTTCCATGCGAAGCAGATTCTGGATTACACTCACGCCAAGCAGAATGTCAGCATTGTGAAAACAATTGTCGCCAATGCATTAAAGTTGGCGGACAAGGAAAGAAAAATCGAAAAATACTTTCTGGTCAGATTCGGGACTTGCTGTGGGCAGGGGATATTTATGACATTGAAGGACTCGTGAAAAAGACATTGAAAGGAAAGAGAAAGGCTCCCAAAGCGGCATTGAAAAAATTACGCGAATATTTTGGTGATCACAAAAAGTTCCAATATCAGGCATTTCGAGAAAATGGTCTGCCCACAGGTAGTGGTTCAATTGTGAGTGCCATCCGCCGTGTCATTAATTTGCGTATCAAAGGCTCAGGTCTGTTCTGGAAAAGGGATCATGCCGAGAACATTATCCTTTTGCGTTCACTGGTGCTGACTGGAAAACTTAAACAAACTTGTAAAATCATACAGGAAATTGCAAAAAAAGTGTTTGATAACAATAAGATTGAAGGTTTTCTTTCACCCGCATAAACGGGTTACTTTTTTGTATTGTACCCTCCAAGTATTATTGGTATGCTTCTTGCTTCTTGAGTTTGGATGGTATAAATTGAAATTTATGAGAATGTCCGATGTGCTGAATATGGAGTATATTCTCTGTAGTTAAAAGGATAAAAGGCATCACATGGCAGTGTTATACTGCAGTGCGATATGTTTTTATAGCGTGGGGGGGGCTTTGAAAGTAACAATCTTTGGTAGTGGTTATGTTGGCCTAGTTACGGGCGCATGTTTGGCTGAATCAGGCCATAATGTTATGTGTGTGGATATTGATGAGGAAAAAATTTCTCGCCTTAATCGCGGAGAAATGCCTATTCATGAACCTGGTTTGGACGTGATGTTTGTGCGCAATCAAGAGGCTGGCCGATTACGATTTACTACGGATATCGCTCATGGTGTCAGGCATGGTCTTTTCCAGTTTATTGCAGTGGGTACGCCACCAGATGAGGATGGTTCTGCCGATCTTCAATATGTACTTTCCGTTGCCCGAAGTATTGGTATGCATATGTCTGATTATCGTATAATTCTTGATAAATCTACCGTGCCAGTGGGTACTGGAGATAAAGTGAAGTGTTGCATTGCCGATGAACTCAACAAACGCAATCAAACCATTGATTTTGATGTCGTGTCCAACCCTGAATTTCTTAAAGAAGGTGCTGCTATTGTAGATTTCATGAAACCTGATCGGATTGTGGTGGGTAGTTCCAGCGAACGAGCGAAAAAACTGATAGATAAATTGTATGCACCGTTTAATCGCAATCATAATCGTATCATATATATGGATCTTCCTGCCGCAGAATTAACGAAATATGCTGCCAACGCCATGCTCGCTACGAAAATAAGTTTTATCAATGAAATTGCAGGTATCGCTGATAAAGTCGGGGCAGATATTGAGCAGGTTCGTCATGGGATTGGTTCGGATTCACGGATTGGTTACCAATTTATTTATCCAGGATGTGGGTATGGTGGTTCGTGTTTTCCCAAGGATGTCAAAGCATTGATTCATTCATCTGATGAGATGGGCTATGACGCACAGTTGCTGCACGCTGTGGATAGGGTTAACGACCAACAAAAACATGTATTATTTCATAAAATAGAGTCTTATTTTCATGGTGATTTGAAGGGGCGCACTATTGCGTTGTGGGGGTTGGCTTTCAAGCCGTCTACGGATGATATGCGTGAAGCACCCAGTCGGGTGCTGATGGATGATCTATGGCAAGCAGGCGCACTTGTTCGTGCATATGATCCTGTTGCGATGCAAGAAGCCCATCGTATTTATGGAGAACGCGATGACCTTATCCTTTGTGCGTCTGTAGAGGAAACCATTGAAGGTGCAGATGCGCTTGCAATTGTAACGGAATGGCGAATCTTTAATGGCGTTGATTTTGAAAACATTAAGGCTAAACTGACACATCCGGTAATTTTTGATGGTCGTAATTTGTATGATCCTGAAATGTTAGCTAGCTTGGGTATTGATTATTTTGCGATCGGTCGAGGATTATCATCTAATTGATATGCGATTGCTTTCCATGGTTTTGTGAGTGGGGAATCAGTTGTGTTATAGAAGTTTATATATTGTATGGATCTAATGTTTTTAAAATTGTGAAATATAATAAAGAGTAGGAGTCAATCAAATGGGATTAGTAACCTCTGAAGCCAATCATATGCGTAAATCGCATCGGGTTAATCTTCCGATTACAGTACAGATTGCGGATGTTTCATATGAATGTAAAGATTGGTCTATGACTGGTATTGGCCTGGACGGTTATACTGAAAAGCTGGAAACAGATCAGATTGTCGAATCAAAGGTAATTTTACCGATGGTCGATTCAGTGCTCGCACTGAATGTTAAATTGAAGTTCAAACGCGGCTATGCAACGCATTCAGGATTTGAATTCACCGATCTTTCGCCACAAGTTCGTCGTGTATTGCGCCAATATATTGAGTTGGCAGTAGAAGGTAAGCTGGATAATTTGGAAGATATGGCGGGTGTTCTGACAACGCCAGCCTTGGATACGCCGCTTGAAAATGCCTTGACTCTTTCTGATGTGGAGCAGGATGCCATGGCTCGACACTTTGCATCAGGTAGCCGCGTTGCGATTACTGCCGGGGTTTTATTTCTCTGCCTGCTTCTGGGTACGTTATTCTACAGCACAATTTATCGTGTAAGTGGCACAGGGTTAGTGGGCGGCACTTTATTGCGTGTACGTGCACCAGCGGCGGGTACTATCAGTCATTTGGTTGTGACACAAGACGCAGTCGTCAAAAAGAATGCACCACTTTTTTCTATCATGAGCAACACACAAGAGAATAAGATAAATGAAATTCGAGCGAAAATTGCCCAGATTATCCGGCAAAAGAATGATGTCGGGCATGAGGTTCAGATTCCTTCAGGATCATTGGCTAAAGAATTGGCAGCGGCAGTTCGTATGCGCCAGGGTGAATATCAACAGGCCAAGAAGCTTTATGCTCAACGTATCTTGTCCATTAAAGATTTTCACTATGTTGCAGATCAACTCAGCAATGCGCGTATTGCTTATACTAGGAATGCAAAAAATGAGCAGATACGCCTTGGAACCTCGACGGAAGATCGTCTAAAGAAAATTAAAGCACTGGATTTAGATTTAGTTTCAGCGAATACCCAATTAACATATTTGACAAATCATTCAGCGAATGTCCATGCAATCAACGATGGTCATATTTTCCATATTGATGCTCTGGAAGGTACTTATGTCAATGCAGGGGATGTTGTGATGGTGATGGAGACGGATGTTGTGCCTGACATTCTCATGAAACTCGAAAAATATGATGCAATCAAGGTGCATGTGGGTATGCCTGCAACGATTGTACTCCCATTTAACGGGAAGAAATTACAGGCAACGATTTCAGCCATTGGTTATAACGCAGTCTATGGCCAATCTACTCCTACACAGGATGTGAGTTTAAACGAGACATTGATCAAGCTGGAGTTGGTTGATCACTCTATCCGATTGCCTGCCAATGCACACGTTAAGGTATGGATAAAAACATTCAAATGGCCATGGGCTTAATTGTGTTGACCATGAATTCTTGGCTGCGCTCGTTTAACACATGATAAGCGCACATCACCATCGAATTGGACGGCATGCGGGGCTTATGTCACTGATTATGCCTGCCATTACCTATGGATTTTTTGCCTTCGCACTGGCCTATAGTATGTGGCCATATTTCTATTATGTGAAGAATAATACGCTTATTGTGATCGGATTGTTCGCTGCTTGGCGATATGGCTGGCTTGTCATCAACTACACGCGTTCAATCTGGTACGCCTTTGTACATTTCCCCCGGCTACGTCGTATCGTGGATGCCCTTCCTGAAGGTGAAACATTTCCAGATCATGTGTTCTTTGTGATTATGTCTTATGCTGAAGAGCCATGGGTTTCAGTTGAATCCATTCAATCTATTATGTCAAATCTTTCTAGCATCCCATCCTCTGCTACGTTGATTGTATCTACAGGATCACAGATCGAAGATGGAATTATAATGGCTGCCTACCAGGCACACCCAGTAAGAGAGAAAGTTAAACTTATCATTCAACACCAAAGCAATGGGAAGCGTATTGCTATGGGGCACGCGCTCCGAGCCATTGCACGCCGTTTTTATGAGGAGATGGATCCATCTTCCAGCAGCGTAACATTGTTTATGGATGGAGATAGCTTTTTGCCACCATATACCTTGAAACGCACCCTCCCTTTCTTTGTTGCCTTTCCAAAATTGGGTGCATTGACCACAAACGAAACGGCCTATATCAATACATCATCCAGGCTTTATAAGGATTGGTTTAATCTAAAGTTTGGACAGAGGCATGTGTTGTTTCAATCTCACAGCCTTTCTCACAAGGTGTTAACGTTGACCGGTCGATTTTCAATGATGAGAACCTCTATTTGTGTCGATGAAGATTTTATTTGTCAGGTTGAGAATGATATTTTAACGCATTGGTTGCACGGTAAATTTCGGTTTTTGATGGGGGATGATAAAAGCACCTGGTTTTATCTGCTGAAAAAAAATTGGGAAATGTTGTATATTCCCGATGTGTCAGTGATTTCACTGGAAAGTCGTGATGATAGCTTTCTTTCACTCAGTCGTGATTTACCCTATCGCTGGTATGGCAACACACTGAGAAATAATGGCCGAGCGTTGGCATTGGGGCCACGTCAAATTGGTTGGTTTATCTGGGTTGCTATTCTTGATCAAAGGCTGACCATGTGGACTGCGTTGGTCGGCATTACGGGAGCTACACTTCTTTCATTTAGTGTTTCATTCGTCTATTTGCCGCTTTACATTGCCTGGGTCCTGATGGTTCGTATCGTACAATTGGCAATTATCGCTTTTACAGGGCATCCGGTTTCAATGCGAACGATCCCCTTAATGCTGTATAATCAATGGATGGGGGCGTTTGTTAAAATTAAAGCTCAATATCACCTTGCGGATCAAAAATGGGCTAAGGGTGGAAAAATACAGCGGGCGGGTACGGATGCGATTATTGTTAATAATCGAATGATACGCTGGTTGCCGAATTATATTATGTACCTGTCAGTATCTTTTTTCGCATTTTTGATGTTGTTAAATGAAGGTGTTCTACGTTTGCCTCCCATTGATTTGTATGCCAGTGAATCCGCACATCCGGTTTTTTTAGCACGAATGTATGGTATCAAGCCCAATGATGGAAAAGACGATGCTTACGCGCTGGGGAAACTCATCAGCTGGGTTCCTTCTGGTTCTGTTGTAAGTTTGCCATCGGGGCAACTGGATTTCTTTGAACCGTTACTGATTAAACGTGGAACAGTGGAAATGAAGGGTGTGGAAGGGACTGCAATTGTATCGCATATCCATTCACCAGGGCTGGCTGTAATTGATGTTCAAGGAACAGTATTGCATACAAAATTTAAGCTTGCCGATGATTTAAAGCAAGGTGCTGTCCAATTAAAATTAACATCTGTACCAGTACATTTTCAACCAGGTACTTTGTTGCAATTGAGCACACCCAATGATAATGCATTTTTTGATAAGATTCATAGTCAAAAATGGCGTAAGAATCAGCCATGGATTCGTCAAACAATTGTATCTGTACAGAAGCAACAAGGAGTTAATATTACACTAGCACATATGACAGGCATACGGTTTCCAGCAGCAACCACGCGTGTACGCGTCATTCGTCCTGTGAAACACCTTACCTTGTCCCATTTTAGTATGCGCCAAAAAATTCCTGGCCATAAAATTCAGGAAGTTAATCTTCGCTTTGAAAACGTTTTTCCAAAATATGCTGTCGATGGGATTCGGTTGAAATACGTTGACCATTGTTTGCTTGAACACTTATTTATTCAGGCAACTGGACGGCATCCCGTTAATTTGGAACAGGCTTATGCCTGTAAACTCACAGAATTGGACGTGGATGGTGCATGGAACAAAGGTAAAAAAGGCAATGGTTATATCCGTATTGCGCGCAGTTATCATAATGATCTGAGTGATAGTCGAATCAAGGGCATCCGGCATATTACACTGCAATGGAGTTCTGCCTTCAATAAGCTAAGCCATCTTGAAACTGCTGTAGATATTAATTTTCATGGTGGTTATGCGCACCATAACAAAGTTGATGGTATATACTTTACCCATGAGGAAGGATTTAAATGGAATGCAATTACACGAACAAAGAATAATGCCCACTGGGCTCCACCCGATGGGCCTAAGAATATAGCGGTAGACATCAAGACTACACAAGATACATCCATGGCATCGCGTGTATCCAAGCCATGATGATTGATTCCTTCAGGAGAATGACGTTAATGAACATACCTAGATATCAGTTGTCTTTTATCCTTTTTGCCGTTGCTGTTTGCTGGTTGCCTCCTCTTGCCTTTTCACAGCAAGTGGGGCGGATAACGATTACACCAGATGCATTCTCTGCATCTGAGAATAGCAAATACAAAGCTCCTGTCAAAATACCTGCAAGAATGCCTGATGAGTTGTATTTCCCGAAAAGTCTTAGAGGGAGACCTTCTAAATTTCTCACTGCTTCACAAAGACTCGAAATACAAAGTAATCTGTTGGGTGATAAATATCATGATAAATTAGACGATACCCATCCGTTTGCGGGCTTGTACGCCGTTGGCAGAGTAAATCATCGAGTGAGCAATCTTGGCAGGCAGGGGAATCCTCGTAATGACTATCTTTACGGCTTGGAATGGGATATATTCAGGCGAGGTTATCACGAATACAAACGTGATTTAGATGAGAAGAAAATCGCATCAAAAGTGCAGGCTTTACAAGTGACAAGAGCCATGCGTATGCGTGCCTTAGATGAACAGCTTTTTCATTTAAACAGTTTACGCCGGGCCGTACAAACGCTTTCTAGTAAAAAAATGCTTGATCTGACAACCATACAACTGAAAATGGCTAAAAAACAAATGGCTCATGGTTATATCACGCGCGATGAATATGAAGATAATGTAAACCGCCAACTTGATGCTAAAATTCGATACACAAGGCTTGCCGCAAATAGCCTCGTGAAGGTTCCCCCAATATGGTTTAGAATGCTTAATGTTGCACCTGCTTTGCGTTTGGCTCCTGAGAAACAGTTGTTTGAGCAGGCTGTGAGAGTCTCACCTGATTTATTGCTTCAGGGGCAATTTGAGAAGAGGGCTGATTTCTTCCCTGAATGGATGGATAATGTATCCTTGGATCTGTTTGTGCATCGCCGCCGGCGCTTCGGAGGCAATGCCGAAAATGTGGTGGGTGCACAAGTGCGTATTCCACTGGATATACAACCCTACAGGGAAGATGTTGTGAGCATTGAGAAAGAGTCCTATCGCGTGCAGGCATCTGCGATTCGTGCTCGTCTGAAGCAAAAAATTTCCCAACTAAGCAGTGAGTTTCAATTTCAGCAAGCTAGAGTTGCACAATTAGCCGATGATTATGCGGACTTAAAAAAGAAGATAATTTCTTCCAAAAAACTAGCGAAGATAGGTATCCCTTACTTGAAACAAACACCTGAAAAGGACATTGCAATGTACAAACGTGACCAACTTATGACGGTGGAAAACGTATGGTTGGCAAGGATAGATGTATTGGAAAAAGTATTGAGGCTTGCTGCTATGACGCATGCTCGGCGAGAAAAGGAATTATTTATGGATGAGATTGCTGATCATACATCCAACAAGGAGAAAGCGTATAAACCATCTATGGTGCTTTACAATAAGGTAAAAGCACAAACAAAGGTAAAGGAAGGTGTGCCGAATGGTACGCTGGTACATCAGGCAATTATAACTGCTGTAGAATCATGGCGTGCCGCATGGAGTGCTAAAAAACAAAAAACATATTTTCTATCCTATGCCGAAGGTTTCAAGCCAGAACATCATGATACAGTTGCAATATGGAAAAAAAATAAACAACGTTTATTTGTTCTTCGGAAGTCTATTGATGTAAAATTATTCCGAACTCAAGTAAAATTGATGAACAATTATACTCGGGCTCGCGTACGTTTCTATCAATTGTATCGTGCTGGGAAGTACCATAGCAGTGATGCCAAAGAGTTACTCATGCAACGTATAGGTGGGGCCTGGAAAATTATTCGTGAACATAGGATTCAATTGAATATGTTGGATCACAGTACGGATTCACACCTGCCCACGACAAAGCCGATTCAAACCGATATAGTATTTAAGGGGCCGACGACTACAGATACCGTGGTGAATACGGTTTCTGATAGACAAGGGTTGAAAAAAGTTACTCTGAATGAAAATAAAAATGATAAGCAAGCGATCTTAAATGCTGTCGACACATGGAGAAGAGCGTGGGAATCTAAGGATATGCCTCGTTATTTTCGTGCGTATGCAGATGCTTTTAAGCCATTCTCTCAGGGTAAACGCTGGACATTACGTGAATGGAAAAAATACAAGAAACGGGTAATTTCTGATAAAAAATATATTAAAATTGTCTTGCATGATATGCATGTAAGCCAGAAAGGATCACGTGCGTTTGTGCAATTTCAGCAAGAATTTACTTCAAATAATTATAGTAGCCGTGATGACAAGGATCTCATATTTTTGAAACAAACTGATGGCTGGAAAATAGTGCAGGAAAAAGTTCTTTAGTATTTCATAAAACGAATGCTCGGCGATTTAATTTATTAAGAACTATGGGATGAAGAGCAGATCATGCCATGAAAAAAAAGTTTGGAAAATATCAACAGGAGGAGTGCATTGACACTCACAAAGACTACAATACTTAATACAATATTTCTTCTTACGATCACCACGCTTGCAGGGGGTTGTACAAAAAAAGAACCCGTGGCTGCATCCTTTGGATCAGTTTACGCTACGACCACAAATGACTCTGTGGCGCGATTACCGATCACAATAGGCCCAAAAGTACTGCCAGCAATGATAGAGGCAAGCATTCGTGAACCATCGTTTCGTGTGTATTTTGCTTTTGACAAGTCTCATTTGGATACTGTTGCACGCGCTACCCTTGATGACAGTGTCAAATGGCTTGTGTCGAATCCAAGTTTGAACATCACTATCGAAGGAAATTGTGATGAACGTGGAACACATGAATATAATCTTGCCTTGGGCCAACGTAGGTCTGATTCTGTAAGGACTTATCTTGTATCTTCTGGTATTGATGTCAGACGTATTGATACAATCTCCTTTGGCGAGGAGCGACCTGTCTGCGGGGAAAGAGATAAAAAATGTTGGGCAGAAAATAGACGTGCTGATATTGTCACTTCTAAGCATAAGAAGTGATTTCTTTTATGTAGAGATGGCTCCCCCTGTTGTTACGTGTTCCCCTGCGACGTTAAAGTTATAACATTTCGCGCAGATTAAGAGTCATTTTGAAATTATTCTTTACAGGAGAGAGGGTCAGGCGGCGGCTTTGTTTTTCTGGTGATTTCGGTATTATCCGGTTCTTCCGAGTTCCTGATGGTGGCAAATATTGTGTTGTTCCTGCGATGGTTATTGACTGCGATGAAAGCCAGGCGGTTGTTGCGGATGACAACAGTTTATGTTGCCAGTTAGTGTTTTTCAGCTGTTCTTTTTTCAGGTTGGATGATAGTCCAAAGGAGAAGTTGATGGATCATGTATTGAAGGGGTTGGTTCTTGCCGGCGGTTCCGGCAGTCGCCTGTGGCCGCTATCCCGGCAGCAGTTGCCCAAACAGTTT
>Ga0256829_1003649_pt1 | contig 10509 bp, 9 predicted proteins | sample 131447metaG_FD_185979 | JGI IMG/M metagenome (GOLD analysis project Ga0256829, IMG submission 185979) | Hydrothermal vent microbial communities from Lau Basin, Pacific Ocean - 131-447 | ecosystem: Environmental > Aquatic > Marine > Hydrothermal vents | place: Pacific Ocean: Lau Basin | collected...
CAAAATCTATTCCTCTAACCGCTTCAATCACTCCATAATTTACTTGAAGATTCTTAATTTTTATCATATAAAATCCCCTAAATATGCTTTAATTACATTTTCATCTTTTAGCATATTACTTGGAGAGCCTTCAAAAATAGTTTTACCATAATCTAAAACCAAAACTTTATTACAAACTTTTTGCACAAATTTCATATCGTGTTCAATTAAAAGTATTGTTAAATCAAACTCTTTTTTGATTTTTTCTAAAATATTAGCTAATTCATCACTCTCAGCTGGATTCATTCCTGCGGCTGGTTCATCTAAAAGTAAAACTTCTGGAGAAGTTGCTAATGCTCTTGCTATTTCTACTTTTCTTTGATTACCATAACTTAAAGATGTAGCTTTATAACTTTCAAATTCACTAAGTCCTAAAATAGCTAAAATCTCTCTTGCTTCATTAAAAAAGTTTCTCTCATCTCTAAAAAATCTTGGAAGTCTAAAAATAGCTTCAAAAAAACTATAATTTATATGATTATGAAATCCAATCATCACATTTTCAATCACACTCATACTTGAAAAAAGTCTAATATTTTGAAAAGTTCTAGCGATTCCAAGCTCAACTATTTTATTTGGTTTATAATCTGTAATATCTTCGTGTTTGAAATAAACTTTTCCACTTGTTGGTTTATAATTTCCAGTGATTATATTAAAAATAGTGGTTTTTCCTGCACCATTTGGACCAATGAGACCAAAAGTATCACCTAAATTTAGATGTAAATTTACATCTTTTATAGCGATAACACCACCAAATTTTTTAGTTACATTTTGAAATTGAACCATTTTTTATCCCATATTTCTCTATCACCAAAAAGACCTTTTCTTGCAAAAATCATAATTAAAATCAGCAATAAACTGAATACTACCATTCTAAGCCCAGGGTGAGCTGTATTAGTAAAAAAGTTTGGTTCATCTAAAAATCTTAATGCTTCCATTCCTCCTAAAACTAAAAATGTAGCAATAATTGCACCCGTTGTGCTTCCAAGTCCTCCAAGCACAATTATTATAAGTAGTTGAAAAGTTAGCATAAAAGAAAATTGCTCAGGTGAAATGGTTGTCAGCAAACTTGCCATAAGTCCTCCACCAATCCCTTCAAAAAATGCACTTGTCATAAATGCAATAGTTTTGATTTTGAATGTATTGATTCCCATTGCGTTTGTAGCATCTTCATCATCTCTAATTGCTTTCATAGCACGACCATATTTTGAATAAACGATATTTAAAACTACTATCACACTTATTAAAGCAAATACACCAATAGATATTAAATTCGCTTCATTTGGAATATTACTAAGTCCCATACTTCCATTTGTATAACTATCTTGGTTTATAGCAAATATTCTAATAATAAATCCAAATCCAAGTGTAACTATCGCTAAATAATCACCCCTTACCCTAAAAACAGGAAATGCAAGAGTTAGTGCTATTAAACTAGCTACAATTCCACTAATAAGTAGTGCCGGAATAAAACTTGAATGCATCCATAAAATTAAAGGACTTGGGTCAGATAGCATAAATTGCATAGTTTTTTCATCATTACTCAAAAGTAATAAAGCAGTAACATAAGCACCTATTGCTACAAATCCGTTTGGTTCTAAACTAAATTGACCTGTAACTCCATTTATAAGGTTATAGCTAACTGCTAAGATTATAAAAATTCCTATATTTGAAAGAATCATTACTAAATAACTATCTAAATATTTATTTGCTAAAAAAAGAGTAGCTAAAACTAAAATTATTGAAATAATTAAATTTCTAAAATATTTCAAAATCTACTCCTTTCAAAATCTATCCCCATAATTCCAGTAGGCTTAAATAATAAAATAAAAATCAAAAAGAAAAATGCAATAGCATCTTTATATCCTGCAAATTCTGGAAAATAAGCTACTATAAAAATCTCACTAAATCCAAGTATAAATCCTCCAATAGCCGCACCTGCTACACTTCCTATTCCTCCAAGCACAGCAGCGGCAAAGGCTTTAAGTCCAACTAATACTCCCATTAATGGGTCTATTGAAGGGTAACTAATAGCATAAAAGATTCCACCTAAACTTGCTAAAGCTGAGCCAATCAAAAATACAAGTAAAATTAAAAAATCTACATTAATTCCCATAAGTTTCACTGTATAAAAATCAAAAGCAATAGCTTTAATTGCTTTTCCATATTTTGTTTTGTTTAGAAATATAAGCACACTTATTAAAACTATAATAGTAAAAATTGCTATAAAAATAGAAGCAAAATTAGTAACCGCACCTAAAATATGAATCTCTTTATCAAATATTGAAGGATAATTAAAAGCCTGAGGCACTCCTCCATAAAGCATATTAAATAGGTTTTCAAGAAAAAAACTAACACCAATAGCAGTGATTAAAAGTGATATTTTTGGGGCATTTTTATCTAAAAGGGGTTTATAAGCGATTTTATAAGTTAGCATACCTGTAATAGAAGCTCCAATTATAGCTACTAATACAGCTAAACTAAAACTTGAAGTAACTGAATATGTAGTAAAAGCCAAAAAGGCTCCTACCATCATAATATCTCCATGAGCAAAATTGATAAGTCTTAATACTCCATATACCATTGTATAACCAATAGCAATTAAAGCATACATACTACCTAAACTTAAAGCATTTAAAATTTGTTGAATCATTTTTATCCTTATGGATTTACTGTTGCTTTATATTCAATTTTTCCATTTTGAATTTCATTGATTACTGCTGATTTTTTAGGGTTTCCACTTGCTGGAATTGTAATTTTACCAGTTACACCTTCTAAATTTTTAGTTTTTGTGATGTTTTTAGCAATGCACTCTCTTGTAAGTTTATCACATTTATTCATAGCATTAAAGATTATAAAATAACTATCTGCTCCATTTGCTGCAAAACTTGGTACACTTTCTTTATATTTTTTGTGATATTTTGTAACAAATTCTTTTGATAATTTTGTTGGAGTTGCTTTTTCGTTGAAATGGTCTGTATACATAATTCCATTTGCTGCATCTTTTGCAACTTTTCTTAAAGTCGCATCACTTAATCCATCTCCACCTAAAACAGGTTTTTTAATTCCTAACATTTTTGCTTGTCTTGCCATTAAAGCCATTTCTGGTGCATAAATTGGAGCATATATAATATCTGGATTTGCTGATTTGATTATTGATAAAACTGCTTTAAAATCTTTATCCCCACTTGTGATAAATACTCTTTTTACAATTTTACCTCCAAGTTTTGCATAATTTTTCATAAATGCTTTTGCAAGTCCTACCGAATAAGCTTGTGCTTTATCAATAATTACGACAGCTGTTTTTGCATGTAATGTTTTATAAGCATATTTTGCTGCAACTTTTCCTTGAAATGGGTCAATGAAGCAAGCTCTATTCATATATGGATTTGCTCTTGTTACCATTTTGTTTGTAGCTACTGGTGCTACTGCTGGGATTTTTTCTCTTTTAACAATAGGTGCTACTACAAGAGAATTACTTGAAGTTAAAGCCCCAATAATTGCTACCACACCTTCATTATTTAACTTATTTACTGCATTCGCAGTTTGTGCTTTATCACCTGAATTATCAACATATACAAGTTTTACATTATCACCATTTTTTAGAGTATGTTTCATCTGATTTGCTAAATCTATCCCTTTTTTAGTCATTTGACCATATCCAGCTAAACTTCCTGTAAGAGGCATAATAACACCAACTTCTATAGTTTTAGCAAAAAGAGTAGAAGCTGTTAAAATACTAAGTCCTATTAAAGCTAAGTTTTTCATTTTAATCCCCTTATTTTACTATTTCTTTCAATCTATATCCTATTGTAATAAATTGAGCTCTTTTATCTAACTCTTCAATCAATTTATCAAAATCAGAATTTTTAAGGATAAATAATTCATGAGCTAATGCTCCAAATACCTCTATTAATCTATGTTCATTTTCACCATTTAATTCTGCAATATATTTAATAATTTTATTTGCTACTACATTTGCACCATCATTTGAAGCATTAGTAAGAATTATTCCAAAAGAATATTCTGTAATTTGACCTACTACATCACTACTTCTTGTAATAGCTATTGTATATTTTAAAATTTTGTTTAAAAAATCTCTTTTTAATCTTGAAGCAATATCTTTTGTAAATTCTATTTTGAAATATAAAAATTTAATATTAAATGTTCCATATCTTTTTTTAAGAGATAAAAATTTTTCTAAAAATTCTTTTAACATCTCTTTGTGATATACATCTATACTAAACCCTTTATTTGTTCTAAAAGTAGAAAAAGGAATATCTTTATCTTCTACTTTTGAGAAACAAAGAAATATATTTGTATCTTTTTTTACAATATTAATTGCATAAAAATATTGTCCAATATATATAAAATCTATCTTTTTATTAAAATCTACATTTTTTAGTTTACTTTGTAATTCATCTAAACTAAATTCAAATTCTTCTCTTGCTTTTTGATTTAAAACTGCTTTTTTAGTTTCCAAATTTATATCGATAACTGGAAATAATTCTCTAATATTCATACTACCCAACCCTTAATGATAAAAATGTCTAATACCTGTAAAATACATAGAGATTTGAGCCTCATTAGCCGCAGCTATCACTTCATCATCTCTAATACTTCCACCTGGTTGGACAATATATTTAACTCCCGCACTAGCTGCTGCATCAACACTATCTCTAAATGGGAAAAATGCTTCACTTGCTAAACTACTTCCTTCTACATCTAAGTTCATCTCTTTTGCTTTTTTAAGAGCACACCCAGCTGCATCTACTCTACTTGTCATTCCCATTCCAATAGCTACCATTGCACCATCTTTTACATAAACTACACAATTTGATTTAGTTAGAGCTGCTATTTTCCAAGCCATTTCAAGGTCTTTGAAATTCTCAGCTTTCTCAATTGTAACACATTTAGCATTTTTAACTTCATCATCTTTTACTTTATCAGCATCTTGATATACAAATCCACCTTCAATATGTTTGAAGTCTTCATCATCATTTGCTATGAAAAGCTCATCACTTCCCATTTCAAAAATTTTGATTCTTTTTTTATTTTCAAATACTTTTAGTGCTTCATCAGTTATTTTTCCTGCGATGATAACTTCTGTAAAAATTTCATTGATTTTAGTAGCTAATTTTTCATCTAAAATTCCATTAACTGCTACAACTCCACCAAATGCACTAATAGGGTCACATTTCAGTGCTTCTACATAGCTTGTATAAAGGTCATCTTTTATAGCAGCACCACAAGGATTTCCGTGTTTTACGATTACTACACTTCCTTTTCCAAGAGCAACTGCTACTCTTACAGCTCCATTCATATCAGTTAAGTTATTAAAACTTGCTTCCCCTTTTAGAGTTTTTAAATTATCAAAATGGTTTTCAAATTGATATAAAGCACCTTTTTGATGTGGATTTTCTCCATATCTTGTATTCATAACTTTTTTACCAGCTATAAATTTATATTCTCCAAAATTATCATTAAATCTTTTGTTCATATAATTAGCTATCATTGCATCATAACTTGCAGTATGTTCAAATGCTTTTATCATTAAATCTCTTCTAAATTCAAGAGTATTTTTATCATTTTTAAGTGAATCAATTACTTTATCATAATCGTTACTATCAGTTACGATTATTACATCATTAAAGTTTTTTGCCGCACTTCTAACCATCGTAGGACCACCAATATCAATATTTTCAATAATTTCATCAAAATCATCAGTTCTATTGATAGTTTCTTTAAATGGATATAAATTTACACAAACTAAATCAATCCCTTCAACTCCAAGCTCTTTTGCTTCTTCTGCATGTTTATCTCTTTTATGTAAGATTCCTCCGTGAATGTAAGGATTAAGAGTTTTTACTCTTCCTTCAAAACATTCAGGAAATTTAGTAACTTCATTTACTTCTATTACTTTAACACCATTTTCTTTTAATACTCTAAAAGTCCCACCTGTTGAAATTATTTCAAATCCAAGCTCTTCTAAATTTTTAGCAAATTCAATGATTCCACTTTTATCACTTACACTTAGTAATGCTCTCATATTAATCCTTCTACATCTGATTTCATAATTTGTCTAAATCTATTAAAATAGATATTTTTTGCTTCATTCAACTTAACTTCTACATCATTTATTTTAATTTTATCTCCACCTACTTTTCCAATTTTTTTAACAAAAATTCCAATCTCTTTTGCTTTTGCTTCAAAAACTTCATCATTTTCAACTTCCACAATAGCTCTACTTAATGTTTCAGAGAAAATATCTTTACTATTTTCTAAATCCACATTAACATCACATCCTTTATTACTTACACAAGCAGTTTTATATAAAGCCATTGCAATACCACCATTTCCAAGTGTTTTTGCACTAACTATTGTATCAGTTTGAAGTAATTCCCAAAGTTTAAGCTCTTTATCAAAATCAACTTCTGGATGGATTCCTCCAACTTTATTTTCAATAAATTTCATATAAGCACTACCACCAAATTCACTTTTAGTTTCACCTACAATATAAAGTGAATTTCCATCTTTTACCCATTTACTTCCTCTTACACTATCACCTACTCCCACTGTTGCAATTTCTGGAGTTGGATATACATTTTCATTATTTGTTTCGTTATAAAGTGAAACATTTCCACTAACTACTGGTGTATTAAGTGCTTTACAAGCTTCTTTAATTCCATCAGTAGCTTCTTTAAATTGCCACATAGTTTCTGGTTTTTCTGGATTACCGAAATTCAAGCAATCTGTAATTGCAAGTGGTTTAAGCCCTTTTGCGGCTATGTCTCTACCACTTTTCATTACAGCCTCAGCACCACCTAATTTTGGGTCTATATAACAAAATCTTGCATTACAATTAGTACTCATTCCTAAAAATCTATTATTTTCTTTTACTCTAATTACACTTGCATCTAAACTTCCAGGATGAGCAACTGTGTTTGTTTGTACCATTGAATCGTATTGATTATAAACATAAGCTTTATCTAAAAATTCAGGTTTTTTCATCATAATTTCAAATGCTTCTTGATTTGAAATATCTTTTTCAAGTTTAATATCTTTAATTTCATCAATACATTTTGGCTTCATCACTGGTCTAACAAGTTCAGGTGCTTCCTCACTAACCGGTGCTACTGGAATATCTCCTACTTTTTCTCCATACCAAAAAAGCTCCATTCTACCTGTATCAGTAACTTCACCTATAACCTCAGCATCAAGTTCCCATCTTCTAAAAATCTCAACTACTTTATCCTCATACCCTTTTTTAGCACAAATAAGCATTCTTTCTTGTGATTCACTTAGCATAAAGTCATAAGGAGTCATTCCTTCTTCCCTAGCTGGTACTTTATCAAGATTCATTATCATACCTGCATCACTTTTTCCTGACATTTCAAAAGCTGATGAAGTAAGTCCAGCCGCTCCCATATCTTGAATACCAATAATATAATCTTCTTTAAATAATTCTAAACAAGCTTCCATTAATAATTTTTCAGTAAATGGGTCACCTACTTGAACTGTTGGTCTTTGGTCTTCTTGTCCTTCTTCGAAGCTATCACTACTCATTACAGCTCCACCTAAACCATCTTTTCCTGTTTTACTTCCTACATAAATTACTGGATTTCCTACACCTTCTGCTTTTGCATAGAAAATTTCATCACTTTTTGCAAGTCCTAAACTAAAAGCATTTACAAGGTTATTTCCTGCATAACAATCCTCAAATGCAGTCTCACCTCCAATAGTTGGAACTCCTATACAATTTCCATATCCTGCAATCCCTTCAACTACTCCATTTACTAAATGTCTATGAAGTTTAGCTGTATCACTATTATTATCAATATCAGCAAATCTAATTGCATTTAAGTTTGCAACTGGTCTTGCACCCATTGTAAAAATATCTCTTAAAATTCCTCCAACTCCTGTAGCAGCCCCTTGATATGGTTCAATAAATGAAGGGTGATTATGACTTTCCATTTTAAATACAGCAGCCATTCCCTCACCAATATCAATAACACCAGCATTTTCTCCTGGTCCTTGAATAACCCATGGAGCCTTTGTAGGAAATCCTTTTAAATAATATTTACTTGATTTATAACTACAATGTTCACTCCACATTGCACTAAAAACACCGATTTCTACGATGTTTGGCTCCCTTCCTAAAATCTCTACAATATGTTTATAATCTTCATTGCTTAACTTATGTTTAGATAATACTTCTTCCAAATTTTCCATTAATTATCCTTATCGGTATAAATTTTATTAAAATTTTATCTAAAATTGCTATAATTTCCAAAAAATTTCAAGGAATATTATGAAAATAATTTTAAGTGTTTTAGTTCTATTTTCAATTTTAAGTGCAAATATGGAACTTTTCGATAAATATAGAAAAGGAAATGAGTGGCAAAAAGAGATGGATAAAACTCTTTTTTCAAATGAATATATTAACTATTTATTAAAAGATAAAGATGTAAGATTTGGATATTATGATAATCCAGTTAATATTATTGTATGTTATAAGAAAAAAAGACAATTAAGTGTATATAAATATGATGACAAACCTATTTTAGAAAAACAATTTACTAAAATTTTAACAGGTAAAAACCCTGGCAATAAATGGCTTGAAGGAGATGACAAAACTCCAATAGGAGTATATGAATTAAAATATAAAATAGATGATGATAAATTAAATGATTTTTATGGTCCTCTTGCATATCCTACTAATTATCCTAATTTATATGATTCATATCTTGGAAAAACTGGTCACGGTATTTGGATACATGGTTTTCCAAAAGATAATCCAAATAGAGATTTTAATACAAAAGGGTGTATTGCTTTACCAAATAATGAACTTATAAATTTTTCAAATTTAATTAATTATAAAAAATCTATTTTAATTATTGATACAAATAATTTACCAACTACAAACAAAAAAAATATTTCGATTATTTTAAAAGATTTATTCAAATGGAGATATGCTTGGAAATATAACGATTTAGATACTTATTTATCTTTTTATGATAAACAAAACTTTAAAAAAGATAATAAAATAGATTTCAATGCTTTTGTAGAAATGAAAAAACAAATATTTTCAAGACAAAAAAATAAAGTTATTAAATTTAAAAATTTAGAAATAATCCCTTATCCAAGTAAAGATAAAAATTTATATGAAGTATTATTTGATGAATATTTTAAAGCAAATGGTAGTTTATATCAAGGTAAAAAAATCTTATATTTAAGACTAATTGATAATAAAATTTCTATATTTTTGGAAAATTGACCAAAAAGGTCAATTATTTCAAACTATTTAACATATCTTCAAAAGATTTTTCAAATGCACTAAGTCCTTCATTCATAAGTTTTTCATATGTTTTTTGCATAGAAATATTAGCTGGTGTTAAATAACTAAAAAATGCATCAATATGTTTCGTTTGAAAATGAAAACTCTCATTTAATTCTTTATCTTTAATACATTCAATTACATCAAGTGGAAGTGTTAAAACTGAATGAGGTAAATTTAATTGTTCTACATAATAATCTGGATTTAGCCAACTTTGTTTTACTCCTGTTGAAGCAAAAAGTGTTTTTACATTTGGAATTCTTTTTTCTTCTATTTGATTATATATTTTAATAGCATTAAAAAATCCTACTCTATCTTTACTTAAACTTGCACTTGCTAACTGATTATTAAGTTCTCTATCAAATCTACTTACAAATACACTAATAACTCCATCATTATTTCTTGGTAAATGACTTAATGCTTCTAAACATTGCATAGCTTGATTTGGAGAAAATACTAATGTAGCATTTACATTTATTCCTCTTTTTGCTAAATCTTTCATAGCTTTATATCCAGCCTCCGTTGCTGGAATTTTTATCATTAAATTATCTCTTTCAATTTTATCAACTAATCTTAAAGCTTCATCAACACTTCCTTTATAATCATTAGCTAATTTGGGATTAACTTCTATACTCGCATATCCATCATCTCCTTCATCATAACAATTTTCTAAAACATCACAAGCTTTTTTTATATCAGTAACTGCTAATTCTTCATAAATTTCTTCTGGTGATTTACCTTTTAACTTTTCAATATCTTCTTTATAAGCATCACTTTTAGTTATTGCATTTGCAAAAATTGCAGGATTTGAAGTGATACCATTAACTAAACCACTTTGTACTAACTCTTTAAATTCTTTATCTAAAAAATCTCTTTCTAAATAATCTACCCATATACTTGCCATTAAGTTCTCCTATTAAATAATTTTTTAAATTATATCAATTTTTTCAGCTTCTTTTTCCACCTCATCTATAAATCTATCAACTAACTGATTTTCGGGAAGTTTTGCAATAATTTCCCCTTTTTTCATAATTAAGCCACTTCCTTTTCCATAAGCGATAGCTACATCTGCTTCTTTTGCTTCACCAATAGCATTTACTACACATCCCATTACACTTACATTAAGTGGAGTTTTG
>Ga0256829_1003650_pt1 | contig 10509 bp, 10 predicted proteins | sample 131447metaG_FD_185979 | JGI IMG/M metagenome (GOLD analysis project Ga0256829, IMG submission 185979) | Hydrothermal vent microbial communities from Lau Basin, Pacific Ocean - 131-447 | ecosystem: Environmental > Aquatic > Marine > Hydrothermal vents | place: Pacific Ocean: Lau Basin | collected...
ATGTCCTCATAGGGATGTGTACTATTCCATCATGAAAGTGTTTAAAAAGAAAAAATCCATATACCCTTCCGACATAGGTTGTTATACACTCGCCCTCAATCAAGGTGCGATAGATACTGTACTTTGCATGGGAGCTAGTGTTGCCATGGCAAGCGGTTTTTCTATCGCAGATAAGAGTAAAACTGTCATAGCAAGTATAGGTGATAGTACCTTTACACACTCTGGTGTCGCACCTCTAATCAATGCAGTATATCAAAAACACAAATTTATACTTGTTATTATGGATAACTCAGTAACAGCCATGACAGGTCGTCAAGAGACGCCTGAGCGTGCAAATCCAGGAGTGATAAACCTCAAACATATAGTTGAAGGTTGTGGTGCGGTATGTATGGAGCATATATATACACCAAACTTGGACGAGAGTGTAGCCTTTATGAAAGAGGTGAAGAAAAAACACGAAGAGACAGATGGTCCTTTGGTAGTAATTATGCGAGAATTTTGTGTGCTTGACAAAGAGAGAGCTCCCCAAATGCTACCTGGAATCTACGCTGAAGTTGATGAGGATAAATGTGTAGCCTGTGATATATGTACCACACAATATAAATGCCCACCAATGCACTACAATGAAAACCACAAGATAGAGATAGATCCATTTTTATGTATAGGTTGTGATGGTTGCATAGAGGATTTATGTCCAACTGATGCATTTATAGAAAGGAAAGTAAAATGAAATATCAAATAGTAATAGCCGGAATTGGTGGTCAAGGAGCTGTATTTTTGGTAAAAGTTTTATCCATCGCAGCAGGACTAAAAGATCAAAAATGTCTTGGAACTGAAAATCACGGTATGAGTCAAAGGGGTGGATCAGTCTCTTGTTATGTCAAGGTCGGGGATTTTTACTCTCCTGCTATAGATGAAGGGCAAGCGGATCTACTCATAGCACTCGAGGGAAATGAGGGCCTAAGAAATATACAGTATCTAAAAAAAGATGGTGGAACTATTATCGTAAATGCTGATGAAAAATTTCCAAATATAGAGTATAAAACGGTTAAGATTGACGCTTTTGAAAAAGCAACAAATGGTGAGATACCTATACAGGCACTAAATGTATATATGCTTGGTGTTGCTTTGGCAAAAGATCCAAACTTTCCTTTCAACCTAGGAGACATAGAAGAAGCCATAAGAATTATGAATGCCAAAATGGCAGACAAAAATATAGCCGTACTTCACAAAGCTATAGAAGACAGTAGGAGCGCATAGATGATATGGTCAAAAGACGAGACACTTAGCAGAGATGAACTGGAAAAACTACAGACAAAAAGACTAAAAGAGACAGTAGCTAGAGTTTATGGGGCTGTTCCTTTTTACAAAAAGAGATTTGAAGAGTTAGGATTGGTGCCCCAGGATATAAAATCAATCCATGATATCTCAAAACTACCTCTTACAAAAAAGCAGGATTTAAGAGATAATTACCCTTTTGGACTCTTCGCAGTAGAGCAAGATGCAGTTGTGAGAATTCACAGCTCTAGCGGAACTACAGGAAAACCGACTGTTGTAGGATACACAAAAAGTGATATGGATGTCTGGAATGAAGTGATGGCAAGATGCTACACCATGAGTGGAGTAAACTCAGAAGATACAGTACACAATGCTTACGGATACGGACTTTTCACAGGGGGACTTGGGCTTCATGATGGTGCTCAAACTGTTGGTGCTGCAGTCGTTCCAAGCTCTGGTGGTTTTACTTCAAGGCAACTGCTTTTGATGAAAGATTTTGGCTCAACAGTACTTGCTTCTACTCCGTCATTTGCACTACATCTTGCCGAAGTTGCACTAAAAGAGGGGTATGATATCAAAAAAGATTTCAAACTAAAGTGTGGTATCTTTGGAGCAGAGCCAACAAGTGAGGGCTTAAAAGAAGAAGTTGCTAAAGTATGGGGTGTAGAGTACTATGAGATATACGGCATGAGCGAAATCATAGGACCAGGCGTATCCAACAGTTGCAAGGAACACAACGGATTGCATATATTTGAAGATCACTTTTACCCTGAAATCATAGATTCAAAAACTGGTGAAGTTTTGCCTTATGGAGAAAAAGGGGAGTTGGTCATCACCTCTTTGACAAAACAGGCATTTCCAATCATCAGGTATAGGACAGGTGATATCACAAGCTTAGATCAGACACCTTGCAGATGTGGACGAACACATGTGAGGATGAAAAGCGTGATGGGAAGAGCGGATGATATGCTTATCGTAAACGGGGTTAATGTATTTCCATCTCAAGTCGAACATGTCTTGGCAAATGTCGAAGAGATAACGCTAAATTATCAAATTATAGCAGATAAAAAAGGCTACCTTGACAGCTTGGAAATCATGGTAGAAGTAAATGACCAGATGCCAATGGATAGCATAGGAGCACTAGAAAACCTTAAAAAGAAAATCCAAAGCGAGCTTTTAAATAACCTATATATAAATGCAAAAATCAAACTCGTAGAGCCAAGAAGCATAGAGAGAAGCATGGGCAAAGCAGTACGAGTTATAGATAAAAGAGGAAAATAAAATGAAATACAAAATTCAACAGTTATCAGTTTTTTTGGAAAACAGGACAGGAGAGTTGGCAGATTTTACGAAAGTATTGTCAGAAAATGGAGTATCTATCAAATCTATAATTTTAGCAGACTCTAGCGATTTTGGGCTGGTTCGCTCTATCGTTGACAACCCTCAAAAAGCAAAAGCCGTACTCGAAGATGCAGGTTTTAGTGTAAGATTTAGTGAGGTTTTTGGTGTCAAGATAGAGGATTATGTAGGAAGTTTTGACAAAGTCATAGAGACACTTGCAAAAGAGAATCTAAACATATACTACACTTACAGTTTTTATGAGTCACAAACTGGTATATTTATATTTAGCGTAGATAACATAAGCAAAGCAGTTGATTCACTTCAAAACAATAGTGTCCAAATTGTAGAAGCCAAACACTTCTATATGTAGAGACGGTTATGACGTACAGTAAAAATGAGAGTCTGAGCAAGGATGAGCTAAAAGATTTACAACTTCAGAGGCTAAAAGAGACGCTCGAGCGAGTATATAATCTTGTGCCGTTTTATAAAGAGAAGTTTAATGCTCTAGGCATAAAACCTTCAGACATAAAGAGTTTGGAAGATATATCAAAATTGCCTTTTACTAAAAAACAGGACTTAAGAGACAACTATCCTTATGGACTTTTTGCAGTCGATATGGATCAAGTTGTAAGGATTCACAGCTCTAGCGGAACTACTGGAAAGCCAACGGTCGTGGGATATACTGAACATGATATGGATGTCTGGAGTGAAGTGATGGCTAGAGTCTTTACGATGGGTGGGCTTACAAGCAGAGATATACTTCAAAACTCAACAGGATACGGACTCTTCACAGGTGGTCTTGGCTTTCACACGGCGGCTGAGCGCATGAAGATGGCAGTCATACCAAGTTCAACTGGTTTTACTTCGAGACAACTTTTGTTATTAAAAGATTTTAAGGCAACTGCGATAACAGGAACTCCATCTTTTGCACTGCATATGGCAGAAAAGGCAAAGGCTGAGGGATATGATATAAAAAAAGATTTTAACCTCAAAGTAGGATTTTTTGGAGCTGAACCCGCTAGTGAAGGACTTAAAAACGAGATAGCAAAAGTATGGGGGATAGAGTATGTAGAGGTTTACGGACTATCTGAAATCATAGGTCCAGGAGTCGCATCTAGTTGTAGGCATTCTCATCTGCTACATATAAACGAAGATCACTTCTTCCCTGAAATCATAGACCCAAAAACTCTAAAAGTGCTCCCAGAGGGACAAAGAGGTGAGTTAGTAGTAACATCTCTAACAAAACAGGCGCTTCCTATCATCAGATATAGGACTGGAGATATAACAAGTTTAACTAGAATCCCTTGCAAATGCGGCAGAACACTAGCTCGCATAGAGAGTATCGTTGGTAGAGCTGACGATATGCTTTTGATAAACGGTGTAAATGTATTTCCATCTCAAATCGAACATGTTCTCTCTTTAATAGAGGGGATAACGCTCAATTATCAGATAATAGCACACAAGAAGGGCTACCTCGATAAACTCCAGATAGATATAGAACTAAATGAAGATATAATGAGTGAAAATGTGAGTGAATTGGAAAATCTTCAAAGACACATACAACACGAAATGCTAAATAATCTCTATATAAATGTAGATGTCAAACTCGTCGCTCCAAAATCAATCATAAGAAGTGAAGGAAAAGCGATAAGAGTGATAGATAAAAGAAAGGGATGATATGGAGTATAGATATATAGGAAGAAGCGGACTAAGAGTCACACCTATTTGCTTGGGAACTATGACTTTTGGCTCGCAAGCAGATAAAAACGAGTCATTTAAAATCATGGATAAAGCAGTTGATTTTGGTATAAATTTTTTCGATACGGCTGAGCTATACCCTGTTCCACCATCTGCCCACTATGCAGGTTCAACTGAAGAGATAATTGGCGAGTGGTTAAAAGAGAGACCAAGAGATTCGCTCATCATCGCTTCAAAAGTCGCAGGTGCTGCAAATGGCTGGTTTGTGCCACCCATTAGACATGGACTAACAGCAGTTGATAGATTTCACATCACAAAAGCACTTGATGAGACACTAAAAAGGCTCAAGACTGACTATATAGACCTTTATCAGGTACATTGGCCTGACATGACTGTACCTATAGATGAAACACTATATGTCCTAGATGAGCTTGTAAAAGCTGGGAAGATAAGATATATCGGAACTTCAAATGATAGTGCCTATGGCTTAACAAAAGCGAATGAAGTGGCAAAATTTAAAGATTTAGCAAGATTTCAGTCTGTGCAAAACAATTTTTCTATGTTAAACAGAAGGTCTTTGGATGAGATTGGCAATGTCTGTAAAAAAGAAAATATATCTCTTCTGCCCTACTCTCCTTTGGCAGGTGGCGTACTTACAGGTAAATATAATCAAGAGTTTATACCAGCAAATGCAAGATTTGCAAGGTATTTAGCCGATCCAAACCCAAGAGTACAAGCACAAGCCAAAAGATTTGTAAATGACAGGACACTAGCTTCAACTGAAAAATACCAACAAATAGCAAAAGAGTTTGGTGTAAATTTAACCACACTTGCAACTGCATGGAGCATGAGCTTTGATTTTATAGCCTCAACCATCATAGGAGCTAGTAACTCTAGTCAATTAGATGTGATATTTGATGGACTCAACTATAAAATAAGTGATGAGCTAAACAGGGAACTTGATATTGTACATCAAGAAATATTATACCCTATGGGGTAATATACAAAAACCATACAACACAAAATTAAGGCTTACTATCCAATGCAACAATACAAAAGAACAACACAAAAATTTATACTTAAGTTTTTCACAGAGATAATGGTAAAAGGTCCAAATGCAAGAAAACAAATAACAGAACATCTCTACAATAATGTTATTTGTATTTTAAGAAAAATTTCAAATGATGTTACATTTAGAAAATTTTATGATAAAATAGAAGTTGTTCTACCACTACAATTTTCAGATATTGCACTTGCAAAACTTTTAGAAACTCCTGGGATTGAGCAAGTGCTTGAAGCTTTGCAATTTGACGAAGTAAACAGCTTGGATCAAATTAAAAAAATAGTCAATGAAAATACAGCTTATAAAATCCAAAATAAAACTTTTGTCATCAGAGCAAAGCGCACAGGAGCACATGGCTTTAAATCTCCTCAAATCGAACAAGAAGTCGGAGGGTACATGCTTAGTGCAAATCCTTCAAGTAGTGTTGATTTGCATAATCCACAAGTTACTATAAATATAGAGTTAATCAACAATCAATTAAATATAATCACAAAAAAACATATGGCTCTTGGAGGCTACCCTATTGGCTCACAAGGCGAAATTTTATCTCTAATGTCAGGTGGTTTTGACTCAACAGTTGCTAGCTACTTAACAATGAAGAGGGGGATAAAGACTCATTTTATTTTCTTTAATTTAGGTGGAATTGCCCATGAAATAGGCGTTAAACAAGTTGCATATTTTCTTTGGGATAAATTTGGTTCATCACACAAAGTAACTTTTACATCAGTGCCATTTGATGATATTGTAGCAGAAATTTTCAAATCAACTCCAGAGTCTTATATGGGTGTTATGCTTAAAAGGCTCATGATAAAAGCATCCGAAGCAATAGCTGATAAAATGGGAATAGATGCTATATTGACAGGTGAAAGCATAGCTCAAGTGTCAAGTCAAACTCTTAGAAATCTTGCATTGATAGACAAAGCAAGCAACAAACTTATCATAAGACCTCTTGCAACCATGAATAAACCAGAGATTATGAGAATAGCAAACGAAATAGGCACAAGAAGGTTTGCAGAGACAATGCCAGAGTATTGTGGAGTAATTTCTAAAAATCCAATAACCCATGGCTCATTCAAACGCATGGAAAATGAAGCTAAAAAATTCGATTATACCGTACTTGACGAAGCTGTTTTAAATGCTGTTAGCATAAATATTGATGAAACCATAAAAGATATAAAAGAGTTAGGTCAACTAGAGATTATAAGTGATTTGTCTAGCGGTGAGTATGTCGTAATTGATATCAGACAAGAAGACGAGTGTATAAATCTTCCTTGCGAAACGATAAAAATTCCTTTCTATAGGCTTAAAAGTGATTTTAAAAAACTTCCTCGCAATAAAGAGTATCTTCTTTATTGCGAAAAAGGCATACTAAGCCAACTTCATGGTCAATATCTAAAAGATAATGAAAATTATCAAAATATTAAAGTATATCGCCCACTATAATTGTCAGTTTTTGACCATTCTTAAATTCACTCTTTTTTTGTTATATAGTGCGATCATAGCCAACAAAGAGCCGATATAAACCAGAACTTCCACCAAAGACGGATTGCCATTATAACCAAATAGGGATTTCATAAATCCTCCTAAAAATCCATTTTCATCTACCAGATAATTTACATCCCATATATGCTCCACAAAAGTAGGAACAATACCTGCCTCTTGAAATTCATGGATACCTCTTGCAAATAAACCTGTCGCAAAAAGCATCAACAACGCGCTACTTACACTAAATAGATACCTTAAATTCATGCCTTTTAGCCCCAAATATACACCATACCCAACTCCTAATCCTCCCAATATACCAACGGCAGCGAACAGCAAAGAGATGCTACCTTGATTTGATAGTGTAGCATTTAGAAATAGTGTTGTCTCTACACCTTCTCTTAAAATTGAAACAAAAACCAACAACATCAATCCAAATCCCCTGCTAGAGCTGAGTGCTGATTCGACCTGTTGTTTGATTGCTTTGGTTGTATCTTTTTTATCTGCCATCCAAACTATAAGATAGACAATCAAAATGGCACCAAGTACCATAGTCGTTCCTTCAAAAATCATCTCTGATATACCACTAAAACCGCCAACCAACAATCTAAACGCAACCGCTCCCATTATACTGCCTAGAGTACCTAAAAACATACCTATATAGACAAACTTTTTAAACTCAATTTTTTCAGTTTTTTTTAGATAACTAAAGATAATCCCAACTACAAGAGCAGCCTCTAGTGATTCTCTAAATGTTATAATAAACTCTTCCATCTTATTTCCTTGCTAATTTTGATAATCAGTATCATAATATAAATATCCTTAGGGTTTTATTAATTAAACTTATTACCTGTTTTCCACATTGGCTACATATTATAGTGATATAATTGTAAAAAATTTAAGGAGAAGATGAGCATGAAAACGCTGATTGGAGTTTCACTAGTGATCATACTTGCTATGGGCTACTATTTCACTACTGGGAAAAGCAAAAGTGGCAATAGTAGGTGGTACACAAAGGCACAGGTGGAAAATGGTCGAAAGCTTTTTGCAGCAAATTGTGCTAGTTGCCATGGTTTAAAAGCAGAAAAAACACTAAATTGGAGAGAGAAATTGGCTGATGGCTCCTACCCTCCTCCTCCACTAAATGGCAGTGCACATGCTTGGCATCACTCTTTTGCACAACTCATTCGTCAAATAAATGATGGTGGTGCTATATATGGTGGTAAAATGCCAGGATTCAGAGGCGCACTTGATGATAGTGAGAAAAAAGATATCATCAGCTATTTTCAATCATTTTGGAACGACAAGATATACAAATCTTGGTATGAGAGAAGTGGACTGTAAACCTCTTTGCAAGGAACAAAATTTGTGATATCTAAAATTTTATCACAAATTTTGTTCCTTCCCCTAACTTAGACTCTACCTCAATCTCTAAATCATATGTCTTGCAGACAGAATGCACTATATCCAACCCTATACCAAAACCTCCCACACTTTGCGTCGCCCTATAATATCTCTCAAAGATTTTCTCTAGCCTCTCTTTGGCTATGCCTATTCCATTATCTTCTACTTTGAGAGAACGGTTTTTTAGTGTGACTCTTATCTCGCCATTTCGTTTTGTATATTTTATAGCATTTGATATAAGATTGTTTGCCAATCTTGTAAAGTCCTCTTCATCTATCTGTAACAAGGTCTCTTCTAAATCATATGTCAAATCTATCCTCTTTTTTCTAGCTAAACTCGTGTGATAACTCAACTCTTTTTGTAAAATTTTTGAAATATCTTGCTCTATAAGTATCTCTTTCTTGTGCTCTTTTAGAGTGATATATGTGATATCTTTATATAAATTAGATATCTTTTTTGCACTTATTCTTATAAGGCTTCTATTTTTTTCATTATAAAAATTCTCTGAATCAACACACAATAAAAGTGCAGATACTGGGGTATTTAGCTCGTGTGTTGCATTTTTTATAAAAGTGTTTAATTTTTCTCTTTGACTCTGAATCGGATATATAAAGAGTTTTGCAAGATAAAATCCTATGAGTGCTATCAACATATATATGCTAAAAGCTACAGCTACGACACCTCTTAGAAGCTTGGACAATTTGCTATTTAAGTTGGTTTTTTTTACCACAACATATGACACACCTAGATGACCAGAAACCCCATGGTCTATATAAAATAGAGCATCTTTTTCCCTAAAAGCTCTTTTGGAAAAATCTATTTTCTCTTTTATTTGCGTATATACTGCTTTGAAAGCAGAGTCATACAAGCCATACTTTAACCCATTATCAACTTGTAAATTATCAAAATTTATGTGTATATTTTGCATGTGAGCCTGAATAATTCTATGTGATATATTGCCACTATTGACCTGCATATTAGAGATAGCTAGTTCATAATACCCTCTTGCATTTAAAGAGTAAAAGAGCCAACCGATTATAGATATAAGGAGAAGTGAAGAGCCAAGATATAGAGTAAAAAAGCTATAAAATGTCTTTTTCTCATCTTTAGTTAAAACGATATCCAACTCCTTTTATGGTGTCAATTGCCTCTTTGTTGATTATCTTTCTAAAGTTTTTTATATATGTTCTTATAGTTGAATCTGTTGGTGTCTCTTCATATGCCCATACATTTAATCCTAACTCCTCCAAAGAGATAACTCTTTGTCTGTTTTTTAAAAAATACTCTAAGATTTGCGACTCTTTTTTGGACAGTGTGTACTCTTGGTCCTCTTTTATGATTTTTAATTTATCATAATCATACACAACACCTTTTGATAAAATATCTTTCTTTGCAATGTTTATCTTATAGAGTCTTTTTATATTATCGATTCTTAGCTCAAGCTCTTCAAATTCAAATGGTTTTTTTATATAATCATCACATCCACTAGAAAAGCCTAGCTTTAAATCCTCAGTATTATTAAGCGAAGTGATAAAGATAGCTGGGGTATTTATGCTGTTTTTTCTAATGCTCTTTAAAAGTTCAAAGCCGTTAATCAAAGGTACATTAACATCAAAAAGCAACAAATCAAATACCTCTTGGCAGAGCAAATCTTCTGCTTCACCACCATCAAAAGCGCAACTCACCTGGTACCCTTTTTTTAACAAAAAGGATTCAATAATTTCACTTAAAATCTCATCATCTTCTAGTAGTAGTATTTTCATAACCAAAAGGATACAATATTGCCCCTAAAAAAAGCAAATCTCAAATACATTTTTACTATCTTTATATTTGTAGGCAAATAAAAAACCATGGTAATTGATAATTCTTGAAACCAGATTTAGACCTAATCCATAACCCTTTGTACCTCTTGAGTTGTCCTCTTGCGTAAACTCTCTTGTGTAAAATTCCAAATCATGACTTAACTGTTTTGCTTGGTTTTTTATCATTATTATGTTTTTATCACACTCAATCTCAACTCTCCCATTATCTCTATATTTTAGAGCATTATCTATGAGATTTTTTATCGCGATACTCATATAGTTTATATCCACAAAACACTCAAAATTTGCCTTTATATCTATGCTTATATCCTTTTCATTTTCTATCATCATTTTTGAGAGTGTTTCACTAAGCAGAGTCTCAACTGTGCATTTTTGCCTATTTAGTTTCAGGTTTTTTGATTTTATCTTTTCTAACTCCAA
>Ga0256829_1003651_pt1 | contig 10507 bp, 9 predicted proteins | sample 131447metaG_FD_185979 | JGI IMG/M metagenome (GOLD analysis project Ga0256829, IMG submission 185979) | Hydrothermal vent microbial communities from Lau Basin, Pacific Ocean - 131-447 | ecosystem: Environmental > Aquatic > Marine > Hydrothermal vents | place: Pacific Ocean: Lau Basin | collected...
CTGCTGATGCAAACAATGCACCTAAACGATTATCTAACTGCCCTACTTTTTCTAAAGTAATTTTATTTTCTATTGTAGATAAGATGTCATTTTTAATCTCTAATGGCATTGGGTACTCTAATGAATGCACCAGAGTACAATTTTTATAATCTATATCGCAAAGTACAACGTCTACACCATCTAGTGATGTACCTGACATAATACCTATATATTTTTCTCTATCCATAACTATATCTATTTAGCAAATATATAAATCAAATCAGGAAATAAAACTATAATCAATAGTGCCAACAACTGCAAGCCTATAAACGGCACTACTCCCACATATATATCTTTCGTTCTCACTTTGTCTCCAGCTGAACCCTTAAGATAAAACAGTGCAAAACCAAATGGTGGAGTTAGAAATGAAGCTTGTAAATTCATAGCTATAAGTATAGCAAACCATACAGGGTCTATGTGTAAACTAGCAACAATGGGAACCAATATAGGCACTACCACAAAGGCTATCTCTATAAAATCTATAAAAAATCCTAACAAGAATATGACTAGCATGGCTACAAATATAAAACTCCACTTGTCACCTACGTCTCCTGTAAAAAACTCTAATGCCATATCGCCACCACCTAGCTCATTAAAAACTAAAGAGAATGCTGTAGCACCTATGAGTATCATAAATATCATAGAAGTTAGTTTTACTGTTTCTATGGAGGCATAACGCAACATATCATAAGAAAATGTGCCTTTGCCTAGAGCCAACACCACTGCACCTAATACTCCAATAGCAGCAGATTCAGAAGGTGAGGCAATACCTGCAAAAATAGAACCTAATACTACGACAATCAATAATAAAGGAGGAGTAATCTCTTTTATAGCTCCTTTTAAAACCGTGCTATATGGTTCGCTTGAAACTATGGCAGGTGCTACATCTTTACTAAAATATGAAATTAATAAAATATAGATGATATAAAGAATAATAAGAAGCAAACCAGGCACTACTGCTGCACGAAACAAGTCTCCAACAGAAAGATGCATCTGATCACCTAAAATAATAAGAACGATAGATGGTGGTATAAGCTGTCCTAGTGTACCAGAGGCTGCTATACTGCCACTTGCTAAAGCAGGAGAATAACCATGCTTCAACATAAGAGGTAAGGCGATAAGACTCATCATAACAACCGACGCCCCTACTATACCAGTACTAGCAGCTAATATAGCACCTACAAGTACTACAGATATAGCTAATCCTCCGCGTATAGAGCCAAACAGTTTTCCCATACTAAGAAGTAAACCCTCTGCCATCTTTGACTTTTCTAGTATTAACCCCATAAATATAAAAAGTGGAACTGCCATTAGTGTAACATTACCCATAATACCGTATGTTCGGTAAGGAAGCATCTCTAGTACTCCTAGTCCAACTTCATCTGAAATGAGTGCAAAAAATATAGCTACTCCAGCAAATACAAAGGCAACTTGAAAACCAGACATAAGTAACACTAATGCCATGCCAAACATCAAAAGTACAGGGTCAAACCAAAATGCCATATGCTCATACCATGCCACATATATCAAAATACCAACCAACACTATAAGACCCAATACCTTAAAAAGTGCCATTTTGTTTTCTAGCTTATGATACGATTTTAATATCTCCGAAAGTGCTTGAAATACAAGTAACACAAAAGCCATTATAAGCATAGCTTTTATTATCCACCTATTAGTAAGTCCTCCAGGGTCTGATGATACTTCATGTTGCAAATAGCTCTGCATAGTCATATCAAAAGCATCGTTTAAAAACAGTAAAGCAAAAGGCACAACAAGTAAAAGCATAGATAGTATCTGAACAATAGCACGTGTATCTAAGGAGTATCTCTCAAAAAATATGTCTACTCTTACATGCTTATCATGCTTCAAAGCATACGAAAGACCAAGCAGAAACACCACATCAAACAGATGCCACTCTACCTCCTGTAGTGCTATAGACCCTGCTGAAAATAGATAACGCATGGTTGCATCATAAACAACTAAAAGCGATAATATAACGACCAATACAGAAGCTATGTATCCTGCGTATTTACTTACTCTATCTAAATAATATGAAAATTGTTTATCGTGCATACTTATCTCCAATATGTATCTAATCTAACATTCCAGCCTTTACGCCAGCGTTCTTCACCTCGTTTAGTAGGTGAGTTTTTAATGCGTCTTGAAAGCATAGCTTTTGCGGTATTTGAAAACGATTTATACTTGCTAGTCTCATACGTATTCATATTTTCCAGTACTTGCAAAAGTCCCCAGCCTTTACCTTTGTAGCGTTCACTCTTTAGCGTTCCTTCCCCTTTAAAGTTAGTGTAGTCTAACAATATATATAAACCTCTTTTATCTACCATGCCGTCTTTAGTGTATAGCATTTTGTTAAAACGTGTCTTGATGGTCTGTTTTTTCTTATTGTCCTTTATGCTGTCTAGCATCTGTGGCAATGCATCTTCAAGACGCTTTACCATAAACTCTGCTTGATACGAAAATGTATTTTTTAGAAAATGAAATAGTTCCATATACTTTTTGGTTTTAGCTTTTTTAGCTTTTATAAATAACTCTTTATTCTTCCATGGAAAATCACTCTTTGAGGTTAGCCAAGATGGCATAACTACACCTTTTTTTGACATAAATTCTAACACCATAGGGAAAACTTCTCTAAAAGGTTCAGTATGACCTTTAGTAAACCAAATAAAATGACCTATGCCTAAACTTGCAAAATCTTCTCCTTTATTCCACCATATAAGGTATTTGTCTTTGCCTGCACCCTCATTTTGCCATACTTTTTTAGCTATAAAATTAGCCTCTTTTTTACTAAGTACAATGTCGTTGCTATAAAGTGTGTTAAGTAGTAAAAAAATTGTCAAAATATATTTCATTTATACTCCATTAAATAAATATCTACTATACTACCTAAAAATATATTTAGGGATACCATATTCATGCAAACAAAATCACCAATATTTATCTTACTTTTCTCAATAACGCTTTTAGGTGCTAACATTAAATTATCTGACCTTTCTGGCTCATGGCATATGCGTGCATTAGATGGACTAGAAGTACGCAAGGCTCGTGCCATTTTAGACTTTGATTTAAATAAGATGCATTTCTATGGGTTCGATAGTTGCAACAGAATATCTGGCGTTCTCAAACAAAACTCTCAAACAAAACAATACAGAACTCAACTACATACAACAAAAATGGCATGCCGTGGATATTTATACAGATGGGTAAGTAAACGTCTTCATGAAACCATGAACGAAGACTTCACAATTAAAAAAGAGAAGAAATACGGCATAGAGGGCATTACATTTAAAAGCCATAACCACGAACTCTTTTTCAAAAAAATGCAACGCTAAACAAAGCTAGGTGCATCATTTGCAAATAAAATTAAGTCTCCAATTTGGGTCTCTCTAACTAACATCTCTTCCATCTCACTTTTGGTAGCTAATTTTACTAACTTGTCTGCATCTATATATTTTTTAAATATGGCATAATTTAAATCACCAGTTACCACCACAACATCAAAAACTTCATTGGCACGTTTGGCTACTTGTATATTAAGCCCGTCATCTACCTCAACAAGACCAGGAGTAATGACTACTTTTCTGCCCTCATATGTAGTGGCTAAATCAAATGAAGCCATCATACCATCTATGTTTCCGTTAAAAGAGTCATCAAGTATTACTTTACCGCCTGCATCTATGCGTTGGAGTCTATGATTAACTGGCTTTAAGGTAGAAAGTTGTTTTTGTATCTGCTCATCTGTAAGACCCAACTCTTTTGCTACAAGTATAGAGGCTACTAAATTCATGGCATTAAATGCACCTAAAATACTAGCAGAGTAACGCACTTCATTTAGAGTAAAACTTGTGCTGTCTAGTGTTGCTTCAACATCTTTTATGACAAATTCTGGTGCAGGTATATTGGAACGTATATCTAGGTTGGATTTTTCACCAAATGTATGCACATTTAACTCTGGTTTAACCATGGCACTTTCATGAATGTAAGCTTGTTCAAGTCTATCGGTTTTTAGTATCTCCATTTTGGTATTACGTATGTTTTCCATGGTTTTAAAATACTCTATATGTGCAGAACCTATCTTACCCACAACTACATAATGAGGGTTTACAAAAGTACTTATCTCGGCTATGTCACCCTCTCCTCTTGCTCCCATCTCTACCACATACACCTCTGTATCTTCTGGTAATTCGTTATTTACATCTATCATCACGCCACCAAGAGTATTGACCGAACGTGGCGTAGCGTAAGTTTTGTATTTTGCTTTTAAGATGTGTTCAACATAGTTCTTAATACTTGTCTTACCATAGCTAGCCGTAATTCCCACAACTTTCATGTTCTCCATGGCATCTAACTTCTTTATGGCTTTTGTTTTAAATCCAGAAAAAAGCATTTTTTCTATAAATACAGATATAAAATATGCTAAAAAAATAGGGATAAACACTGCAAAATGTTTAAATGCAAACGCGATAAAAATAGCAAAAAGCAACATAGCTGATATAAAACGCTTAACACGACCAGTAAACACCAATGGTTTATCTAGTCCTTTGTACCAAAAATAAAGTACAAGCACATAGCCTACAACTACTACAAAGCTATAGTTACTAATGCTATTTATAAACATATAGAGTGTATATGGTAGCAAAAAGTATGCAAAGTGCCACCATGTTTTAGTATGGTGAAAAAGTACACGGTTGAGCTTGTAGCTGTACCACTGTAGGTTAGTAATGAAGTAGTATCCCATCGCTAAAATGAAAAGTGCGTAGGCTATGGAGTTTAGTAGTTGTAACATTAGTTGTTTTCCTTATGTTCTTTGGTGCATTGTTCGGTAATTGTCTGTGCTATAAAATCTTTATGGTGCAAAAAGAAGAAGTGGTCACCATCTAAAGGGTAAAACTCTGAATTTTCTATGAGTCCAGCTATCTTTTTACCAGTATATAGTGGTGTAGCAGTGTCTTCTTTACCCCAAAAACAGAGTGCTTTAGAGTTGGACTTAGAAAAGGAGTCTTCAAAGTCTTCATCTACTACATTTTTAAATGTCTCATACATCTCATGGCTCATATTTTCCACATCTTTACTTTTAAATATATCTCGTATAAACGTCATACCAAGTGGTTTTAAAAACTTAACTGTAGCTATTTTGAGTTTGATAGACCATGGTTTATCGGTAATTACTCCTGCACTTGAAAGTAGAACTAAGCAAGGTGTACTTAGAAGGGTAGAAACCTTGCCACCAAAAGAGTGTCCCATAGCTATAGTAGGCTTAACATCAAGAGAAACTAAAAACAACTGTATGATATTTGCGTAGTCTTGCGTGGTAAGCACCATATCATTACTTGATTTACCAAAACCAGGCATATCAATATATATGTGTTTATACTCATGAAGTGTTTTACCAAAAGCTTGTTTCATAATCTCTTTGTTGCTACCCCAACCATGAAGAACAAGAAGTATTTTTTCTTGCATAGGGTTTACCAACTCGTAGGAGAGTTGGAAAGGTCTGTCTTTGTAGCGTATCTCTTTAGATGCCATAGTTCACCATTATGTTAAATTTGTTTATTTTAACATAATGGCACTTTTAAAGGAGCTAATAGAATACAGTAATCTACTCTTTAAAATTGAGCTTTTGTAACTTGTCGTATCTGTAAATATCATTAAATACATACAACTTACCATCTTCTTTAACATAAGCTGTTAGATACGCAGTATGAATTGGTAATTTTTTTGTAACAGAAACATAATTTGTCTTTCTGCTTCTATATTCTTTATTTACTTGTTTCATTGGTGTACTTGTATAATTTGTTGTTATAAAATCTAACATTTTCTTAGGCTCACCTAATCTTATACAACCATGACTATATGCACGTATTTTTCTTTTAAACAGACGTTTTGCTGGTGTATCATGCATGTATACCGAGTTCTCATTTGGAAAAATAAACTTAACACGCCCTAATGCGTTACGACCAGATGCTACCTCTATAAACTTAAATGGCACATCACCTTTACCACCTATGTATGCTTTTGCCACTTCTGCATTAAAAGTTACAGCTGGTGAAGCTATATTGTAGTCTCTACGTACTACCAATCTGTGTCTTTTTAAATAGCTTGGGTCTTTAATAACCCTAGAGATAATTTCATGCCTTGCTATACTGTTTGGTACATTCCATGTAGGGTTTAAAACAATGTATTTAAGTTCCGCAGCAAATATTGGCGTTTGCTTGTTTTTTCGTCCTGTAATAACACGCATACTAATAGATGTATTGTTATCTTCAATCACACGCACTTTAAATTCAGGAATATTTACAAGTACATATTTGTCTCCTAAAGAGGGTTTCATAAGTTTTAGTCTCTCTATACTCATACGTATTTTATGCAACAATGCTTCTGATGCATCGGAGTTTTCACTAAGATTATGGTACTGCTCCAACAATGCACTAAACTGATGATAATCTGGTATATATGGACTCAATATCTGTTCTATACTCTGACCTGCTTTAAGTTGCATAGCGATAGCTTTTACATTAACTTTTTGTAAATATGTTGTAAACTTAGATGAAAAATGTACATTGTTTCGTGCTTTTTGAAGTGCATTAAAACGTTTTAAATCTATACAACTATTTGCAAGATTTTTAGCATACTCTACAAGCATACGACTCATAAGTACAGAGTTGGAGTCTTTAAGTATTTTTTCATACAAAGTTGAACTATTACAAATAGAAAGATATTTATCTGTTTTTAATATATCTAAAAACTCACTTTTTTGTGCAGAATGCCAACCCTCTTTATCTGGTGTATCCACACATCCAACAAACAATAATGCCGACAATACGACAATTATACTACTTAATCTTTTTTTCATTTTTTTCCTTTTTTATATGCCTAGCACAACTAAAAGCACTTGAAAATGCCCATTGAAAGTTGTATCCTCCTAATCTCCCCGTTACATCTAAAACTTCACCTATAAAATAGAGGTTATTCTCTTTTTTACTCATCATTGTAGATGCATCTATCTCTAATGTTGATACCCCACCTTTTGTTACCTCTGCCTTTGCATAACCAAATGTACCCGCAGGTGCAAATCGATAATGCTTTAAGATACTCAATTTCTCACGCTCTTCTTTTGTTAAAACATGGTAAGGTTTGTCCTCAACACCTAATTGTAGCAAAAATGCTTTAGATACACGTTTAGGTAGAGGCATAATAGATGAAATAATTTTATTATTTTTACTTATATTCTCCCATAAAAAATCAGGTAAAAAGTCTATCTCTATTTTGCCCTTCTCCCAATACAGTGAAGCATCAAGTACACAAGGACCACTCAAACCTTTATGTGCAAACAATAATGCTCCCTTGCATTTATGCTTGCCTACATAAATGCAAACTTCTGTTGATATGCCAGAAAGCTCTTTAAAAAAGAACTGTTCTTTTTGAACTGTAAACCCTACTAAGGCAGGTGCAGTCTTAACTATGCTATGACCAAAGCTTTTTGCTATCTCATATCCTATGCTTGAAGCTCCTAGCTTCGGAAAACTAAGCCCTCCAGATGCAACAACAAGTGTACCTGATGAATAGGTTTTTTTATCTGTTTTAACATAAAAAATATTATTACGTTTACTAGTAGAAATAACTTTTTCTTCTAGCATAATATCTTGTTTTTTGGACTCTTTTTTAAAAATATCTAATATCTCTTTAGATGAGTCTTTGCAAAAGTACTGACTCTCTTTACGAATTACTGGCTCTAAACCTTGTCTACTTAGCCACTTTAAAAGTGATTTTTCATTAAAAGTTTTAAGCGATGGTGCTATAAAATCACTATCTCCTAAATAGTATTTTGTATCCATTGTAGCATTAGTGATATTGCATTTACCTCCACCTGAAACTAGTATTTTAGAACCTAGCTTTGCATTGGTCTCTAGTAATATCGCACTGTTTTTAGGAAGTAATGAAGCCAACATCAAAGCACTAGCCCCTCCTCCTACTATTATAATTTTATTATTCATAACTAACATTATAACCCAAACACATACAAGGTAACATTTAGGTAACGCTACTCTTGTTATAATTCTCTTGTATTAAATTAAAAGTACGAAAGGATTTAAAATGAAAAAAGTTATATTAATGAGTCTAATAGTAGCTCCATTTCTTATGGTGGGTTGTAATTCAACAGCAAAAGTTGAAACACCGCTAGGAACAGTGGAAGGTTCTGGTTCAGCAACAGCTCAAGCCAAAAAAACGGTAACGATAACAGGTACAGTACCTGGAACATTTATAGAAGCATATTGTGATGATGGAACATACGCATCTACAAATTCAATTAAAAATGGTACAAACAAACATCCATTTTCACTTAAAGTTCCAGCAAATACGCCTTGTAAAATCGTAATGACTACAAATGAAAATAATCTAACAAATAGAGTTATTACTCCTATCAAGATAAATGGTAAAAATGCTGTTACGCTTACTGGAGATACAGATATGGGTTTTGCAAACATTCCTATAACTTATGATGCAGCTAACGATAAAGATGGAGACCACGTAAATGATACTGCGGTAGATGTTAAACCAGCATCTCTTTCAGGGGAAGCTATAGATAACAACAATACAAAAAATAATCCATTTGATAAAAATGGTAATGGGAAAATAGATACACTAGAAGATAAAAATGGAGATAAAATCCCAGATGGTTGGCAAGATAACAACAAAAATGGCAAAGCAGATATTTTTGAGCATACAAATAAAAACTCAAAGCCTGATTCTGTTGTTAGAATTGAAAACAATGGTTCAGATATGAATCAAAGCGGAACTGGAATGGATAACAATAATTCCAATAAGCATCAAAATGAAACTGGAACTAATGGTTCAGACATGAACCAAAATTGAACTGAAAACTAAACTATCAGTTCAACTCTACGCAATACCTATATTTTATATAGGTATTGTAAATAATACTTTTTATCCAATTTATTTACAAAACACTGCAAAATTTACAAAAATAATTTTTCACAAAAACATAACTTATATCTGTATTTCATTAAGTTAAGTAGTGATAAACTGCTAAGACAAAATTTAAAACTCTAAGGAATGATGAAAATCATGAAAATAATTAATACAGATTTTATATATACTTCCGATGGCTTTGTAAATAACAAAGCTGTGGCATTTACAGATACCATACAAGAGATTGGTACGTTAGATGCACTTAAAGAAAAATACAATAATGCTGATGTTATAGAAATAGAACCCAACTCTGTTTTATTTCCTGGGTTCATTAACACTCATGTACATTTGGAGTTTTCTTCCAACAGAACATCACTAAAATATGGTTCATTCATGCCATGGTTAGACTCTGTAATAGAACATAGGGAAGAGTTAGTAGGAGAATGTAACAATAGTGTAATGATGAACGAATGCAAATCAATGATGCGTTCTGGAGTTACCACGTTTGGTGCCATATCAAGCTTTGGTAACGAACTTGAAGTATGCGAAAAAACTCCTCAGCGTGTTGTGTTTTTCAACGAACTCATAGGCTCAAATGCACAATATGCAGATATGCTATATGGCGACTTTATGGAACGCTTAACTGCCTCCATGAAATGTAAAAAATCATCACGAATTACACCCGCCGTTGCTATCCACTCTCCATACTCCGTACACCCTGTTGTGTTGCAAAAGGCTGTAAGTGTTGCTAAAGAGCATAAACTTCCACTTTCTGCTCATTTTTTAGAGTCTCAAGCAGAACGAGAATGGCTAGAAAATGGTGAGGGTGACTTTAAAAGGTTTTTTAAAAAGTACTTTAATTCAGATAAGCCAGTAACAAATATACAAGAGTTTATGTACGCCTTCGACACATACCCCACACACTTCACCCATTGTGTTCAGACAAATCAAGCCGAATTAGAATATTTGTCGCAAAAAGGACATAGTATCGCACATTGTCCTAGAAGTAACCGTTATTTAGGTTGTGGACGACTACCCATAGAGATATTAAAAGATTTAAAATTGAAGTACTCCATAGCCACTGATGGATTAAGTTCTAATGATTCTTTGAGTATTTTAGACGAACTAAGAGCTGGACTAATCTTGCATCATCAAGGACCCATTCAAAAGCTAGCAAATAAGTTCATAAAATCCATAACATCTGATGCAGCAGACATATTGGGTTTAGAGTGCGGACGCATAGAGGTAGGAAAACTAGCAGACTTTACGCTAGTCAAGCTACCAGAAAAGCCCAAAGCAGAAGAAGATATAGCACTTTGGACTATACTACATACCAAAGAGGCAAGCCATGTATTTATAGGCGGTGATAGTGTTTTGTAAATTTGATATTTATCAAGTTACACACTTAACCGCTTGTAAAAAGTCTTCTGCTACACTAACTGGGTCTTCTAGTCCTACAGAAACTCTAATAAGTCCCTCGTGTACACCTAAAAATTTACGTGCATCTTCGTCAAAG
>Ga0256829_1003652_pt1 | contig 10506 bp, 12 predicted proteins | sample 131447metaG_FD_185979 | JGI IMG/M metagenome (GOLD analysis project Ga0256829, IMG submission 185979) | Hydrothermal vent microbial communities from Lau Basin, Pacific Ocean - 131-447 | ecosystem: Environmental > Aquatic > Marine > Hydrothermal vents | place: Pacific Ocean: Lau Basin | collected...
ACGGATTCAGCGTTAAACTCGTTCATGACCTGCCCTCCTCAATGTGGCTCTGCTTAAGGGTGTATACCCATCCTCAACGGTAACCCACGATCGTTGAGGATGGGCAGGTCAAAACATCATGTCTAGAATAGATAAAATTCATTCTATTGGGGTAATGGAAATGAACTCTCGACTTCTCCTGTTGATTTCTTTGGTGTTCGCGGCGGCCGCATTGCGCTGGGTGCCGCACCCTCCGAATATGGCACCCATCGCGGCGCTGGCCTTGTTTGCCGGTGCGCATTTCGATGATCGGCGCCTTGCCTTTGTCGTTCCTTTTTCGGCATTGATCCTGAGCGACTCGATTCTTGGCTTTTATCCTGGAGTGGTTTTCGTTTACGCGGGTTTTGCTTTGAGTGTGATGATCGGTTTTCTTTTGCGGACGCGCCGCCTCGAGCGGATCGCAGTCGGCACTTTGGCCAGCGCGTTGATATTCTTTTTGCTGAGCAATTTTGGCGCGTGGTTGACGTTATCGGTCTATCCCAAGACTCTGGAAGGCTTGGTAACAGCCTATGCGGCGGGTATCCCTTTCTTTCGCAATTCGATCATCGGCGATGCGTTTTATGTGACCCTGCTGTTCGGAGGGTTCGCGCTGGCTGAGCGATTCATTCCTAAATTACGCAAGACGGATGATCCTGCTATTGCCTACCCAGGCCGGTGATGGCCGGGCCAGAGGGGGATTGATGCTGTTTCACCCGGCTTTCAATACGGAGCGATAACGATGGGAATGGAGCTATATAAAAACGCTAATCATGCCTGCATCGCCTTTGGCGATTTGGTTACAGGGTCAGGGGTACAGGCGAATCAGTTCATGATCGTGGATCATGGCGAGGTCGCGCTCCTGGATCCGGGGGGTGAGTTGACCTTCACTGCCTTGTCAAACAAGGTGGCTCAATACGTGCCGCTCAAGGGCATGAAGTATCTTCTTGCGTCACACCAGGATCCGGACATCATCGCCTCTATGCAGAGCTGGATAACGCGCACTCAGGCGACCATCGCTTGTTCGCAGTTGTGGGCGCGTTTCATGCCGCATCTTTTGCCCATGTATATGGGTGACAAAGTGGCCGAACGCTGTTTGCCGATACCTGACCGGGGAATGGACATCCCTCTGGGTCATTCGGTGATCAAGGCTGTACCGGCCCACTTTCTCCATTCGGTGGGGAATTTCCAGTTCTATGATCCGGTGAGCAAGATTTTGTTTTCGGGAGACATGGGGGCGTCAGTGGGCGGCGGCGATGTCAGCCAGCCGGTGGATGATTTCGAGGCGCATATTCCACGCATGGAGCCTTTCCATAAGCGCTATATGTGCTCCAACCGCGTGACTCGCCTTTGGGCCAACATGGTACGCGACATGGATGTGGACATGATCGTGCCGCAGCACGGTCAACCTTTCAAGGGGCCGGAAATGATCTCTAAGTTCGTTGACTGGGTCGGAGATCTTCAATGCGGCGTGGATCTGATGACCCAGGACAACTACCGTTTACCCTGAACACGACCATTCATTCGCTGGCCAGACGCGCGCGCAAAACTTCTAGATCGTCTATGGGGGACTCACAATGGGCGCCTTGGCAGATGTAGGCATATACGCCTTTGGCAGGCGCTTTTTTGTCTGCAAGGCCAGCCGGTAGTTCGCCAGCCTCTGAGGGAATGGCCAGCGTCAATCGCTGTGGCGCAAAATCCGCCGTCGCTTCGCGCCAGGCTTCAAGATCTATTGCCGAGCCTCGCAGAATCAGCAGTTCGGGTGGCTGCAGTGATTCTTGGAGTGCTTTCAGTAGAGTACAGTGAGAAGAGGGAGCGTGCTCGATCGCTCCCGAAGCGGCTTGTAAGGTGGAGTGGGCCGCATCGAGATAGCGCGTTTCTGCAAGCAAATGCCCCAGTCGCGCCAAGGAAAAGGCAGCGACTCCGTTGCCGGCAGGCAAGGATTCGTCCGCCAGCGGCTTGGGTCGCTGTAAGAGGCGCTCATGGTCATCTGCGGTGAAAAAGAAGCCTCCGTATTCATGATCCTGAAAATGCTTGAGCATCACTTCTGCGATCTCGATCGCAAACACGAGATCGGAACTGCGCCAACGCAGGGCCAGCAATTCAAGGGTCGCATCCAGCAGAAAAGCATAGTCGTCGAGGTAGGCGGGAAGGAGGGCTCGCCCTTCTCTCCAAGAGGCGAACAAACGTCCATTACGCCATAAAGTGGCACGGATGAAATCGAGAGCTCGTTCCGCGCTTTCTCCCCACTCGGGGGGGCCGATCCGACGCGCGGCTACAGCCATGCCGCGTATCATCAGAGCATTCCAGGCAGTAAGCACTTTGTCATCCTTGCCTGGCGGTATCCTCAACTCGCGCCTCGCGGACAAGCGGCTGCGCGCCTGTTCCAGGCGATCATGAACAACTTCTTCGCCGAGTCCGGTTGTCGCCGCCAGCTCTGATTCCGCGATGGCGCCATACAAATGCCAGCGACCTTCGAAATTGGCAGGCTGATCCAGCCCGAAACGAGCGGCGACGAGGGGGTACTCATCTTCTCTGACAACTTCACGCACTTGATCGCGCGTCCATACGTAAAAACGCCCTTCTTCGCCTTCGGAGTCGGCATCAATGGCGGAGTAGTAGCCCCCTTTCGCTGCTTGCATTTCACGCATTACCCAAGAGGCGGTTTGCTCAGCAATGCGACGAAACAGCGGTAAGCCTGTGGCCGCGTATGCTTCGGCATACAGTGCCAACAGCGGGCCATTGTCATAGAGCATTTTCTCGAAATGCGGGATCATCCATTTGTCATCGACCGAATAGCGGGCGAATCCGCCGCCCAAATGGTCGTAGATACCTCCTTCGGCCATATGCTCCAGAGTGAACAGAGTCATGTGCAATGCCTTCGCATCTTGCTTGCCGGTGGCTTCCCAGTGGCGTAGCAGAAAGTCCATCATCGGCGGATGAGGAAATTTCGGGGCATGGTCAAAACCGCCATGTACTGGGTCGAAGAGACGGGCGATTTCTGTCCTGGCTTGATCCAGTACGCTGGCGGACAATGCCGTTTGACTTTGGGCTTCACGCTCAATGTTTTCCAGGGCTTGACGCAAGGACGCGTTCTGGGCGTCAATATCGGCTCGGCGCGTGCGGTACAACTCGCCGATGCGTTGCAGTACATCACTAAAACCCGGTAGGCCATAGCGTGCTTCGCGGGGGAAATAGGTGCCGGCAAAGAAAGGAGTGCGATCCTCAGGAGTGAGAAACACGGTCAGAGGCCAACCGCCGGGGCGTCCGGTGAGCAAGGCGTGTGCCTGTTGATAAATGCGGTCGAGATCAGGGCGCTCTTCGCGATCGACTTTGATGTTTATGAACAATTCGTTCATTTGGGCGGCGACAGCCGGATCCTCAAAGGATTCATGCGCCATGACATGACACCAGTGGCAAGCGGAATAGCCAATAGAAAGCAAAATCGGCTTGTCTTCGGCCTGCGCCCGTCGCAATGCTTCTTCCCCCCACGGATACCAATCCACGGGGTTGTCGGCATGTTGCAGCAAGTAAGGGCTGGTTTCCCCGGATAAGTGGTTGCTTGATGGCATGGCGGGATCCAAAAGAACGGTAGAATTGTTTGGGAAGTGTGTAGGATTCAGTCAGGCGTGGCAAGATGGTGGCGTCTTCGCTTTGTTACAGATATCTCTAGTCAAGCAGACGCTGACTTCAGAGCAGGCCGGTGGGCAATGAATCACATGGAGGACTTCTCTTGACCTATCCAAACATGAGGAAACAGGAGATCATTCAGGCTTTGACACCGCAGGCCGCCCTGGTACCGCTCACAGAGGAAGCACTCGTTGCACTGCCGACGTATCTGGCTCGACTCGGTGTGGTGCCGGTTTTTTCATTCCCTTTTCGCATCGGCCGTGAATCTCGGGTTCGCCTGGATCAGAAAAGCGGGCGGCTGGTACGCATGGAGCGCACCATGAGTTCAAAGGTTTCGGCTGATAATGATCTTTATCTCGTCGATGGCGGCGATAGACTGAATATTTCCAGATCGCATTTGTCGATCGAGCGGACAGGTCAGGGGTTTGTGATCGTGGACCGCCAAAGCGCCTGCGGTTGTCAGATCAATGAGGATCGTATTGGAGGCCATGACAAAGGAGGAGAGCACGCTTTGCAGGATGGAGACGATTTGACTATCGGAATGCCGGCAAGCGCGTATCGCTTCCGGTTCGTTGTTCTCGAGTCGGTTTGATCATACGCGGCAGAGCATGCCCGTTCAGGAGGTGGCATGAAGCAATATCTTGATCTTATGCGGTATGTATTGGAGCATGGGGTTCGCAAGCAGGATCGTACCGGAACTGGGACTCTATCGGTGTTCGGTTATCAAATGCGCTTTGATCTTTCCGAGGGATTCCCTTTGGTGACCACAAAAAAATTGCATTTGCGCTCGATTGTTTACGAGTTGTTATGGTTCCTGCGTGGAGAAACCAACATTCGTTATCTGCACGACCACAAGGTTACGATCTGGGATGAATGGGCCGATGAGAATGGCGATCTCGGCCCCGTGTACGGGAAGCAATGGCGCTCATGGGGGGCGTGTGATGGTCGTGCCATCGATCAGATTTCGCAAGTCATCGAAATGATCAAAAAAACTCCGGATTCCAGACGCCTGATCGTAAGCGCATGGAATGTGGCAGATCTTGAATCCATGGCCTTGCCGCCTTGCCATCTTCTGTTTCAGTTCTATGTTGCCGACGGCAAGTTGTCTTGCCAGCTTTATCAGCGTAGCGCCGATATTTTCCTCGGCGTCCCTTTTAACATCGCTTCCTATGCGCTCCTTACCGGCATGATCGCTCAAGTGACGGATCTGGCGCCGGGCGACTTTATCCATACTTTGGGTGACGCACATCTTTACCTGAATCATCTTGATCAGGCGCGTTTGCAGCTCTCACGTCAACCTTTACCATTGCCACAGCTCAAACTCAACCCTGATGTTCGCTCCATTTTCGACTTTGATTTCAATGACATCGAAATCGATGGCTACCGCAGCCATCCAGCGATCAAGGCGCCCGTGGCAGTATGAAGCGGCCACGCATTTCATTGGTAGTGGCGTGGGCGCGAAACGGCGTCATAGGTCGAGGCAATGCCCTTCCATGGCATCTACCGGATGATTTAAAACGATTCAAGGAAATTACGCTGGGAAAACCCATTGTGATGGGACGCAAAACCTATGAATCCATTGGGCGGCCTTTGCCGGGGCGCGAAAACCGCGTAATTTCACGTCAGACTAATTTGCATTTGGAAGGTTGTCGCGTTTTCTCGGATTTAGCGAGCGCATTGATAGGGGAAGAGGGAGAAATAATGGTGATCGGCGGGGAACAGATTTTTGCGGCCGCCCTTCCTCTTGCCGAGCGATTGTACGTTACCGAAGTGCAAGCGGAAATCGAAGGGGATGCTCGTTTCCCGCCATTCGATCCTTCTAATTGGCTGGAGATCGAACAGCTGGTGCATCCGGCAGACAGCCGTCATGCCTACCCATTTATTTTTAAAGTGTTACAGCGGGAAGACGCTTCGGTGGCTGGCGGATTTGAGCAACCCCTTCGACAAGGCGAATCGGATTCTTCTTAGGCTGTGATTGTCTCTGTGCCCTTTTCTGTTCCCAGAATCAGAACATCAGCTGGCCGGGCGGCGAAAATACCCACCGTGACAATCCCCGGAATCATGTTGAGTTCAGCTTCCATTTTCACGGGATCCAGGATTTCAAGGTTCTGTACGTCCAGGATCACGCAGCCATTGTCTGTGGTGAATCCTTCACGAAAAACCGGCTTGCCGCCACGCTTGACCAGTTCGCGGGCGACAAAGCTCCTACCCATGGGGATGACTTCTATGGGCAGAGGGAAGTGACCGAGGTAATTGACCAGTTTACTTTCGTCGGCGATGCAGACGAAATGGTCGGATGCGCCCGCGACGATTTTTTCCCGGGTCAGGGCACCGCCGCCGCCCTTGATGAGATGAAGCTGACGGGTAGCCTCATCGGCGCCATCCACATACAGCGGCAGTTGCCCGACATCATTGAGTTCGAGTACCGGGATACCGTGTTTCCTAAGACGGTTTGCGCTGGCTTCCGAGCTGGCTACCGCCCCATCGATACGGGATTTTATCCCCCCGAGAAGGTCGATGAAATGGTTGGCTGTCGACCCTGTGCCCACGCCCACGATCATGCCGTTTTCCACATAGGAGAGCGCCGCCTCTGCTGCTGCTTTTTTCAATTCATCCACATTCATGCTGTAAACTCCTTGCATCACGGTAAATTATCAACCCCAATCATAACCGTTTGCTGCATTACTCTGCCATGGCTTGCCGTAAGGCTTTACGTTTAGGTATCTTCGCTCGATGGATGATTACGTCAGACGAATACTCACCGCCCGGGTTTATGATGTCGCTCATGAAACGCCGCTTGATCTCGCTCCTTCACTCAGCCGCAGACTGAACAACAAAGTATGGCTGAAGCGCGAAGACCTGCAACCTGTTTTTTCCTACAAAATACGTGGCGCTTACAATCGCCTCGTCGCGCTCGATGCGTCTGAACGCGAACGCGGGGTAATTGCGGCATCGGCAGGCAATCACGCCCAAGGAGTCGCCCTCGCAGCCCGACATCTTGGCATCAGAGCCCTGATCGTGATGCCCAGAACCACGCCGACGATCAAGGTAGAGGCGGTCCGCCATCTCGGAGCCAAGGTCGTTTTGGAGGGTGATAACTTCGACGAGGCATATGAATACTCGCAGCAAATCGTCGCAAAAGAAGGCCGGGTTTACATTCCCCCCTTCGATGACCCTCTGGTGATCGCTGGTCAAGGCACTGTGGCCATGGAGGTCATGCGCCAGCACAATGGCCCTATCGACGCGGTATTCATTCCCGTTGGAGGGGGTGGGCTGATCGCCGGAATGTCTGCCTATATCAAGTCTCTTTCCCCCGAGACGAAAATCATTGGAGTGGAATCGGACGATGCGCCGGATATGTTCATGGCTCTTGCCAAGGGGCGTCGTGTAAGGCTCAAGCAGGTGGGCATCTTTGCGGATGGCACGGCGGTGCGGCAAGTAGGAAAGGAGCCGTTTCGCCTTGCCCGCAAGTATGTAGATGAGGTGGTGCTGGTCTCTACCGACGAGATTTGCGCCGCCATCAAGGATGTATTTGATGATACCAGAGCTATCGTCGAGCCGTCCGGCGCGTTAGCAGTCGCTGGCCTGAAGCGTTGGGTGGCAAGGGAAGGCGCCGAGGGTAAAAGCCTGGTGGCTGTCAACAGTGGCGCGAATATGAATTTCGATCGCCTGCGCCATGTGGCCGAGCGCGCCGAGATTGGCGAGCGCCGTGAAGCGGTTTTCGCCGTGACTATCGCAGAAAAGCCAGGCAGTTTCAAACGCTTGTGCCGAATGCTTGGTAAGCGCGCAATCACGGAGTTCAACTATCGCTACAGCGATGCTGAGCGTGCGCATGTGTTCGTCGGGGTGAGGCTCAACGAGGGCGATTTAGAGCGTGAGGCTATTATCGAACGCTTGAGGGGGAAGGGGTATGAGGTCCTGGACATGACCGACAACGAAATGGCCAAGCTGCATGTGCGTTATATGGTGGGAGGCCACGCGCCCTCCACCAATAACGAAATCGTTTATCGATTCGAGTTTCCGGAACGACCTGGCGCTTTACTGGAGTTTCTTTCGAACATGGCGGAAACCTGGAATATCAGCCTGTTCCATTACCGGAATCACGGCATGGATTATGGCCGAGTGCTGGTCGGCATGCAGGTTCCTAAGGTAGATCATCCGGATTTCAGGCAATTTTTAGAGGAGTTGGGTTACCCCTATCATGAAGAGACGGAAAACCCAGCCTATCGGCTATTTCTTTCGTAACCCGATCAGTGCCGCGGACGCTTCCAGCGGTCGTGTTACTTTCCTTGCTCGCGCAAAGCTTCCTCGTTGTAGGCGGCGTCGATCGCTGCAATGAATTTTTCAACGAATCTTAATCCTTCCACCGGGGCATCATCGGCGAAGTATTTGAGGCGAGTCTTGCCTAGGGCATTGATGACCGCGGTCCGGTCAGGGAGCACGGCTTCGGCTTCGCGCACATCTAGGCGGTCACTGAGAGTACGTATTACTTCAGACGCATAATCATCTTTTCCGGCGTCAGGGGCGGCGTTTAGCGTGGCTTCCACCGAGCCCTTGAGTATTGGTAAATCTGTGTTTGTGTCGATATAGGTGAGAAGTTCTGCAAAAGTCATTGGTTTCTCCTGGTTAAATGGATTTCAATTCCCGCGCGCCTTTCTACGGTCCCCCAAAATTCGAAAGGCGACTATGCTCCAAGCATGCCTTCCTCGAGATCGATTCCACATTGTTCGCCTACACGTTTAAGGTAGTACATGAGATCAATCGGCAGACTGATACCATCGAGGATCTGTAGGGGGAATAGATCGGCGGCCAGTAGCATATCGGCGATACTCGGTTGGGTGAGATAGTAGCGATTTCGTGCAAGGTGATGTGAAAGCTGGTCGAGCCGGGTCAGGCGGGCAAATTGCGAAAAACCATCGTAGCGGTCGTTGGCCAATTCTTCGACAGACATTCCAAAGCGTTTTTGAATGTCGGCCTTATAGGCCGCGAGCGCAGAAGCATCGCGACCTATGTCAGCGAACGCCGGGCGGCCCGGAGCATAAAGGCGCTCGAGCACATGGTCTACTTTCTGGCGCCAGGCGAGTAATGCGTTCCAGTCATCGGCATCGATAATTCCGTCGATCAATGGCGGGGTTTTTGGAAACAGTGTATCGATCTGGCTGAGGATGGCTAAAGAGTTGGTCAGTAGGCGGCCATCATCGAGTTGCAATACGGGTACCGTGCGTGAGATGCCCAGATCGAAAAAGGTTTCGTCATCGTCGTAGGTCAGTGGACGATCGTCGAATCCGATGCCCTTGTAGCCCAGTGCCAGGCGTACGCGTTGGGATTGAGGCGAAGACCAGAAGTGATAGAGCGTTATCATCATTCAAGGCCAAGGATGAGATCCCAATGCTCGGCAGCAACCGGCATGATGGAGAGGCGGTTGCCTTTGCGTAGCAGGGGCATGCCATCGAGTTCTTGATGCAAGCGGAGCTCGGCAAGTGTGATGATGCGTTTGAATTTGCGCACGAATTCCACATCCACCAGGTACCAGCGCGGTCGCTCGGGCTTACTCTTGGGGTCGTAGTATTTTGCGTCGGGGTCGAGGGCGGTAGGATCCGGATACGCGTGGCTGGCGATACGCATGATGCCAGCGATCCCGGTGGGCTTGGCGTTGGAATGATAGAAAAAGGCCAAGTCACCGATCTCCATCTCATCTCGCATGTAATTTCTGGCCTGGTAGTTGCGAATGCCATCCCAGGGTTCGCGTCCCACCCTTTCCAGATCGTCGATGCTGAAGGCATCGGGTTCAGATTTCATCAACCAGTAGCGCATTGTCGGCTTTATTGTTCCTTGCATCGTCAGATTCTAAAGAACGAATTATACCTTCTGGTAACGTTTGCGATGAAATCGGAATTGTTTCGTCGGCGTGATGACCGTATCCAAGGGTATATCCCACCATGAGCGAACAAGCCGTTCTACAAACTGGAAGTCGTAGGCGACTCCAACGAGGAGGGGGCGACTGCTAATCTGCCCACGTTGCGCCAGGCTACGGTCATAGAAACCTCCGCCCATCCCTAAGCGGTTCGCGCGGCGGTCAAATGCCAGCAGCGGAACGATGATGAGATCGATGGAAGAGGGGGAGGTCAGTGGATATGCAGAGGAGTCGGGTTCGTGAATGCCGAAGCGATTGCACCCCATGCGCATGGTTGGAGTCCAGCGCCGGAAGGCCATGCGGTTCTTCGCTTGAATGTAGGGAAGAAAGATCTGTTTTCCGTGTCTGTACGCCAATCGCAGCAAAAAAGTGCAATCGACTTCGCCGTTTGCCGCCATGTAAGCGGCTATGCGCCGGCTTTTACGGTATTCCGGCAGTCGAGTGATACGGCTCGCGATCTTATCAGCCGCATTGAACTGTTCGGTTTCGGCCAGTGCCTTGCGTTTGCAGCGCATGGTCTGCCTGAGAATCGAACGGGTCTGCATGTCAACAGTAGAGATTGGGGAAGGGGAAGAAAGGAGCGTTATGGACACGCTCCGCATGTGCCGTGGCGGCTTTCGACCTTGAACCAGAGGTTCAAGTGGGAACGTTGTCGACGGGACTTAGGCTTTCCGCTGTCGCGGACATGCACACGCCTTGTCGAAAACCGGCTCCCGGGGCAAGAAATTAGGCTCAAGGGTATAACCCGGCCGCTCACGAACACCGCAGAGGTGTCCATGGCAAAACTATAGCACAGAGCGAAGTGAAGTGAGAAAAGGGTTTAACAGCAACTGTGTTTTCGAGATTGGCTAATCGGTCTGGAGAACGCGATAAGGCTCACCACTTCGAAACACTGCGTTGATAATAGTTAACAGCTTGCGCATGGCGGCGACCAAGGCGACTTTCTT
>Ga0256829_1003653_pt1 | contig 10505 bp, 11 predicted proteins | sample 131447metaG_FD_185979 | JGI IMG/M metagenome (GOLD analysis project Ga0256829, IMG submission 185979) | Hydrothermal vent microbial communities from Lau Basin, Pacific Ocean - 131-447 | ecosystem: Environmental > Aquatic > Marine > Hydrothermal vents | place: Pacific Ocean: Lau Basin | collected...
CAAGCAAGAGAAGAGGGAATAATATAATGGGAGCAAAAGAAAAATTACAAAAAGAGTTAGACTTTTTACTTGAAAAAATGAGATTTTGGAGATATGTTATATTTGGAATTGTTTCAGGTGTAGTTGGAATGTTATTTGGATTAACTCAACACAAAATCCACTTAAATTGGGGAACAATAATCTTACTTGCGCTTGGACTTATAGGAATAATTGTTTCCATAATCAGATTAAGCACTTTAACAAAAAATTATCAAAAAGATTTAGAACTTTTAGAAAAGGAAGAATAATGGAACTATTAGCTTATATTTTAGGATTTGCAACTATTATTGCATTTTTCTATTTTATGTGGATTGATACACAACCTTTAAATAAAACAAAACACGAAAAATAGCTCATAGCAAGTGAGCCACATACGCAAAGGCAGGTCAAATCCCCACTATTACGGGGATTTGTAGTATTACCTTTTTTGAGAAATAGTATGATAATCTACCGCAAACAACGATACAACGGGCAATATAAAGTATGCAAAACTATTTTAAGCGGTGCGGAGCTTGCAGAAAGTAACAACAAGGCAAAAAAGTTACTTAACTTCTCCGCACCGCCCACGACGCCTTGTGCGTCGTGTCGTTTCTCCAAAAGCCCCTAACTTTCTTGAAACTAAAAATCAAAAGTGCTATAATAACAATACTTTCACGCATTTATTGCGTGTGACCTTGCCGACAGGGCAAGGCAAAGGGTAGGAGAATAAGAGGCGACCCACGCCTCCTCCCGCCCCGTATGGTTGTGGTTTTCCACAATCTGCGGAAGCAAGTGGGTTTTGGAAAGCTCTCCGCTCGGAGAGCTTTGGTAGGATGCCTCGGGTAGCCCGAGAAGACCTCCACATTCCCAAGAGTTGAAAAAACTCGTGGAGGTTAAACGGGTGGAGTGTGCCCTAAAATCTCCCCCGAGGCGGGTTGGCGAGAAGTTAGCTACAAATTAATCTACATTTGAAAAAATCAATTTAGAAAGGCGTTGTTAATTTTTAAAGAAGTTAGAGGCACTTCGTGCATTAAGTCTCGCAATGTTTGCTCCAAAGTAGCTACGGCACATTAGACAACTATATAGACTATTTGCCGTTTCGCAAGCGAAACGGAGCGAGCAAAGCGAGCTTAATTGCACGGAGTGCAAATGCGACTGCGAATGCACTTTTAAGTGCAGGAGCAGTTGCATTTATTAAATCCAAGACACGATTACCCCTTTATGGGGTATGAGTGGATTGGATATGAAAGGGCGAAGCCCGTCTCTTTAAGTCCAGCAGTAGCTGGACGACATTTGAGCGGAGCGAAAATGTAAAGAGACGGGCGAGCCCATTCCCTTAACGAGTGGGGCTTAAAAAGTCCCCGAGTTAAGGGAATTAAACAAATCTTGAAACGTTCAATAAAACGTTTCAAAAGTGTTTCAAATGTATTTCAAAATAGTTTCAAGTAAAACGCCAGAGGCTAAAAGCTCAAGAAAAATAAAAAAACCTTAGAAAGGAGGTAAAAATGGCAGTGCAAAAAATCAAATACAGGCGAAGCTCACTCAAGAGATAACTAAAAAGTTATGCTGGTGTGTAGCTTGCAGGTTAAAAAAGCAAAAGTTGCTTTTGGTAGTTTCGCGATAACTACCTAAAAAAAAATCGCAGGTCTTAACTACCAAGCGACTGCCATATTAAAAGGAGTTAGAAGTAGTTAGAAATTTTTAGAAAGGAGTTAATAAAAGCTCCGCACTTTTAAATTTTTTAGGCTCCAAGACTTGGTCTGGAGCATTTATCTATGTTTCCAAGAGGAAATATAGATAAATCGCCCTGATGAATGCACGGACAAGCCGTGCAGGGGTGGCACGGGGTCGCCACGATAGCTTATCGCCCAAGTCGTCAGTTAGTCCAAGCCCCGTGCCACTTATAAACTGATAACGGAATACAACAAAAGGAGAAACTATGTTACCACAAACACAAATAAAACCTTTGATGAAAAATTTAGGAATAAAAGAAGAGAAAAACGCTGTTTTATTTCTTGCAAGACTAAAAGGCTGGATTGATAAAAACGGCAATACAACAATAAGTATCGCAAAAGGTATAAATAAAATTCTTGAAGATATACACCAAAAAGAGATACAACAAGCCCAAGAACTCAAAAAATTAAATCTTAAAGGCATTAAAAATCCTACTTTAAAAAAATACGCAAAAGAAATTATAGAACTACATAACCAAGGATGGGGAGTTAGACGCATTGAAAAATGGCTATTAGAAGCTCATAAAGCAAAAATCTCTTATTCAAGCATATATAGACTACTAAAACAACAAAACGAGCTTATAAAGGCTTAAAATGGCAAATTTAAGAGGTGGAACTTTTGAAAAACAGATAAAAGATGCTTTTTTTAGAACTCTTGCACTTGGAGAAGAAAGACATATGAAAGAAGATAATTTTACTCATTCAATAGCTCTTGCAGAGAAAAGACAAATGTATCTCAATGATTTTAAAGAATATTTAGAACAACAAGGAATTACAGAGGGAAAAATAAATCAATATATGACAGAAGATATTATTAGAGATTTTATAGAACAACGCACAATTGAACTTTCTCCAAAAAGTGCATTAGACTATACAACAGGCTTTAATTCGCTCCTAAAAGGCTTAGAACAAGCAAACATAACTATTCCAGTAAATCCAAATGAAAACGATTTTTTAAAAGATTTTAGGGAAGTTTTTAGAGAGGAAATGAAGCAATTGGAGATAGAACAGGGAAGATATATTGAAAATGTAGAACAAAAATTAGATGAATTAAAAGAAATTAGATATGAGAGTTATGTTATAGCCAAAATACAATCTGAAACAGGATTAAGAGTTAGCGAAGCAATAGAAGTTGCGAAAAATTTCCCAAAATATTACAACGAACAAAATCAAACATTAGAGGGAGTTATTGGAAAAGGAAATCACGAGTATGCTCCAAAAGAAATAAGCTATCAATTAGCCCAAGAGATACAAAAAATGGAAAATATCCCACATTACAATACCTACAATAAAGATTTAAAAGAAGTTGGAATAAATAGAAGCCACGATTTTAGAGTTACTTATGCAAAAGATTTATTACAACATAAGCTGGAACAGGGAAAAGAGTATAAAGTGGCTCTAAAAGAAGTTAGCCAAGAAATTAATCATCATAGACCAGAAATGACGGAATACTATTTGGCGAGAGCTTAAAGCTCTCCATAACCCCAAGTATATATCTCTCCCTCATAGTTAGTTGCAAAAAGACTGACGGCAAAAGATAATAAAAGAAAAAGAAATCTCATTTAGTTCCTTTTAGTCGTTATCAAACATCATATAGTAAGGAGAAGACATATCTCCCATCCATCCCCTCGCTATTTTATCCCCAAAATCTATCTCATCATCCCCAGAGCTTGACGGAGTGCCTCCTGTCATTAAAGCCCCAAGTATTACGGCAATAGTTATTAATCCGCCTATAAGCTCAATGCTTCCGTCACTGACATATCCGAAATGAAGTCCATATTTAGCGGTTAGTGCTATAAAAGTTATCACTCCGTATAAAAACATTCCGCCAAAAAAAATTGCTACTCCCTTAAAAACTTTTTTCATTGTCCTTTCTTTCATAACTAACTCCTTTATCCTCATTTCTATTACTACTCTCCTCCATCTCTTCAACTACACTTCTAAAATATTCTAAATTCTTCTCATCCATCATCCCTGCGTCGTCCATTAGTTCCATTAACAAAAATTAAATCACTTTTTTAATTAAAAATCAACTTAACATAATCAATGTTCTCTATAGATTTTTTATATTCATCATAAGACATTAAAATTTTTAGATTACCATAATAATTTTTTCCATCATCTCTTTCTTGTTCTATTACATAATTACAATTTTTACATAAATTTTAACATTATATACATTAACTTCTACTTTTTCTTGCGTTCTGTTGTCTATGAATTTTAAGTTACTATTAGTAAATATCATTTCATCTATGGTAGACTTATAAACAACTGTTTTTCGGATAAAATCCTTTTTAAGGATGTTTTTTTCAAAGCCTTTTTGTTGGCATTTTGGACATTTTATCATCATCATATTTTTATAATATTTACTAATTATAGTAATTTGTTTAATCATAATTTTTTTTATTTGTTTTAACCTCATTTGATTATCCACCTTTTTAAAATGTTATCTAATCCAATAAATTTAAATATTTGATTTTTTGTTTATCTTTCACTAATTTGTTACAATTTGTAAATAAAAGATTTTTTTATAAAAACTTTTACTAATTATATTAAAAAAACTAATTATTTTTATGTATCATTCAATAAACTTAAAAACAAAGAGATAAATTAAGGAGTTAATATGTTAGAAATATCAAAAGAAAAATTTGAAGAAGCATTTGAAAAAACAAAAAATTTAGATTTTTCATTAGCAATAAAAAAATTACAATTAAAAGAAGACTGGACAGAAGAAAGAGCAATAAAAGCTGTGGAAGGATATAAAAAATATTTAGCTTTAACAAAAGCATTGGATGGATATCAATTAGTTCCAAATGCAGATATAGATGAAATTTGGCATTATCATATCTTGGATACAAGACAATATGTTAAAGATTGTGAAGAAATTTTTGGTGGTTTTTTACATCATTATCCATACTTTGGTATGTTAGATGAACAAAATGAAAAAGAATGGAAAAAATATCAGGAAATATCAAATTCTATATGGCAAGAGTTATTCGATGAAGATTTATATGAAAGTTCTTATGCTCCAAATTGTCCTCAAGCATGTCCATGTCAAAATAAATCAGAAGAAATTATAGAAAATAATGGAATAGATTATAATTATAGAGTTGCTTGTTGATTGAATTAAAACAAATAGATTATAAAAATGAATTAAGTGATTTTATAAATAAAAAGGGAGAGATTGATTTCTTTTCCTTAACTCTAGATATAAATAAATTCCCAACAAAAGTTAAATTTTTCAAAGAAAAAATTGTAAATTATTTGAAAGCGAATAAAGTTGTATATATTAAAAGATTTGGTATATCTAAATCAGAATATATATTTTTAAATCGTTTAATATCTAAAGATATTTATTATTCAAAGAGAATGGGAGTCTATGTACACAATTTTAAAATAAGAATGAATGCTCATGATTTATCGGAAGAAATAAAAAGTGGTAGTTTTCATACAGATTTTACATTTCAGAATATTTCTCCAGATTTTATTTCTCTTCAATGTATATCTCCTGATCCTAAGTATCCATATCTAGGAATCAATTATCTTGTTTCTACACAAGATATATTTAATGTTTTAATTGAGAAATTTAATTTTAAAGCAGAATATTTATTAGATATTTCATTACCATATACATTTGATAAAATTACTTTTTGGATAAAGCCTTTTTATTTAATAAATAATAATATTGAAATGAAAATACATTTAAGATATATTGATAGAACAAAATTAAATAAAGATATTATTTATTTAATAAATTTAGTTGAACAAGTTGCTATGAACTTATCAAAAAGTATAACTTTAAATAAGGGAGATGTTTTATTATTTTCTAATAAAACACTTCTTCATAAAAGAGGAGAATGTAGTATAGATTTATTAAATAATCAAAGTAGAGAATTGAATTCTATAAGATTTTTTATATGAAAAAAAACATTAATTCATTAAGTTTTTGGTTACATTTAACTGACAATTGTAATTTAACATGTGACTATTGTTATATTAGTACTTTAAAAACAAATAGAAATATGGATAAATTAGTAATAGTTGAATTTACAAATAAATTAATTATTACATTAAAAAAACATAGAAATATTAAAATAGTAAATTTAAAATTAGCTGGTGGAGAGCCATTGACACAATTTGAAAAGTGGAAATCAGGAATTCAATTTTTAATTAATAAGTTACAAGAAAATGATATAAAAATAAAAATTAGGGTAATTACAAATTTAACAATTTTAAATAAAGATATTATAGAATTTTCTCAAAAAAATCAAATTAGTTTTGCAGTTTCATTAGATGGTTTAGATAAATATCATAATAAATATAGAAAATTTATAAATCAAAAAGGATCTTTTGATATTATACAAAAAAATCTTTTAAAATTAAAAAAATATAAAATCCCATTTGCTGTATTAGTGACTATTTCTAATGAGAATTTAGAAGGAATAGTGGAACTTACTAAATATTTATTAGATAATAATATAACATTTAGATTAGCGGATGCAAAAGGTGTAAATATTAACAGAGAGAAATTGTTAAATGTTTTAAATCAAGTTTACAAAATGATGGAAGATTATCCTTCTTTCAATATAAAATATAAACATTTATTGTGTGATTTAAACTTAATAGAACCTATGAAAACATCATGTAATATGGGTATTAATGCTGCGGCAATTTACTTAAATGGAGATATTTATTTCTGCCATTCTCAATTTGGTTCAGTTAATAAAATGGGTTCTATATATGAAACAGATGATTTATTAGAAATAATCCAAAAAGGTTATATTTTTCATTCTTTATCTGATGAATGTCAAAAATGTGAATTTAAATATATTTGTGCGGGAGGATGTCCTTTATATAGAGATCATAATAATAAAACTCCTATGTGTGATGTTTTTAAAAAAATTATTCCAAAAATACAAAATTTAATACTTAAATATTAAAAAATATTAAAAGGTTGTTTTAATGATTAAAATAATAAAGGCATATGAAAATAATTTAAAAAATATATCTGTTAATATCCCTTTAAATAAAATAACTTTTGTTACTGGAGTGAGTGGAAGTGGAAAATCTACTTTAATTTATAATATATTAGCAAATGAAGCAAAAAGAAAAGAAAAAATAGATAGTGGAAAGGCATCTTGTATAGATTTTGCAATTAGAGCTAAGTTTGATAAAATTGAAAACTTGCCATATGTCAGAACATTAAAACAAAGAGCTTTAAAGCAATCTATTTCATCTACATTAGCAACCATGTCTAATTTACATTTATTATTAAGAGAAGAATTTAATAAAAATGGAGAAATTATAGGTGAAAAAGGTAATTTAATAAAAGAACCTAAAGCCATAGATATTAAAAAGTTTATACAAAAATTTTATCCGAATGAGAAATTTGAATATTTTGCTGTGATTTGTAATGAAGAATATACAGATGGTAAGAAAGAAGTTGAATTTTTAAAAAAATTTAATATAGAACAAGTAATTATTATATCTTCATTTGATAATAAAGAAAAACTCAAATTTGTAAAAGATATTAAGAAATTAAATGAAAAGTACCATTATACAATATTATTACCATTTCACAAACTTGATGATATAGAAAAATACGAAAAATTAGCATTAAAAAATTTTTTATTTAAAGGAAAAAATATTTCTTTTAATTTTTATGTAGATTTTCCAGATATAGAAACAGGTAAAATTTATCAAAGAAAATCTATTTCTTTATTGAGTTTTAATTCTACTAGTAAATTTAGTGGGAAATGTAGTTATTGTCAAGGAAATGGTATAATAGAAAACATTAATAAAGAATTATTATTTAATAAATTAAAATTAGATGATAAATTTATTAATATTCCTTTAAATAATAAAGGGATGTATAAATATATAATATTGTATCCAGAAACTATAATAAAAGAATTAAGAAAAAATAATATCAATATAAATCAAACATATTATAATTTAAATGAACAAGAGCAAGAGCTTATAAATAAAATTATCTTTCCTAGAATATTTAGCCATAGAAATCAGGTTTTCATTTCTAAATTTTTAACAAAAAATACTTGTCCTATTTGTAATGGAACTAGATTAAATTATAAGGCAAATGCTGTAAAATTATATAATAAAAGTATTAGTGAACTATTAGAATTAAGTATAGATGAATTATATAATTTTTTTGAACATAAAAAATTACATTATACAAAAATTTTATCAATTTTAAATTCATTAAGATATGCTACTTTAGGTTATTTAACATTAAATAGAACGACTGATACTTTAAGTGGTGGAGAATTACAAAGATTAAAATTAGCCATAGAATTAAATGAAGAGTATAAAAATTTATTATATATTTTAGATGAGCCATCTACAGGTTTACATCCATATAATAATTATCAAATTATAAACTTAATCAAAGAATTAAAAAATAAAGGAAACACTATTGTATTAAGTGAACATAATTTAGAATATATAAAAAATAGTGATTTTGTAATAGAACTTGGTCCAAAAGGGGGTAAAGAAGGGGGTAAAGTTATTTTTCAAGGAGTAAAAAAAGAAGTCCATAGTATAACAATAAATAGAAAAAAACTACCTATAAATTTAAAAAATGCTATTATGTTGAATAATGTAAATATAAATAATATAAAAAATGAAAACTTTATAATTCCTCTTAATTGTTTAGTAGCAATTACTGGAGTAAGCGGAAGTGGAAAATCTAGTTTAATACACAAAGCATTAATTCCTGTTTTAACGGAATATCTTAATATAGGTAGTTATGATAAAAAAATAATTGAGGAAGTAAAAAATATAGATTTAATAAAAAATATAGTTGAACTTACACAATCCCAAATAGGCAATACTCCAAGAAGTATAATTGCAACTTATTTAGATATTTTTGATTATATTAGAGATTTATTTTCAAAAACTATGCAATCTAAAGAAATGGGGTTAGATAAAAGCTATTTTAGCTTTAATTCTGAATCTGGTAGATGTGAAATCTGTAGGGGAATGGGAGAGATAGATGAAATGGTGTGTCCTAATTGTTTAGGACAAAGATATAAACCTGAAGTTTTAGAAATAACATATGAAAATATGAATATTTATGAATTTTTAAATACAACTATTGATATTCTAAAAGAAAAAATTCAAGATAGAAAACTTTTAGATATATTTGAAATATTTGAAAAATTAGGATTATCTTATCTAACATTAGGAAGAACAACTTTTACATTAAGTGGTGGTGAAAGTCAAAGAATAAGATTAATTAAAATTTTATTAAATAGCCAAAAGCAAATTAAAAAAGGTAATATGTTATTTGTATTCGATGAACCTACAGCAGGATTAAATAATAAAGATATAGCTAAATTATATGATATATTTGATGAAATATTAAGTTATCAAAATTCTATTATAGTTATAGAACACAATTTAAATGTCATTAGGAATAGTGATTTTATAATTGATATAGGAATTGGAAGTGGTACAAATGGTGGTAAAAAGATATTCAATGGAAATTATGAAGAATTGTTGAGTAATAAAGATTCTTTAACAGCTAAAGCTTTTAGACAAGATTTAAAAAAAGAAGACAATAAATTAATTTTTGAAAAAAATTCTTTACAAGAAAAAGTATTTAATACACAAAATAAATATAATTGTAATGAATTTTATTTAAATGATAATCATTTTTTAATTGAAAAACAATTTGCACAAAATTACAAAGTATTAACTGATAACAATGAAAATATTTTTTTCAAAACAAAAGAAGATTTATTTGAATTTACTGATAATTTAAATATTAAAAATATTAGTTTTAATCCATATACGAATGAACTTTTTAAATATAAAAAAGTACCTTTATCTTTTAAAAAGGATAAGATTAAATATTTAAAACAGCTTGGTTTTAATGTAAACATTAAAGATTACGAAAAAGATGAATGGCAATATAGAATTTCTTTAATGGATATTAAAAAAGCATATAACTTTGGCAAAGGCTGGCTAACAGTTGAAACTGACAGTAAAACATATGAATTATTTACAAGATTAATTTCTATGGAAAATAAAATCATAGGATCACCAAAAATAAATGAACATATTTTCAGCTTATATTTAAATAGTTGTTTGTATTGTAATGGGACAAATAAAAAACAGGTTTATAATGAGAAATTATTTATTAATGCTGATAAATCTATATTAGATAAAGATTTCTTTAAAATTAATTTAAAAATCAATCTTAAAAGAATTATTACAAAATTAAAAAATGAATTACTTTTTGATTTTAGTAAACCTTTTAATAAATTAAACCAAGAAGAAAAAAATATTTTCTTATTAGGTTTTAAAGAATATCAATTTTTAAAACCTAATGCAAAAAGTAATAATATTAGTGATTATTTAATTTGGAAAGGATTATATAGTTATATATACAATAATTTAAATAAAATGAACACAAAAGATAAAGAACTAATAAAAAATTCACAACATGAAATAAATTGTCCTTTTTGTAATAAAGGATTTAAGAAAGAAGTGAATTTTTATTTATATAATAATAAAACAATATTAGATTATATTTAATTTAAATCCGACATTCCGCACCTTTTTTTAATTTAATTTTTTCTTTTTTGAACTATCAGTAATAAGTGGGAACGCTTCATTCTTTATGTAAATCCAAGATATGATAAAATAAAGAATTGATAAAAAGGATTTACAATGAAGAAAGAAGCGTTCCCATAATATGCTATAATTATTTATCTTCTTATAACACTGCAA
>Ga0256829_1003654_pt1 | contig 10501 bp, 10 predicted proteins | sample 131447metaG_FD_185979 | JGI IMG/M metagenome (GOLD analysis project Ga0256829, IMG submission 185979) | Hydrothermal vent microbial communities from Lau Basin, Pacific Ocean - 131-447 | ecosystem: Environmental > Aquatic > Marine > Hydrothermal vents | place: Pacific Ocean: Lau Basin | collected...
GCATTAAGATTGCCACCTCTTCTTATACCCGTCACCATCCCAATATTGCGATGACTAAGGCAAAATCGAATGGGAATTACATCAATTCAATGCTAGCACTGCAAGAGGCGATTAGCCACGGTTGTGATGAGGCGTTGTTGTTGGATCCTGAAGGTTATGTAGCTGAAGGCTCGGGTGAGAACTTCTTTATGGTTAAAGAGGGGGTGATTTATACGCCTGAGCTGACTTCTGCATTGGATGGGATTACGCGTAAAACCATTATGCAGTTAGCGGATGAAATGGGGTATGAAGTAAAAGAAGAACGGATTAGCCGTGATGCGGTTTATATTGCGGATGAAGCCTTCTTTACGGGAACCGCCGCTGAGGTAACACCCATTCGTGAGTTGGATGGTCGAGTGATAGGTGAAGGTTGTCGAGGGCCTGTGACCGAAGCGTTACAAACCAAGTATTTTGATTTGGTGCATGGTCGTGTGCCTGAGCATTTAGATTGGTTAACCCCAGTTAAGGACTAGGAGAAAGTAACTACTCAGCTCACCCCTGAAATCCGCCACTTCTGCGTTGGAAAATGGTCATTTACTCGTTTGTAAACTCACATTTTCCGCCTTGAATTGGCAAATTTCAGTGGCAATCTGAGCAGCTACGGGATTCGCTGAGTAGTGATAGGAGAAAAAGATGACACAATCAGCCAAAATGAATGATGAATGTTGCACCCACTGTTGTGATCAGCAGCAGATTGAGGTGACTTATGATGATTTACCTCTCCACTGCCCAACTGATGAAATGAGTTTGTGGAATGGACATCCAAAGGTTTTTTTACCCATTGAAGCGACAGGCAAAGCCAAGTGTCCTTACTGTGGCACGGAGTATGTCTTAAAAGACTGGGATCCAAACCACATTTCGCACTGAGAAAGGTTACAAAAGTTTAGAAATTTTGCCAAAATCCCCAGTCCTGTAAGCCATTTAAGCGAGCAGGACTGGGGATTTTGGTGTTTTTGGGGGCAGAACTTAGTTTTCTGTTTTCTCTTCGATTTTAGGCGGTAGATAATCTTTAGGTTTGTTTTTTAAAGCCCAGCGGTCGTGTACCCAGAGGTATTGCGGGATGTTTTGTTTGATTTCGGTTTCGTAGAGGTGGTGGAGTCGTAGCGTGTCGGCGTAGTCATCTCCGCTGGGGAAGTTGTCTAAAGCGGGATGGAAGGTGAGGGTGTAGTGACCTTTCGCGTCGCGTCGCGTAAAGCAGGGAACAACGAGGCAGTTGGTCATTTTGGCGAGTTTGGAAGTGGCGGGGTTACTGGGAGCGAGTCGATTAAAAAATGGCACTTCAATATGCCCTTTGGCGGTGTATTTTTGGTCGGGGAGAAAGAAAAAGGCTTCGCCTTTGCGTAAGGCTTTGAGCATGGCACGAGTATTGTGGTTCTCAATGGGATGAACCGCTCGTCCATCCTCGCCTTCGACAGTTCTGCCTTGACGGATAAAAGCTTCCATCAGTGGGTTGTCATGGGGGCGATAGATGGGGCGGTAGTCGGTGATAAAGGAGACAAAAAGGCCGGTGAGATCAATATGGGTAAAGTGGGGGACGAGAATTAGCAGGCCTTTGCCTGTGGCTTTTGCGGCTTTTAGATGCTCAAGTCCTTGGTAGCTTACAAGTTGGCGTTCAAATGCATTTTTCCCCCGTTTTCGATGGTCACCCCACCATACAATGAGGGTTTCCATCAGACCAATGCCTAGAGATTCGAAATGCTGATGGTTAAGGGTTTCAATCTCTTGAGCTGTTTTTTCTGGGAAGGCGAGTTTAAGATTGCGTTTGCTAATTTGACGACGCTTGGGTGCAAGTCGATAGAGGAGGTTCCCCAAGCGTTTACCGAACTTTTGTTTGGCTGAGTATGGCAGAAGTGCAATCAAGCGAGCCAAGCCTAAGCCTAACCAGATGCCCCAGTATTTTGGTGCGAGATATTGCCATTGAAAAAGTGAGTTTTGTTTTTTCATCGGTTTTGAGTGGTATTTTGTAATTGGGCGTATCGCCCCTGTTTTTGAATAAGGGTTTGATGGGTACCTAATTCTATCAGTTGCCCTTTTTCCATCACGGCGATTTGATCGGCATTGACCACGGTGCTAAGGCGGTGGGCGATCAGAATCACGGTGCGGTCTTGCTTGAGGACTTCCATGGCTTGCTGAATTTTGGCTTCAGATTCATTGTCTAGGGCAGAGGTGGCTTCATCAAAAATCAAAATGGGGGCATTTTTAAGGAAGGCTCGGGCGATGGCAATGCGTTGGCGTTGTCCGCCTGAAAGCAGGCTGCCGTTATTGCCAATGGGGGTGTCGAGTCCTTGGGGGAGTTGTTGGATAAATTCCCAGGCATGGGCGGCTTTGGCAGCCGCAATAATTTTTTCTCGGTCAAATTCAGCGTGACCATAGGCAATATTGGCCGCAACGGTGTCATTAAAGAGGACGACGCTTTGGCTGACAAAGGCGATCTGTTGCCGTAGGTAGTTCAGCTCAATCTCTGGAAGTGGCGTACCATCTAAAGTAATGCAGCCTGCTTGTGGATCATAAAAGCGGGCAATGAGGTTGACCAAGGTGGATTTGCCACTGCCTGATTGCCCCACCAGTGCGGTGGTTTGCTTGGCAGGAATTCGCAGGGTGAAGTCTTTCAGTGCAGGCTCATCGCTATTGGGGTAGGTAAAGTTGACCTGTTGAAAGTGAATATCACCTTGAATAGGGTGAGGTGTGAGTTGCCCTTGATTAGGTTCATCAGGTTGGTCAAGCAGTTCGAAAATGCTTTGTGCGGCTGCCATGCCTTTCTGTACGGTTTCGTTAATATTGGTGATGCGGCGAATGGGTTCAAAGGTGAGTGCCATGGCGGTAACATAAGCAAGCAGTTCACCTGGGGTGAAAGCTCCCTGTGCGGAAAGATTCATCGCAATATAGACAATAATGGAGAGGGCTATGGCGGCCAGCACCTGTACCAGTGGAACATTGGCGGCGGAGACTTTGGTCACCCGTAGTGTATTTTTAAACAATTCGCTGGCGGTTTGGTGAAAGCGTTGCTCTTCATAGGCTTCTGCACCGTAGATTTTGATGTCTCGATGCCCTGTTAATCCCTCCTCCATCTGATGGGTGAGTTGTCCCATATTGTTTTGCATTTCAGTGCTGGAGTGACGCATCATTTTGCTGGCTTTGTCGATAATAAAAGCGACAATCGGTCCAATAATCGCCATCAGAAGGGTGAGCTGCCATGAGATATAGAGCAGGTAGCCGAGCAGGGCGAGAATGGTCAAGCTGTCTCGGATAATGACCACCCAAGCGGTGGAGAGGGCATTGCTGGCTTGCTGGACATCATAGGTGATTTTGGCCATTAGCTTGCCAGTGCTACTTTCATTGAATGTTTGCATGGGTAGATATTGCATCTTGTGATACATGTCGGCACGAATATTGAGAATAGCTTTTTCAGCCAGCCAAGTGCTGGTGACTTTGCTGACATATTCGGCAATGCCTTTGATGATAAAGACACCTGCCAGCATCAGCGGCACTTGGGTAAAGGAGGCAGGGTCTTTTTCAATTAAGCTTCTGTCCACCAGCTCTTTTAAAATCGCTGCTGTGAGGGGTTCCATGGCTGCGATCACCAACAGCGTAAAGAGTGTCAGTGCAATGGCACCTTTATAAGGGGTGATATAACTAAGCAGGCGACGGTAGAGTTTGAGTGTTTTTTTATCGAGCATCTTTATTCACGGTGTAAAATTTTATTGACCACAATATTCGCCCACCCTTGTGCATGGAATTGTTTATTGAGGGCATCTTTATCATAGTGGTGGGTCACCCACTCCTCAAAGGAGACTTCAGGATGGGCTTGCTCAAATTTTAGAAATTCATCAAAAAAGACATCGAGCTTTCCTGTGTCTGCCCAACGGAAGTGACCATATTTCATGCTGAGTTGTTTGACTGCTTGAGAGATGGGTTCGCCTTCAACGAAGTGTTTATAGAAAACGCTCATCAGCCCTGCACGGTCAGCGCCTGATTTGCAGTGAATCAACAGAGGCTTGTCGGCGGTTAATAGAATCTCTTTTGCTTTTAAAATCATCTCCTTATCGGGAAAGGCACGGGAAGACATGGTGTGGTTAATCAGGGTAATACCAAGCTGATCACACGCCTCTTTTTCGAGCAGGTACTGCCCTGTGGTATCGGAGGCACGCATACTGATAATGGTTTTGAGACCATATTTTTCATGCAATTTACGAATAAACCGAGGAGAAGGGTGGTTGCTGCGAAAAGCTTGATCTGAGAGCTTACCAAAATTGCGGTAAAGCACCCGAAGCACCTCGTGATCAACGAACCATGCTTCTAAGTGAGCCATAAAACGGTTAAAGGGAGAAGTGAGTTTTGCCATGAATCTCTGTTTTGAAATGGAATCTGTGTATTTTACCTTTTTATAGGCATTGGGTGGGCGAGATGGTAAAATCTGTTCTTTATCATTATTTTTTGAGGTGTGTAAATGATTGTCGTCACAGGTGGTGCGGGCTTTATTGGTTCCAATATTGTCAAGGCGTTGAATGAGATGGGTCGCACCGATATTTTGGTGGTGGATAACCTGAAAAATGGCAAGAAGTTTATAAACTTGCAGGATTGTGATTTTGCGGATTATCTAGATAAAGAGGATTTTCAAGCTCGCATCTTTGCCGAAGAGGGATTACCTGAGATAGAGTGTGTTTTCCATGAAGGAGCTTGCTCGGCCACCACTGAGTGGGATGGCAAGTTTATGATGGATAATAATTATGAGTACTCAAAAGACTTGCTTAATTACTGTTTAAACCGACGAATTCCTTTTTTATATGCCTCTTCCGCCTCTGTTTATGGTGATGGCCCGACCTTTATTGAGGAGCGACAATATGAAAAGCCGCTTAATGTCTATGGTTTTTCAAAATTTCAGTTCGATCAATTCGTACGCCAGGTTTTGCCGAAGGCAGAAAGCCAAGTGGTTGGTTTCCGCTATTTCAATGTTTATGGACCAAGAGAGCAGCACAAAGGGGATATGGCTTCCGTCGCCTTTAAGCTGCATCGTGCCTTGCTGAATGGTGAAACTTTAAAACTGTTCGGGGCTTATGATGGATATGAAGCAGGCATGCAGACACGAGATTTTGTCTATGTGGAGGATGTGGTCAAAGTGAATCTATGGTTTATGCAACATTCTGATAAATCGGGTATTTTTAATTTAGGTCCCGCCAAGGCAGAACCTTTTAAAAATATTGCAGAAGCCGTGATTCAATTCCATGGCAAAGGTGAGATTGAGTATATCGCTTTCCCAGAGCATCTCAAAGGGGCGTATCAGAGCTATACTCAAGCAGATAATACCAAGTTGCGGGAAGCAGGCTATGATGCCCCTTTTCATACAGTCGCAGAAGGGGTGGAAAAATACCTCACTTGGTTAACCGAGCATCCACATGTGTTGGAGTTTGCGAAATAGGAGGAATGGATGTCATATAAGTTTATAGAAGAGCGAGAGCCAACGGATGAAGAGTTGGAAAAGTTGATGTCTGCCGCATCTGATTATGCTGAAAAGAAGGCTAGAATGGCGTATCAAAAATATATGGAAAATATCCATTTAAAAATTTTGAAATTGAAAAAGCAGAAGCAGCGTGAAGCCTAGATTAATTGTTATTGCAGGCCCAAATGGTAGTGGGAAAACCACTGTTACTGAGCAGGGGTTAGCTCATGAGTGGTTTGATGGTTGTGTTTATCTCAACCCAGATGTGATAGCTCAAGAAAAATTTGCTGGGTGGAATGATTATGAAAGTGTTATCGCTGCTGCTAAATGGGCAACGCATCAGCGGTACAACTTGATTGACCAAAAACATAGCTTAGCGTTTGAAACAGTTTTTTCCTCGCAGGAGAAGCTTGATTTTTTACAAAAGGCAAAAGACCAAGGGTACTTTATCCGTCTATTTTTTATTTGTACCGAATCTCCTGTGATCAATGCTTCTAGAGTCGCACAAAGGGTGTTGGAGGGCGGTCATGATGTGCCTATCTCTAAAATTATTAGTCGGTATAAAAAAGCCATTTTTAATGCTTATCAAGCATTAGAGATCGTGGATAGGTTGTATTTATATGATAACTCTTTTGATGGAGCTCCACCTGAATTGATCGCTAGGTTTGCTGAGGGTAAGTTGGTTAAAACTTATACGGATAAGATACCCATTTGGGCGCAAGATTTTATTTTTGAGGGTCAAAGTTGAGAGTTTTGCTAATCAAAATGTCCTCTATGGGGGATGTTTTTCATACTTTTCCTGCCTTGACGGATGCAATGAAAGCTTTGCCTGATTTGCAGGTGGATTGGGTGGTGGAAGAGGGGTTTGCGGAGATTCCTGCTTGGCATCCTGTTGTAAAGCAAGTGTTTCCTATTGGGTTACGGCGATGGCGACAGCATCCTTTTCAGTCTCGTGCTGAGGTTCGACAATTCTTTGAGCAAGTCAACCAGCAGCAGTATGACTTGGTACTAGACGCTCAAGGCTTGCTGAAAAGTGTTTGGGTTGCTCGAAAAATTCCAGCCCCGAAGGTGGGAATGGATTGGTCAACAGTGCGGGAACCTCTGGCAAGTCTGTTTTATGATCGCAAAATCCATGTACCGAAAAACCAACATGCGATTACTCGATTACGGCAACTTTTTGCACAGGCACTTAAATATGATTGGCAACCAAGTCAGCCGATTGAATACGATTTAAATGTCGAAAATCCCCAGTCCCGACTGCAGCTTGAGCAGAAGGCTCAGGCACAGGGGTTTGCGTTAAAAGATTATCTTGTTGGATTACACGGCACCACTTGGGAAACTAAACTATGGCCAGAAGAATATTGGGTTGAACTGGGACGGGAATTATTGAGTAGAGGGAAGCAATTTGTTCTGCCTTGGGGAAATGAAGAGGAATATCAAAGAGCCAAACGCATTCAATCAAAATTAACGCCTAAAAATGTATGGGTGCCAGAAACAAGATTGAGCCTGAATGAAATGGTTCAACTGCTTAAAGGAGCAGAGGCCGTAGTGTCCGTAGATACAGGTTTATCCCATGTCGCCGCTGCACTGGATGTGCCGATGGTGGTGCTTTATCGAGTGACGGATCCTGCAAAAGTTGGGGCGATGGGGGAAAAGGTACAATATTTAGTGTCGCCGTTGGCCAGCCAGTATCTTAAGCGGTTCACCCAAGCGGAGCAATCTGAAATCTCTTTACAAAGATTAGAGGTTGATAAAGTGGTGAGATATTTATGAGGGAATTCTTTTCTAATAAGGATTTACCTTTATGGTTGACGGTTTTGGTTACTTTTTTTATTCCTATTTCTGCCACAGCATCCACAATTTTTGCTTTTTTTCTGATTCTTTATTGGCTGTTAAAAGGAAGGTTGATTGATAAATGGAATGCCTTAAAGCACCGCACTCTATTTTGGGCGTGGATGTTTTATATTTTGCTCTATCCCCTGTCCATTTTATGGTCTAATCATTGGGAGTGGGTGAGTTTTTTGATTGAAAGGCATTTGTATTTTATTTTGGTGCCAGTTCTATTAACTTTGGCAGATAAGTACTGGCCTAAGCCTGTGGTTTGGGGATATGCACTAGGGTTTACCGTTTCAGAAATCCATTCATATTTAATTTGGTTTCACCTTTTACCAGGAAATGCCATTGATCCAGTGCCAACAAATTTTGCAGGACACTTTTTATATAATCCTTTATTAGCATTTGCCATTTTTGTATTGTCTTATGAGTTTTTATATAGCCGTGAACGGTGGATGATTAAATTGCTCTCGTTATTTTTTGTGGTGACGATGACGGTGAATATGTTTATTACGGGAGGAAGAGGGGGGCAGATTGTCTATTTTGTTTTAATGAGCTATCTTTTTTATCACTATTTAATCAAAAAAATAGGTTTTCGGTACGCAGCTTTAGGGAGTGTATTGGCGGTTTCATCGATCTTTTTTTTAGCTTATCACACTTCAAATTTGTTTCATGATCGAGTGAATTTGGCACTTAATAACTTTTATCATTATCAAGTTGGATCAGGTAGCTCTGTGGGGATGCGGCTGAATTATTACTATTTTACGGTTAAAATGGGTTTAGAGAATAAGCAGAGGCTAATTTATGGTTACGGTTTAGGAGAGTATCCTGATGCTATGCATCAATTTGCTAAAGAAAGAGGGGTGGAGCTTCCAATGAGAAGTGATCGTCAACATCACTTTGAACCTCATAGTCAATATTTTTATGAATTGGGAGCCTTTGGATTGATTGGGTTGATAAGTTTATTGTGGTTAATCATTCTACACTATGTTGAAGCATCGAAATTGTCAGGGGTTTACCGAGATTATGCAATTGCTTTTGCCCTGTTTTTAACAACGATTTTAATTTCAGATGCCTTGTTTATCTATTTTGAAGCGATTTTTGCAGTGGCGGTGTTAAGTGGGGTATTGTTTTCTAATCGTATCATGTCAATAGGATCGAGAGGAAATAGGCTTGAAAACTAAATTGTTTAAATTGTTGTGTTCAAATTTTGGCCGAGCTGTTCGTAAAAAAATAGATTGGTCAACCGTCAACCACCTCCTTTTTATTCGAGAGGATGCTTTGGGGGATCTAGTGGTCTCTTTAGGATTTATTCGGGCGTTTAGAAAGCTTAACTCAGCACTGCAAATTACTTTGTTATTGAGTCCTAGAAATGCCTTTTTGCTAGAGGGAAGTGATGAGTTTTCTATTGTTGAAGTGCCCTTTAGAAAAAATGGTTTATTTTTGTTCCGCTATTTAAAGCAAGAGACAAAAAATGTAGATCTTCTTATCGACCCTTTTGACCAACGGTTAAGCCGAGGGTTAATTTATTATTCTGCAGTGCAACCTAAATATTATGTTGGGTTTGCTAAAAAAGAGAAGTATGGTCTCTCTTCAAAAGATTGTACAGTGATGGATGTGGCTTTTCCTTTAGATAGGGAAAAAACTTATTTTGAAAACTTTAGACAGTTTTTTCAGCAGTTGTCAGAAGAAACACTCTCTTTGGAGGAAATGAGAGAACTTTCTCAGGTCAAAGTGCTTCCTCAATATGCTCAACAAGCGTCAGCTTTTCTTAACAGACATGAGATTAAAGATTTTCCCATTGTTTATTTTCATGTTGAGGGTTCTTCACCAGAAAGAACACTTTCGACTGAAGCGATACAGTATATAGTGGACTTTGCGGCTCAAAAAGAATTATTGATGATCGTTTCGGCTTCTCCTCAGTATCGGAACCAGCTATTAACACAGATAAATTTGCCTCATAATGCTGTGCTGACAGAGGATTGCATGCCTTTTCAAGCGTTGATTAGTTTGGTTGAGAGAAGTGACTTGTTATTGTCAGTTGATACTTCTTTTATCCATATTGGTTCTTCTTTTAATAAAAAAATCCTTGGTCTTTTTACGCAAAACCCTAATCGGCCAAGGGGAGACAGAGATAAAATGTTTGACCCTTTTTCTGATCAGTTTGAAGTTTTATTTTTTGAGAGAGGGTTAGATCAACTCAAAAAGATAGATATGCAACGCATAACCACTACTTTTGAAGAGAGTGTAAATGGGCTTTAAAAAATATTTATTAGGTTGTTGTTTAAAGCACCCAGACGAGAATTGTTTAGAAAAAGCTTCACGGTTTATCATTTTACGAGATGATGGTATTGGTGATATTTTGATTATGCTTCCTTTTTTATATGTATTGAAAAAAAGGTATCCAGATAAAGAGATTGTGCTGGTCGTAGGTGAAAGGAATTATGGCCTAGTGAAGCATTTAACAGATTTTAATGTTGTTCTGAAGCGTAAGAGGACTCATATCTTTTTATTAGGGTTATTTTTGCGAAAAAAATCAGATACGCTATTTTTTGATTTCTTTTACCGTCGTTGGACACAAATGCTTTTATTTTATTTTTCGTTGAAACCTGTTTGTGTAATGGGCTTTAAGAAGGAGGATAAGCGGAATCTAAAGAGTGAGTGGTTAAAGAATTTTTCTTCTCCCCTTGAGCTTGATAAGGAGGTTACCTTCTTTGAGAATTATCGGAGGTTTTTGGAGAAAATGCTTAATACCTCTTTATCGAAAAAGGAATATCTTTCCTCTGTCTCCTTCCCGATCCCTGAGCCAGTCCAACTTCGAGTTGAAAGTTTTTTAAAGCGTTTAGGTGACGGTAAAGTCATATTTATCAACTTGGAAGGTGCTGATGTTTATAGAAAGTTCTCCATTGCTTTAATTCAGAAGCTAATTGATAGGCTGGTGATTTTTAAGAAGGTGAATTTTATCCTTTCAGCTACACCTAACTATCTAAAAAAAATTAAAAAATCCGTTGATCATGAATATGAAAATATCTTTTTTATGTATGACGGTTTAGAGATATTGGATGTTATGGCTATGGTAAAACAGTCTGACTTAGTGGTTTCTGTAGATACTTCAGTAATTCATATGGCTTCTCTTTACAATAAGGATACGGTAGGTATCTATATTCAAGATCGTCATGTTGATAAGTTGTT
>Ga0256829_1003655_pt1 | contig 10501 bp, 11 predicted proteins | sample 131447metaG_FD_185979 | JGI IMG/M metagenome (GOLD analysis project Ga0256829, IMG submission 185979) | Hydrothermal vent microbial communities from Lau Basin, Pacific Ocean - 131-447 | ecosystem: Environmental > Aquatic > Marine > Hydrothermal vents | place: Pacific Ocean: Lau Basin | collected...
GTAGCTTAAAATGAAAGTAGTTTTTTTATACATATTCACCTTAATAGGATTTCAAAGTTTTGCTCAAAAAACTTTAAATGACGTATTAAAAAAACACAATCATTACAACATTCCTTATATAAGTGTTCAAGAATTAGCGATGCCAAAAACAAAAGCTAAAATTTTAGACGCTAGAAGTTTTGAAGAATATAAAGTAAGTCATCTAAAAGATGCTGTATTTGTAGATTTTGAAAATTTCAACCTCAAAAAAACAACTCAACTTTTTCCTGATAAAAACGAAATGATTGTCGTGTATTGCTCTATTGGTGTACGATCTGCAAAAATTGCTCAGCAATTAAAAGATGAAGGTTACATCAATATTTTCAATTTGTATGGCGGTATTTTTGAGTGGAAAAATAACAATTTTTCAGTTTTTGATTTAAATGAAAAAGCAACTGAAAAAGTACATGTTTACGACAAAAATTGGTCTAAATGGTTAATTAAAGGTGAAAAAGTTTTTTAAATGAATCAGAAAAACCTCATCATAACTTTTACTAGAAATCCTGAATTAGGAAAAGTAAAAACAAGATTAGCTAAAACTATTGACAATCCTTCCGCTTTAGCTATATATAAAAAATTATTAGAGCATACCGAAAGTATTTTAAGACCATTAACCTGCGATAAAGCTGTCTATTATTCTGTAAAAATTAGAGAAAATGATGTTTGGGACAACTCTATTTATCAAAAACACCAACAACACGGTAATGATTTAGGCGAAAGAATGGCAAATGCTTTTAAATACGGTTTTGAAAATGATTATAAAAAAATAATCATAGTTGGCAGTGACCTTTACGACTTAAAACTAGAACATATCAATCAAGCGTTTGAAGCTCTAGAAGACAATGATGTCGTGCTTGGACCTGCCGAAGATGGCGGTTATTATTTATTAGGAATGAAGGAATTACATGCTAAATTATTTCAAAATAAAAATTGGGGAACAAGTAGTGTTTTAAAAGAAACTTTAGACAATTTAGAGCAAGAAAATGTATTTTTGTTAGAGACCTTAAACGATATTGACGTTTATAGCGACATAGAAAAATATAACGATTTAAAAGCATTAATTAAACCATGATAAAATACATTAATAAAACTGTAGATTATTTAAAAGATAAAGGATTTGACCAACCAGAAATAGGGATTATTTTAGGCACTGGTTTAGGACAATTACCAAGTCATCTAGAAACCATTGCAGAAGTAAGTTATAATCATATTCCGCACTTCCCTACTGCTACAGTCGAGTTTCATAAAGGCAAATTAATTTTTGGTAAACTAGCAGGCAAAAAAGTAATTGTCATGCAAGGTCGTTTTCATATTTACGAAGGGTACACCTTACAAGATGTAACTTATCCTGTTAGAGTGATGGAAAAATTAGGTATAAAAACTTTATTAGTTTCTAACGCTGCTGGAGCTATAAATTTAGATTTTAAAAAAGGCGAACTTATGTTAATAGACGATCATATTAATTTACAAGGTAGTTCGCCATTAGCTTTTCAAGGTGTAGAAGCTTTAGGAGAACGCTTTGTAGACATGAGTGCTCCTTACAATTTAGACATTAACAGCGCAATAAAAACTATAGCGAAAAAACATAATATTTCTTTACATGAAGGTGTGTATGCAAGTGTTGTTGGTCCACAATTAGAAACTAGAGCAGAATACAGAATGCTAAAAAATATTGGGGCAGATGCTGTAGGAATGAGCACCGTACCAGAAGTTATAGTCGCAAATCACTTAAATTTAAAAGTTGCAGCAGTGTCTGTATTAACAGACGAGTGTGACCCAGAAAATTTAAAACCAGTAGATATTCAAGAAATTATAGCTATGGCTAACAAAGCCGAACCTGATATGATTACTTTATTTAAAGATTTAATAGAAACACTTTAATAGCTGGTAGTATTTAGCAGAAAGTTTGCATTCAAAACTGACACTGAATACTGAAGATAAAAGATAGAAAACTTAAAATATTGGGATAACTTTTTTTTGATAAAAAAAGTCTAGTCCCTATTCAATGTTCAACATTGAGTTTTGAAATGCAGAATATTAAAATTAAATCGTTAATAATTTTTGAAACCTTGGAGAAAATTTAGATTTAATTTTAGGTTTTTATTCCTCTAAAAGGAATAAAAAATTCCTCATTTCAATATGATTTTTTGGTTCGTTTTGTATCAAGACAAAATGAACGTTTAAAAGATATTAACAATTAAAAAGATTCCTGCCTACGCAGGAAAATAAATTATGAGTTACTTAAACACCACAAAAGACGTTTACAAAGAAGCAGCACTAACACCAGATGTTGGCTTATGTTGTACTACAAATCCTATTTGGGAATTACCAGGATTAAAAATCCCAAAAATTATGCAAGAGATGAATTATGGTTGCGGATCAACCGTTCATCCTCGAGATTTAACTAACAGTCCAAAAATACTTTATGTTGGTGTTGGTGGCGGAATGGAGTTACTGCAATTCGCCTATTTTTCTCGTCAAAAAAATGGCGTTATCGGTGTAGATGTTGTAGATGAAATGTTAGACGCTTCACGTAAAAATTTTAAAGAAGCCGAAGCTCAAAACCCTTGGTTTAAAAGTGAATTTGTAGATCTTAAAAAAGGAGATGCTTTACACTTACCTGTTGAAGATAATAGCATTGATGTTGCAGCGCAAAACTGCTTATTCAATATTTTTAAAGCTGAAGAATTGAAAAAAGCAATTGACGAAATGTACCGTGTTTTAAAACCTCATGGTCGTTTAGTGATGAGTGATCCAACTTGCGAGCAACCAATGAATGATACGTTACGCAAAGACGAAAGATTACGTGCACTTTGCTTAAGTGGTAGTTTACCAATTGCTGAGTATGTCAAAGCTTTAACCGATGCTGGTTTTGGAACTATCGAAATTAGAGCCAGAAAACCATACCGTATTTTAGACCCAAAACATTACCCAACAGACGAGTTAATCTATATAGAATCTATAGAAGTTGCCGCTATAAAAGATCCAATGCCTGCAGATGGACCTTGCATTTTTACAGGTAAAGCAGCTATTTATTATGGTGAAGAGGATTATTTTGATGATAAAGCTGGTCACGTTTTATTAAAAAACCAACCATTGGCAATTTGCGACAAAACTGCTGGCGCTTTAGCTAGTCTTGGCAGAGATGATATTTTTATTAGCGAATCTACCTTCCATTACGATGGTGGCGGATGTTGCTAAAATTTCTGCGAAAGCAGAAATCTAAAAACCATTAAAAACGTTTAACTAAAAAATAAAAAACTATTATGAAACACTTTATTTATTTATCTATTTATTTTTAGTTGGACGTTTTTTGGTTTTTCTCAAGATTTAGATCATAAATTATGGTCAGAATTATTAACTAAACATGTTTCAGAATCTGGAGAAGTAAATTACAAGTCTTTCAAAAAAGATTCTGTAAAACTTAAAGACTACATATCATATTTAGCTAAAAATACGCCTTCAGATAGCGCTACTAAAAATGAAAAATTAGCCTACTGGATTAATCTATACAATGTGTTGACTGTAGATTTAATTGTGCGCAACTACCCAATAAAATCTATCAAAGACATAAAAAATCCTTGGAAACAACGATTATGGGAAACTGCAAATCTCAGTTATAATTTAGATGAAATTGAACACGATATTCTAAGAAAAATGAACGAACCTCGAATTCATTTTACTATTGTTTGCGCATCAATTTCTTGTCCAAAACTTCAAAACAAAGCTTTTAAAGCAAATACTTTAGATGCTCAATTAACTAAAGCTACTAAAGCATTTCTGGCGGATAACACTAAAAATGAAATCACTAAAAACCAATTAAATCTCTCTAAAATTTTTAAGTGGTTTAGAAAAGATTTTGAAACTAACGGAACTGTTATTGATTTTATAAATCAATACACTTCAACTACAATTTCTAAAGACGCAAAAATTAACTATAAAGATTATAACTGGAATTTAAATGAATAGAATTTCTATCATAATTCCTATGCTAAATGAAGCAGAACGCATTGGCAAATTGCTTCAATATCTTATTGAAAACGCTAAACAAAAGGACCAATTAGAACTTATTGTTGTAGATGGCGGAAGTACTGATAATTCGGTTGAAATAGTTGAGAAAATGATTAACGTAGCATCAAGTGATTCTGATTGTAATAAAGAATTGAATCGAGATGCTAGAAAAGTTCTCGATACAAAATTTCCAACAGAAAACTTCACTCGAACTGACGCTGAAGATAGAATAAAAATTATCTTACTGAATTCCAAAAAAGGACGTTCCAAACAAATGAATGCTGGTGCTAAAGCTGCAACAGGAACTATTTTATATTTTTTACATGCCGATTCATTTCCTCCAAAACACTTTGATTATTTCATTTTAAATAAAATCAAAAAAGATAACTACGCAGGTTGCTTTAGACTACAATTTAATAGTAATCATTGGTGGTTACGCCTAGCTGGCTGGTTTACTAAATTCAATTTTAAAGCTTGTCGTGGTGGCGACCAAAGTTTATTTACAACAAGAGATCTTTTTGATAAAATTGGAGGTTTTGATGAGTCTTATATTATTTATGAAGACAATATTTTTATAAGTCAGTTATATGATTGCAATCAATTTACTGTAATTAACACACCTATAATTACTTCTTCAAGGTTATATAAAAAACATGGTGTGTTTAAACTTCAATATCACTTTTGGATGATATATTTAAAAAAATGGCTTGGCGCTTCAGCTAGTGAACTACATGAATATTATAAAGAAAAGATTGGGTGATTAATTTTTTCTTCTAATCACACGATAAGAATTATTATTTCTACCAGATTCGTTAGGATACATTTTGTAAACTTCATCACTTTGAAATACCTGTTTTCTATCCAAATCTATTGCCGATAATTTACCTGTAAATGCAGCACCAGTATCTACATTCCAAATATTAGCTGCCTGCATTGGCTGGTCTTGAGAAAATCTTATGGTTGGCGTATGACCAATAAAAATTTCGGTGTAGTGTTTTAAACGGTTTGGATATAATTCTGAATGTTTTTCTATTCGTTTATCCATGGTTATTGCCATTTCCCAAAGTGTACGATCGTAGTAAAAATTCTCAATCTGGTATTCTCTTTCAACACCATGAACAGATGTAAATCCTGCATGAATAAACAATCTATTATTTTCATCTAAATGATACATTTGCATTGCTTCAAAAAACTGTAAGTGATGCTGCTTTTCTTCATCAGAAAAAGGATTATAACTTTCAATAGTTTCTTTTCCGCCATGTTGATACCACGATTGATTAATCAAATTTTCTCTAAGCCAATCTTCGCACCAAGCGTCATGATTTCCTTTTATAAAAATACAAGTATTAGTTTTAGATAATTCTATTAAATATTGAATTACTTGAGCAGATTCGCTCCAACCATCTACGTAATCACCTAAAAAAATAAGACAATCTTCTTCTGAAACTTTTGCACGCTCCAATAGTTGAATTAGCGCTTTTAATCCGCCATGTATATCTCCAATAACTAATGTTCTCATAGATTATTTTTTATAATATTGCCTAATAATTTCTTCGGTAGGTTTGTTTTGTGGTGTAAACATATTGTCTTTTGCGCCGCCAGATTGCTCGTAATTATGAAACCACTTCCAAACAAATCCACCAGCAAACCAATCTTCTTCCCAAAAGGTTTTAAATAAAGCTTTTGTGGTATTTACTTGCGCTTCTAGGTTTGGATTAGCGTCGTAATTACCGGTTAACCATGGTTTTTTACCAGAAAAATCAAAACTACGGTAACCAAATTCGGTAAACAAAATAGGCTTTTTTGTGGTTTTTTGTACATTTTTAATATCTGGCAAATGCGCATTCCAACCTTGTAAACAATCTACTACAGTTGGTGTTTTTAAATCACTTACAGGAAAATACGCATCTATTCCAACGTAATCTAAATCTGCCCAAAATGGTGTTTTTGTAAACTCGTTCCAATTGGCTGCATATGTAAGTTTACCTTTGTAAATCGTTCTAATTTTTTTAATTAATTGCGTCCAAAATTTTGGTCTATGTGCTACAAAATTTTCAAGTTCTGTACCAATACAAAACATTTCGGCGTTGATGTCTTCGGCTACTTTTGCAAAATCTAAAATAAAGTTTTCGTAAGTCTGTTCTAGTTCTTGCCATTCTTCTTCACTTTTCATTTTTATAAAACCCGTAAAAGCACCATGAGAAACCCAAATTTGAGGTTTTATCATTACTTTTATTTGTTGTTTTTTAAGTGCCTTAACGTACTGTTTTACACCTTTATCAGTTTCGCCAAACCACTGTCTATCGGTATTATAAATAATTTCTGGATGCTCTAAACTTTTAACAAATCCAAAAGGCATAATCGCAGCATAATTAGCATTTAAATTTACAACTGGTTTGGTATGTTTTTCTGAAATACTATCGCGAGACGCCACAAAACTTATACCATTAATTTTTTCAATCTTTGGTGAAGTCATGCTACACGCACAACACAAAAGCAATATAGAAATCTGAAAAATTAACCGCATAAGTCTGAATTTATCAATAAATTTAAACATACTTGGAAAAAAGGATTAAGGTTTTAACAAAACCTTCGACTTAAAGCCTAACTAAAACCAAAATATGGAGCACGTTATTATTATTGGTAACGGAATTTCGGGAGTTACCTTAGCACGACATATTAGAAAATTATCTGATAAAAAAATCACAATCATTTCTGCTGAAAGTGATTATTTTTTCTCTCGTACGGCGTTAATGTATGTCTACATGGGACACATGAAGTTTGAGCACACACAACCCTACGAAAATTGGTTCTGGAAGAAAAATAATATCGAATTAAAAAAAGGCTACGTTAACAGTATTGATACCGACAACAAAACACTTCATTTTGCAGAAGGTGACCAAATGACCTATGATAAATTAGTTATCGCAACAGGTAGCAAACCTAATAAATTTGGTTGGCCAGGTGAAGATCTAAAAGGCGTACAAGGCTTGTACAGCAAACAAGATTTAGAGAATCTTGAAATTTATGCGCCTGACAATAAAGTATGCAAACGCGCAGTCATTGTTGGTGGCGGATTAATTGGTATTGAATTAGCAGAAATGTTGAACTCTAGAAATATTCCGGTAACATTTTTGGTACGAGAAAGCAGTTTTTGGAACAGCGTTTTACCAGAAGGCGAAAGCCAAATGATAAATAGACACATTAAAAATCATCATATCGATTTAAGACTTTCAACTAATTTAAAAGAAATCATTTCTGATGAAAACGGAAAAGTAAAATCAATCATCATTGAAGAAACTGGCGAAGAAATTCCTTGTGATTTTGTAGGCTTAACAGCTGGTGTTTCACCCAATATTTCATTTTTAAAAGAAAGTAAAATCGACACCAAAAAAGGTGTTTTAGTCAATCGTTTTTTAGAAACCAACATCAAAGATATTTATGCTATTGGTGATTGTGCCGAACAGCGCGAAGCTATCGGTAATCGCAGACCAGTTGAAGCTGTTTGGTATACAGGTCGCATGATGGGCGAAACTTTAGCGCAAACCATTTGTGGCAATAAAACAGAATACAAACCAGGACATTGGTTTAACAGCGCAAAATTTTTAGATATTGAATATCAAACGTATGGTTGGGTAAATGGCAAAAAAGGAAAACCTGATTACGAAGCTCATTTCCATTGGAAACATGAAGACTACACCAAATGTATGACTATAGCTTATCACAGATACACAAATCAATTTTTAGGCATCAATACCTTTGACATAAGGCTACGTCACGACGTTTTTGATAAATGGCTTAATGAAAAACGAGATTTAAACTATGTGATTAACCATTTAGAGCAAGCCAATTTTGATCCAGAATTGTACAAGCGATTTGAAAACCAGATAAAAGCAAGCTATAATAACACCTTACAAACTAACTAACATGAGCTTAAAATTAAATTACAGCATGTCTTTGGCTAATTCTTATGGATTAACAAAAACTCAAAAAATAGCTTCAGCAGTTGGTATACTTGGTTTATTCATTTTGGTTTTAGCTTTATTTAATGTTCAATTTCCTAATAAAGCAATTACGCTGACTATCGCTTTAAGCCTAATGTTTATTGGCGCTATTTGGTTTTCTAATAGTTTGTATTTAGACAAATCTAAAGGCATAAAAAATGATGGTGTTTGGTTTAAATCTTTATCCGCTAGAGGACTAATTGGTTGGTTAATTGGTGTTGTTTTAACCTTATTTTACATCGTACTTTATTTTTATCCGCAATATTTAGGTTTAGCTCAAAAAGGTGAAGAAAACACAGGTTTGGTTGCGCTTTTTGATCCGTTAAGTCAGCTTTTAAGCGGAAGAAACGCCAGCCAATGGTTTGTTTATGGTACGCTATATACAGTTGCTATTTTGGTGTTTGGCTATAAATTCATTTTAAAATATAGACACAATCGCTATGAACAAATTAGGACTATATCTGTCATGTTTTTTCAATTGGCTTTTGCGTTTTTAATTCCAGAATTTATGTACGTAATGAATAGCGATTTACCGTACTACGATTTAAAAAATATTTGGCCTCTTAACTATTATAACTTCGAAAGTTATCGCATTAAAGCATTTATAAGCGCTGGAAATATCGGTTTAGCGATGCTAATTTTTGGTATCGTTTCAATATTTGTCATCACACCAATTTTAACCTACAAATACGGTAAACGTTGGTACTGTTCTTGGGTTTGCGGTTGTGGTGCTTTAGCCGAAACTGCTGGTGACAGCTTCAGACAATTAAGCGACAAATCTCAATTTGCTTGGAAAGTTGAGCGTTGGGTAATTCACTCGGTTTTAGTGTTTGTAGTGTTAATGACTACAGCTGTAATACACAGTTATTTGGGTAATGACACCAGCAAATATTGGCTTACAAAATCATCGTTTTTAATTTTTGTTGCTTCATTTTTGACCTTGATTTTTGTTGGAACATTTATTTTTAAACGTAAAGAATTAGCTAAAGACGCCAAATATGGTGCGATTGGCTACTTTGTGATTATTATGTCCTTATTTGCGTTGCATTATTTCGGCAAAGACAATTCGCTATTTTTATTTAAATCTGAAAGCTTAAGAAAAAGCTACGGATTTTTAATCGGTTCTATATTTTCTGGTGTTATTGGCACTGGCTTCTACCCTATTTTTGGTAGTCGTGTTTGGTGCAGATTTGGTTGTCCTATGGCGGCAATTTTAGGATTTCAACAACGCTTATTTTCAAAATTCAGAATTACAACCAATGGTGGACAATGTATTTCTTGTGGAAATTGCTCAACCTATTGCGAAATGGGAATTGACGTACGTGCCTATGCTCAAAAAGGCGAAAACATTGTACGATCAAGCTGTGTTGGATGTGGAATTTGCAGTGCTGTTTGCCCAAGAGGCGTTTTAAAATTAGAAAATGCCAGCATGAAAGGTCGCATAAACCCTAACGAAATCCTTCTTGGAAACGATGTAGACTTAATGGATTTAATAAATAACAAATAATCCAAAAACAATTGTATTTTTGCGTTAAGATTATAAGCCTAAATGCCCAAAATAAAAGTCATTATTCCTGCTTTTAACGAGCAAGATTCAATAGCAAAAGTGATACAAGACATTCCTTCTTTAGTAGAAGAAATTATTGTAGTTAGCAACAATTCTACAGATCTTACAGAAGTTAATGCAAAACAAGCAGGAGCAACCGTATTAACAGAAAACAGGAAAGGTTATGGTTATGCGTGTTTAAAAGGTATGGATTACATCTCTAAGCTACAGTCTAAGCCTGATATTATTGTATTTTTAGATGGCGATTATAGTGATTATCCAGAAGAACTTACTAAAATAATTGCTCCAATTATTGAAGACAATATTGACTTAGTTATAGGTAGTCGTGTTAAAGAATTAAGAGAAGATGGTGCTATGACACCACAACAAATCTTCGGAAATTGGCTAGCAACCAAATTAATGTCACTTTTTTTTAAGGCTAAATTTACAGACCTTGGTCCCTTTAGAGCTATTAAGTACGAAAAGCTGTTAGCCCTTAATATGGTTGACAAAACCTACGGTTGGACAGTAGAAATGCAGTTAAAAGCATTAAAGCAAAAACTTAGTTATACAGAAGTACCTGTAAACTACAGAAATAGAATTGGTGTCTCAAAAGTTTCAGGAACCATAAAAGGTAGTATATTTGCAGGCATAAAAATTTTGTCCTGGATTTTCAAATATAGTTTTAAATAGTGATTTTAGAAACCACATTAATAGTCATTTACAGCATTTCGCTAATTTTAATATTCATGTACGCGTTAGCGCAATTAAACTTAATGTTTAATTATTTAGCGGCTCAACGTAAAAAGGATAAGTGTCCAAAATTCAATTTAAATAATCCAGAAGAAGTACCTTATGTAACCATACAACTTCCTGTATTTAACGAGTTGTATGTTATGGA
>Ga0256829_1003656_pt1 | contig 10497 bp, 10 predicted proteins | sample 131447metaG_FD_185979 | JGI IMG/M metagenome (GOLD analysis project Ga0256829, IMG submission 185979) | Hydrothermal vent microbial communities from Lau Basin, Pacific Ocean - 131-447 | ecosystem: Environmental > Aquatic > Marine > Hydrothermal vents | place: Pacific Ocean: Lau Basin | collected...
AAACTAAGGTTTGATAGTGGAAAAAAGTATATTTTTAATTAGTCTTCGTGATTTTTTTACACCAAAGATGCTTAAATATGCAGTCAGTCCATTTGTAGTTAGCATGATAATTATGTATATTGTATTTTTCTATTTTGCCGGATCGATGTTAGGCAATATTCATAATGCTTCTTTGCATATAATGCAGTCTCAAGAAACCGTTACTAACGGCATAGAGCATTCAAGCACTATAGTTACCACTTATGCAGGTTCTGGTATTATGACATTTTTAATGAGCCACTTCTTAACTGCTTGGATATTTTCAATATTTTTTTATATTATTGGCGGAATGATTGTATTGGTGATTTCTATCATAATAGCCATTATCGTTATATCATTTTTAACACCTTTTATTTTGAAAGATTTGCAACAAAAACATTACCCTGATGTTCAAATGAGGGGTGAAGATACTATTTTGTCAGCTTTGTGGCATATTGTGGTATCGTTTATTTTATCGCTTCTTATGTTTATCTTGTTTATACCTTTTTATTTTATTCCGCTTTTAAATATCATTATGTTAAATCTACCTATGTATTATCTGTTTCATTCCATCTTAACATACGATGTCTCTTCAAATATCGTAACTCCAAATGAAAATAAGCAGATACTCTATTTTTCAGGCAATAAGATAAAAATGCGAACTTTGTTGCTGTATATCATATCTTTGATACCTTTTGCCATACTCTTTGCCGGTGTTTTTTATGTAATATTTTTGGGTCATACTTATTTTATCGAAGCTAAACAATTAAGAAATAAAATCAATAATTAATGCCATCACAAGACTTGTCGCGGCAATTTTTTTGATACAATATATAATTTTAATGAAACGATACAAAAGCTCTTGCACTTTTAATAATTTTAAGTTATAATTATGCTATAAATCAAACTTATAGGAATTATTATGTTGAAAGATTTCGCAAAACTTCACACTTTTTTAACCGTCATCAAGGAAAAAAGCTTCTCTAAAGCTTCCGCTAAGCTGGGTATCTCCCAACCGGCTGTTACGCAGCAGATAAAATTTATAGAAGAGTATTTAGATACAAAAATTGTTGAACGTAAAAAAAATGGAATTATATTAACCAAAGAGGGTGCGGATCTGTTTCGTATCGCAACAAAACTGGAAAAAGCTGTAAATAACAGCGAGAGAGAACTTTTAAAAATTATCAATAAAGATTTTACATTTATCATGGGAGCCTCATATACTATAGGTAACTATGTATTGCCACCATATTTGGGTAAAATTAAAGAGAAAATACTAAACGAAGTTCATATGCATGTTTCTTTATCTGCTGATATTATCGACCAACTTGAAAATAAACAGATTGATGTAGCACTTATAGAATCACCATGTTTAAGAGAAGGTATTATATATAGAGAATGGGTTGAAGATGAGTTGGTGGTGTTTTCAAATCAGCCATTGCCAAGATATCTAAAACTTGAGGATATGTACAAACTAGACTGGGTATGCAGAGATGAGCAGTCTCACACAAGGAAGCTTACTTCTGAGGTTTTTGAGGAGCTTGGAGTAGATTGTAGCAGCTTTAACGTAATAGGCGTAGTAGCAACCCCGACTGCTATAAAAGAAGCAATTATAAATGCTCCAAAAGACGCAAGACCTACCGTATCTATCGTGTCTAGGCATGTTGTAGCAAATGAGATAGCAAACGGTACGCTTTATGAGTCTAGAATTAAAAATTTTAAAATAGCAAGAAATTTTTATATAGCATACCTTAAAGAAAGAAAGCATGACGCATTTGTAGATAATGTTGTCTCATTTTTGCTTAGTATTAAAATATAGGGCAGATTTTATCTACCTTTATTTTTTAAATTTTTGATTTTCTGGATTTGACAGTAGAGCCGACATAGAATTTTGAATTCCGTCATCATTCACAGGTTCTAATTCTTTTACATCTTTTTTTTCATAATTGGCGACATTTATAAATACAGGGGTGTCATCTATGATAATTTGCAATATGGATAAAAGCGGTACAGTTAAAAAACTACCAATATTTTCAGCTCCAAAACCTGCTTCAAAAACTAATATATCCCCCTCGATTTTTGCAGTCTCAAATGTATATCCGGCTAAAAAAAAGAGTGTTACATCCCTAAAGTCTTTATAGATATCATTTGGAAGCTCAGGATTAAACCCAACATGTTCAATCTTGCATAAAATGCCAAAATGCTGATCCTCCTCAAAGCAATAGAGCAGAATATCTTCTATATGCTTTTGCATTAATGTTTGAAATTTTTCTTCTTTCATAATTTTATATAACACGATATTCCTTTAATTTTAGTGCATTATTATACCATTTTTTACAATATGAAAGCCTATCAAAGCATTCATGACAGCGATTTTTGTAAATTTATGAAGGTCGTTTACATGTATTTGAGTTGGAAAAATTTTACCTTCTTTTAATAATCTTTGCCTTGTTGTCCCAAAAAGCAGCGGAGATTTTGGCGTAAACCATTTATCACCGTCAAAGAGTGCAATATTTGCCCGTGTAGTATCTGTTAAAAAATTATTTTTGACAATTAGCACATCATCTGCTGCTCCTTTTTGTTTGTATAATTTATCTAGTTCGTATCTGTCGGCAAATTTTAAAGGATACTCTATGTCTGAAACAATCAGCTTTAGCGATGAAACAGGTGTTTGTGAATATGCATGATAACTTACATCTACGGCAGTATCATCATATATGATGCGACATCTAAATATTTTATTTTGAGGCGGTTTGATTATACTTTGCAGATTGTAGATGGTGTTTTTACCACATTGTTTAAGTGAGTAGTCGCATCTTTGCTGATGATACGACAGATGGCAGGCTTTACCGTTATCTATTTTTATCGTTTCTAATAATTTATTCATCAAATAATGAGGTGCTTAAGTATCTCTCTGCCGTATCACACAGCACTGTTACTATGGTTTTGTTTTTAAACTCTTTCCTTGATGCTAATTGCATTGCGGCATAAACATTAGCACCTGATGATATGCCTACAAGCAAACCTTCCTGCAGTGCGAGCTCTTTGGCGGTACAAATAGCATCCTCATCACTGACTGTAATTATTTCATCATAAACAGTCATATTTAGATTATCGGGTATAAAGCCTGCGCCTATGCCTTGGATTTTGTGTGGACCTGCTTTACCTTTTGATAATATCGCAGAGTTTTTAGGCTCTACCGCAACTATTTTTACATTTTTTAATTTTTGTTTTAAAACTTTACCTATCCCGCTTAACGTACCGCCTGTGCCGACTGAAGCCACAAATAGATCGACTTGATTATCGGTATCTTTTAGTATCTCAACTGCCGTTGTTTTTTCATGTATTTTTGGATTTGCCGGGTTTGAGAACTGTTGTAATATTATAGAGTTTGGTATATCTTTGTGTAGTTGTTTTGCCTTGTTCATAGATCCTACCATGCCTTGATTTGCAGGCGTTAAGATGAGCTGCGCACCAAGAGCAAGCAAGAGTTTGCGCCTCTCAATGCTCATGGACTCCGGCATAACTAGTATAAGTTTTAAATCAAGTGCAGCGCACGTTGAGGCGAGTGCTATGCCGGTATTACCGCTTGTTGGCTCTATGATTGTTGTGTCTTTGTTAATTAAATCATCTTTAAATGCAGCATCTATCATGCTAAATCCTATGCGATCTTTTACGGAGCTTGTAGGATTTAAAAATTCACATTTTGCTATAATATTTGCACCTGTTTGTTTTGAGATTTTTGACAAGCGAACCATTGGAGTGTTTCCGATGAGTCCGGTTATATTTTTAGCTATTTTCATTATTTTTCCCATAAATAAATTTTTATATTTTAGTTTTATTACCTAACTATGCCTGTTGTTGCCATATTGGATGCATGAAATATAATAGTACCATATTTTTTTGAATAATATTTCATCAGCAAAAGCTGCAGTGTCGGTTCAATTGACGGCGTAAACCATGCGTTATTGCTCATGGCTATCATATATTTTGGATCACCTTTAAATAAAGGCGACGTTGTAGCTTCATAACATATGGCATTTCTAAATTTCATTCCATTAATTGTAAAATCCGTGACATGCTTAGCGTGAGAAAAACTGCCGGCTCCGCCAAAAAAGATCTTATTTACCCATTTTCTTATAAATTTCGGCAACGGTACATATTCTCCAAAAGGAACTAAAACCATTTTCTTTGCGATCTTGTATTTACCACGTTTAAACATATAGCTGACATTATACTCTTTTTGGTTTTTATACAAAAGTGTTCCGGTTATTATAGTAATTTTATGTGATAAAAATTGTAAATATTTTATCAGCTTGGGCTGCATGTTCATATATAGCGGAAAAGCTGATTCAGGCAAAACTACGACATTATATTTTTTATCTATGGCATGTTTTATATCCTTGAAATTTTGGTTAACGATTGCCTGTAAGTTTGACGGCTTCCATTTTTGATTTTGCGAAAGATGGGTGGTTACAAGATCGATTTTGATATTTGGCAGTTTTGGCAGTGGATGAGGATATGACAGCGCAGGTAACAGTAAAAACAGCGGTAAAGGCGAATATCTGTTTTTTATTAAGCTGGGCAATGAAAGCGCCGTTAAAACAAGCATTAGATCATAGTTATGTATGCCAAAATAGCTATTTACAAACAACAGCGGTATCTTCATCCAATTGAAATAAAATGGATGAATAAAATTTAGCAAAAAAAGAAGTATAGCTCTTAGATAAGGCTTGTTTGTCAGCGCTAAAACACCAAAAAAAAGCATATAGACAAGACCAAATCCGATAATGACAATAGGTTCCATCCAATGAAGATTGTAATATTTAAAACTAAAGCCTATCCAGTAAAACCATAAAAGCCCTATAAAAAAACCGCTAAAAAGCACCGCTTTTTTTGGTAAGTACAGCAGTAACCAAAGTCCCAGCAATGCAGATATGGTATTACAGATCTTACATGTAAGAGAAAAATATGCCAGATATATAAATAAAGAAAAAGAAATAGCGGTGATAATACCAAGGAATATATCGCGCTTTAGTGAGTTATTGTCGTTTAAATATCGATTCATAGTCAAATTATATCTATCTTTATGTTTATATTTTGTATAATGGCACAATTTTATTTCTTAAAGGTTCAAAATGGAGTTAGTAGGTCAGTTATTCCCGTTTATTATTTTGATTGCGATTATGTATTTTATCATAATTCGTCCACAGCAAAAGCAAGCTAAAGCTCATAAGGCTATGCTGGCATCACTTAAAAAAGGCGATAAAGTAGTAACTAGCGGCGGTCTTATAGTGGAGATAAAAAAGGTAGAAGATAAATTTTTTACTATAGAATTGGGTAAGGATATTAACGTAAAATTAACAAAAGACGCAGTATCAAGGATGTATGAGGATGAAGCTTAATTATAGAGTAGCAATCTTAATTGTCGCCATGCTTTTTGGTATAGTCCTCTCTATTCCATCGCTGGCAAACATGAAAGAGGGGCCTAAAGTCACTTTAGGTCTTGATCTTCAAGGCGGACTTCAGATGCTCCTTGGCGTCAAGACACAAGATGCGGCTACTTCCCGGATTAAATCAATAGCAGCTAGCATCAAGCATTATACAAGTCAGCATGAGATTTTAATAGTCAATTTAAACATTCACAGTACATCCACCTCTTTTAATATTTTAGATTCAGATGATGCTGGGCATGTATCTAAATTTTTAGATAAATTAAAAGGCGTTAAAGTTACACATGATAAAGATACCTATACAGTTACTTTAACCGCGTCAGATATAAAAAAGATCGAAAAACAATCTGTATCACAGGCGATTGAAACAATACGTAACCGTTTAGACCAGTTTGGATTAGCCGAACCGTTGGTTCAAAGACAAAACAAAAGTGATATTTTAGTTGAACTCCCTGGCATAAAAACAGCTGCTGAGGCAAACCGAGCACGTAAACTTATCTCAAGACCCGCAAAACTTGAGCTTATGGCGGTAGATGAGAGCAGAGAAAGCCTAGTAAACAGTATGACGCCATCCCAAGCAGCTGCTTACGGTGATGTTATACTTCATAGTTCTACAAATCCAAAAATAAAGTATCTTGTAAATGAGATCCCTATTTTAAATGGCTCTATGCTAACTAATGCAAAAGTTTCTTTTAATAAAAGCAATCGTCCGGTTATCGATTTTACGTTAAACTCTGAGGGTGCACAAATATTTGGTGATTTTACAGGTAAAAATGTAGGGCATCACTTAGCAATCGTGCTTGATAATAAAGTCTATTCCGCTCCTGTTATTAATGAGCGAATAGGCGGTGGAAATGGTCAGATAAGCGGTGATTATACAGTAGCCGGTGCGGAAGATTTGGCTATTGCTCTACGTTCAGGAGCTTTGCCTGCGCCGGTTTATATCATGGAACAGCGTTCTGTCGGACCCAGCTTGGGAGCACAAAGCATCAAAGAGAGTCTGGTGGCACTCATTGGTGGATTTGTTTTGGTTTTTTCTTTTATGATTATCTATTACAGAGCCGCCGGCCTGATAGCTAATATCGCATTAATCGCAAACCTTTTTTTAATTATAGCTATTATGGCACTTTTTGGCGCTACTTTGACTCTGCCGGGTATGGCAGGTATTGTTCTGACTGTAGGTATGGCAGTTGATTCAAACGTCATCATTAATGAACGCATAAGAGAATTGCTTCGTGAGGGCGCTAGCATTAAAAAAGCGATAGAAGAGGGCTACTCAAATGCTATGAGAGCTATTTTAGATGCCAATATTACAACGCTAATTGCTGCGGTTGTGTTGTACATTTATGGTACGGGAACTATAAAAGGATTTGCCATCACTATGACTATAGGCATTTTGGTGTCTATGGTTACAGCGATACTCGGCACTCACGGGATTTATCAAATGATAGAATCGAAAATTGCAAAAAGCAAAAACAATCTGTTTTGGTTTGGGATAAAGGATTAGATTATGGAAGTATTTAAATATTCACGTCCGTATGGATTTATGAAGCGTTCTAAATTAGCTATTACCGTATCTTTGACTTTGATTTTAATATCATATATTTTACTTGCCACAAAAGGGTTAAATTATGGCATAGATTTTGCCGGGGGAACAATAGTTCAGGTCAAATATGACAAAAGAGCTCCTATCCAAAAGATGAGAAATCTTCTTAAAAAGGATGCTTTGTTTCAAAATGTATCTATTACTAAATTCGGCTCGCCCGATGAGGTTGTTATACGAATGAAAACTATCTCTAAGCAAGTTGATAAAGATATAGGCATCAGCGTAGCTAAAGCGTTATCTGGCAGCGGACATTTTCAAATAAGACGAGTAGATATGGTTGGTCCAAAAGTCGGTAGTGAACTAAGAACAAAGGGCATCATGTCTATGGTGATAGCAGTACTTGGTATATTATTGTATGTTGCTTTTAGATTTGAGTGGCGTTTTGCCGTTGCCTCAGTTTTGGCGTTAGTACATGATATTTCCATTGCGCTTGGCGCTATTTCGTTGTTTCATATTGATGTAAATCTTGATGTTTTAGCAGCTCTTTTAACGCTGCTTGGATACTCGTTAAACGATACTATCATAGTATTTGACAGAATTAGAGAGGGAATCGTAACGATAAAAGACAATAATTTGGATTTCGTAATTGATGATTCTATTACGCGTACACTCTCAAGAACGGTTCTGACATCGTTAACAACATTTTTAGTTGTACTGACTCTGTATCTTTTTGGGGGCGCCATTATAGCTCCGTTTTCTTTTACCATGCTTGTGGGCGTAGTGGTTGGAACATACTCGTCAATATTTATAGCATCGCCTATTTTATTATGGTTTAAATTTGATATGAAACAATACCGCCAAAGATTGGCCCAAAAGAAAAAAAGAGCATTAGAAAAAAAACGATTGCGTGCACAATATGAGGGCGGAATTGTCTAAAAAAGAGTATAAATGAAAGAGTATAAATTTAAAGATATAGAAAAAAAATGGCAAACTTTTTGGAGAGATAATCGCTCCTTTGAGCCAAGTGATGATTTTAATAAAGAAAAAAAATATATTCTAAGTATGTTTCCGTTTCCAAGCGGTCGCCTACATATGGGGCATGTTCGTAACTATTGCATCGGAGATGCTTTTGCGAGATATTATAGACAACAGGACTTTAACGTACTTCACCCCATAGGCTTTGACAGTTTTGGTATGCCAGCAGAAAATGCAGCAATTAAAAATGGTATTCATCCTAAAAAATGGACATACGACAACATCGCTTACATGCAGGGCGAACTTGAAAACCTGGGTCTTTCTTTTTCAAAAGAGAGAGAATTTGCTACAAGTGATGAGATCTATACGAAGTTTGAGCAAGGTTTTATTATAGATATGTTTAACAAAGGTTTTTTGTATCGTCAAAAAGGCTATTTAAACTGGTGTGAGCATGATAAAACAGTGTTGGCAAACGAGCAGGTTATTGATGGTTGTTGTTGGAGATGCGGCACTCAGATTGTTAAAAAAGAGATGTATCAATATTATCTAAAAATCAGTGACTACGCCGATGAGCTATTAAATGATTTGGATTTGCTTGAAAAGAGTTGGCCAAAGCAGGTAATCACTATGCAAAAAAATTGGATTGGCAAATCAACGGGGTTAGAATTTGATCTTTATTTAGACGATAAGAGTAAACAACTCTTAGGTGAAAAATTTGAGAAATTTAATGTTTTTACAACCCGTGCAGACACTGTTTTCGGTGTAAGCTATACGGCACTAGCTCCAGAACATGAGTTAGTTAGTTATATGATAGAAAATCATCTGCTCTCACAAGAGACTGTCGCTTTAATTAATGAGATGAAAAACACGAGCTCTATAAAACGTCAAAAAGAGAAAAAAGGCGTATCTTTGGGCATTAGCGTAATTCATCCTTTAACCAATGAGTCTCTGCCGGTATGGGTTGCAAATTTTGTTCTTATGGACTATGGAAGCGGAGCGGTTATGGCTGTTCCCGCACATGATGAGAGAGATTTTGATTTTGCAAAAGAGTATGGCTTAGATATTAAGCCTGTCATTAAGCCTCAAGATGCACAAGCAGATGCCTCAAAAGCATACACGCAAGATGGAGTTTTATTTAATTCACAACAGTTTGACGGACTTTCTTCAAAAGATGCCATAAATGCCGTTACCAAATATTTTCAGACAAAAGGTATCGGCAAAAAGGTGATTAATTTTCGTCTAAAAGACTGGGGAATATCGCGTCAAAGATACTGGGGTGCTCCGATACCGCTTATTGACTGCAAGACCTGCGGCATAGTGACAGAGAAAAAAGAGAATTTGCCTATTGTTTTACCAGAAGATGTTGATTTAAGTGCTGAAGGCAATCCGATAGCAAATCATCCGACCTGGAAAAATTGTATATGTCCAAAATGCGGGGGCAAGGCGGTGCGTGAAACTGATACTATGGATACATTTGTAGAATCATCATGGTATTTTTTAAGATATACTGCGTCAAAGAGTATTTGGATGCAAAAACCTTTTGACGCTAAAGAAGTTGCATACTGGATGGATGTAGATCACTACATAGGCGGTATAGAGCATGCTATATTGCATCTTTTGTATGCACGTTTTTTTACTAAAGTTTTACGCGATTTGGGATATATAAGTAGCAGTGAGCCGTTTAAAAAACTTTTAACTCAAGGTATGGTTTTAAAAGATGGCGCTAAGATGAGTAAATCAAAAGGCAACATAGTTGACCCTGATGCTTTGATACAACAATATGGGGCGGATACTGCAAGATTATTTATCTTATTTGCAGCTCCACCGACACAGGAACTTGAATGGAACGATAGTGCCGTAGAGGGTGCTTTTAGATTCTTGAAAAAGTTTTATGATAAAAGCTCTAATGCTAAAGCATGCGAAGTAAAACCCTCTATCAACCATAGTGCATTGAGTAAAGATGAAAAATTTGCACGCAGGAAGGTTTATGAGGCACTGCAAAGAGCTATGGAGACTTATGAGCACAGATATAGCTTTAATACGCTTATTGCAGGAGTTATGGAAGCTTTAAATGCGCTTAGTACACAATCTAATGAGGATGTTTGGAGCGAAGGTTATTGGGTGCTTGCATCTATCTTAGAGCCTATAGTGCCACATGTATGTTGGGAGATAAGTAGTGAATTGTTTGGACTGAACAATCTGATATCACAGGAGATTATACAAGAGGTTTTTAAAGTTGACACAATCAATATCGGCGTATCAGTTAACGGTAAAAAGCGCTCAGAGATTGAGATAGGAATAGATGATGCTAAGGATCAGATAGTAGCAGCCGCAAAGCAGAGTGTTGCTAAATGGATAGAAGATAAAGAGATTATTAAAGAGATAGTCGTTCCAAACAGGCTTGTAAATATAGTTATCAAAGGATAGCACAGCAATGCGCAAAAGAGAGATAAAAAGAGCAAGCGGCATAGTTTTTATAATAATCTTTGTCTTTTTTGCTGGATG
>Ga0256829_1003657_pt1 | contig 10495 bp, 9 predicted proteins | sample 131447metaG_FD_185979 | JGI IMG/M metagenome (GOLD analysis project Ga0256829, IMG submission 185979) | Hydrothermal vent microbial communities from Lau Basin, Pacific Ocean - 131-447 | ecosystem: Environmental > Aquatic > Marine > Hydrothermal vents | place: Pacific Ocean: Lau Basin | collected...
TCAATTACTCCCTCTCAAGTGTGTTAAATTCATCAGGGGCTTTTACCATCACAACAAAGCGCGGGTGGCTTCCAGCACCCTGGCCTGCACTTCAGCCAACGAACCGGAAACCGTGGCGCCGGAAGCCGGCGCGTGGCCGCCGCCCCCAAAGCGTACCGCCACGCCGGAAACATCCCAACCCGGACGGGCACGCCAACTGACTTTGACGGTGCCGTTATTTTGCTCAATGAAAATCACACCAATGGCCGCGCCGCGCACGGTCACCAGATAGCCCACCAAATCGGCGTCGTCGTTACCGCCGTAGCCGCTGATTTTGCGGTCTTCCAGCGTCAGCGAAGTCCACACCAGGCCGCCTTCCCGCCGAATGCGGCTCAGCCCCTGCCCCCAATAGCGCAGGGCTTCAAAACTGCGCTCCACCAGCGCCTTGAAATACAGTTCACTGAGGGGGGCGCCCCGGTCGACCAGGTCGGCAGCGAGGCGCAGGGCGTGGGCAGTTATATTGGAAGTGCGGAAACCAATGGTATCGGTCAACATGCCGGTCAACAGCGCCGACGCGGCTTCCGGCGTAATTTCCAGGCCCCAGCGGGGCAGCAATTCGGCCAGCATGGCCGCCGTGGCCACAGCGCCCGGCGCCACGAGGTTCACCCCGGCAAAACGGGTGTTGGTTTTGTGGTGGTCAATGTTGATATCCACCGGCCAATCGGCCTGCCACGCCTTGCCGCCGCGGTCGCGGTCGCCGCAGTCCACAAAAACCTTGCAGTCGGCTTCGGGGTCGCCGCGGGAAACCACCGTCTCGGCGCCGGGCAAATGGCGGCAGCAGGCAGGCACCCCGTCGGCCAGCGCAACGGTCACGCGCTTGCCGGCGGCGCGCAGGGCCAGCGTGAGCCCCAGCGCCGAGCCGACGGCGTCGCCATCGGGACTGACATGGGAAACCACGCTGACGGTGCGGGCTGCACGCAGGCGTTCACCGGCAGCGGCAACGGCTTGGGGGTCAAAAGTCATGGTGGCCTCTTGGGAAAATAGCGGTTGGCGGTTAGCAGTTGGCCGATGCGTCTTCGCTTGCTTCATCGGCGGGGCTTGCGCCGCCGGGCTCCCGTTCGGCGCGGATTTGCTTCAGCAGGGCCTCAATGCGCTCGGCGCGCTCCGGCGTGGGGTCCCAGTGAAAGCGCAGCCGGGGGAACTGCCGCAGTTCCACCCGCCGGGCCAGTTCGCGGCTCAGAAAACCGCGGGCGTGTTCCAAACCTGCCAGGATTTCATCTTTGCGCGCCGGGCCTTCCACGGCCGAGACGAACACATCGGCGTAAGCCAGTTCGCGGTCCACGCGCACATCGGTTACGCTTGCGCCGCGCACCCTCGGGTCGGCCACTTCGTAAAGCAGCAGCACAGCCAGTTCTTCTTTCAACCGTTCGTTGATGCGGCGGAGCCGCAGTTGCGAAACCATGTCAGCCTCCGATTACCAGCCGCTCTCTTCAACTTCCGCCCGCGTGCGGGTAAAGCATTCAATGACATCGCCCACCTGGAAATCCTGGAAGCCTTTAAGGGCAATGCCGCATTCAAAGCCTTCTCGCATTTCACGGACGTCGTCCTTTTCGTGTTTGAGGGAAGCCAGCGGCCCCTCAAACAGCACTTCGCCGCCCCGCACCACGCGCGCGAAAGCATTGCGGCGAATGACGCCTTCCCGCACCCGGCAGCCGGCCACTTTGCCGGATTTCGGGATTTTGAACACGGCCAGCACTTCAGCCTTGCCGATGGTGGTTTCCTCTTCTTCGCCGCCTAACATGCCCTTGAGGGCCTTTTCCAGGTCTTCGGTCAGGCGGTAGATGATATTGTAAGTGCGAATGGAAACCCCCAGGCTTTCGGCCAGTTTGCGCGCCGGGGCATCGGGGCGCACGTTGAAGCCAATGACCACGGCTTTGGAAGCCGCTGCAAGGTTGACATCGTTTTCGCTGATGTTCCCCACCGAAGCGTGGAGCACCTTCACCTTGATTTCGCTTTTTTCGGCCACTTCTTGGATGGAATGGACGACCGGTTCCAGCGAGCCGTGGACGTCTACCTTGACCACCAGGCGGAGTTCGTTGGCCTCGCCGGCCTGCACCTGGTCAAACAGGTCTTCAAGGGAAACCCGGCGGGTTTCCTGCTGTTCCTGGGTGCGGGCGGCATCCTGCCGTCGGGCCACGATTTCGCGCGCCGCCTTTTCGTTTTCCACCACGCGGAAAAGTTCACCCGCTGCGGGAACGTCTACAAAGCCCAGCACCTGCACCGGCATGGAAGGCGGCGCTTCGCGCACGGCTTTGCCGTGTTCGTCGGTCATGGCGCGGATTTTACCGTAGGTAGCGCCCGCAACCACCACCTGCCGCAGTTTCAGCGTGCCGTTTTGCACCAGCAGCGTAACGGCCACCCCGCGCCCTTTTTCGCGTCGGGCTTCAATCACCGTGCCGATGATTTTGCCCGCCGGGTTCGCGCGGATGTCCATGCTGTCGGCCACAAGCAAGATGGCTTCCAGCAGGTCTTCGATGCCTTCGCCCTGTTTGGCGGAAACCGGCACGACCATGGTTTCACCGCCCCATTCGTCGGGCACCAGCCCCACATCGGCCAGCTGGCGCTTGACGCGTTCGGGGTTGGCGTTGGGGCGGTCGATTTTGTTAAGCGCCACGATGATGGGCACCCGGGCAGCTTTGGCGTGGTCAATGGCTTCCCGCGTCTGGGGCATCACACCGTCGTCAGCGGCCACCACCAGCACCACGATGTCGGCACCTTGCGCCCCGCGCGCCCGCATGGCGGTAAAGGCTGCATGGCCGGGGGTGTCAAGGAAGGTGATTTTGCGCCCATCGTGCACCACCTGATAAGCACCAATGTGCTGGGTGATACCGCCGGCCTCGCGCTGAGCAACATTGGTGTGACGAATGGCGTCGAGGAGGGTGGTTTTGCCGTGGTCGACATGCCCTAACACAGCAACCACCGGGGGGCGGGGCTGCAGTTGGTCTTCCGGCTCGTCGGCAATCAGCCGCCGCCAGAGGGGAATTTCCGCCTCGGCCTCTGTTTCCAGTTCTTCTTCTGGTTCTTCCAACACCACTTCGTAGCCCAGTTCGGTGGCTACGATTTCTGCAGTTTCAAAATCGATCGTCTGGTTAATGGAAGCCATGACCCCGTTGGCCATCAGCGTTTTGATGAGGTCAATGGGGCTGGCTTGCAGGGCTTCGGCAAGCTGACGCACGGTCATACTTGCCGGGAGAGTCATCGGCTCCCGTCCGTTCTGTGTCATATTCACCTCCTTGCAGGCACGCCTGTGGGCGGCCTTACCATGCCATTCCGGCAGCAGCCGAAATGCGCGCTTCAGCCAGCGCGAGCAGATGCTTCCGCGGCGCTCTCACCGTCGTCCTCGTCGTCGGGAAGCACGGCCATAAAAGCCTTCAGACGTGCCAAGTCATCGTCGGTCAAAGCAACCCGCAGTGCCCGGGCCAGGGTGCCTTTGGCAAGGGCGCGTTCCCAGCACGAGCGCCGGTCGTGCAGGTAAGCGCCCCGGCCGGGAAGCCGCCCGGTGAGGTCCACCCGCACGCCTGCAGGCGTGCGCACCAGGCGGACGAGTTGGCGTTTGGGCAGGGTTTGGTGGCACCCCACACAGGTGCGTTGCGGCACATGCTTGCCACGCCGTTTTTTTGCCATTTCCGTCTCCTGCGCGGCGGGTCAGAAATCCCATTCTTCCCATTCGTCTTCGCGTTTGTGGCGCTTGACGGGGATAAGGTCTTCTTCGTCTTCGCCATAGGCCAGTTCAACGTACTGGCGGGGCTTCTTCTTTTTCTTCTTTTTCTTCTTGCGCGGCTTGTCGGCGGCGAGTTCGGTTTCTTTTTCGGCTTCTTCGTCCGCGGCCACCTCTTCGGCCGGGATCTCCACCTGGGCGAAGAGGTCTTCCAACGAAGCGGTCTCCGCGCTTGCTTCAGCCTCGGTTTCGCTTTCCGGCGCGGCTTCGCTCTCGGGTGCGGCTGTTGCGGCCACTGCCGCTGCCTGAGGTTCGGCTTCCGTTTCGGCGGCCTGCGCCGGTGCGGCTTCGGCTGCCGGTTCTTCGGCTTCGGGCAACGTTTCGCCAACGCCGGCGGCCGATTCGGCGGTTTCGGTTTCCTCTGAAGGCGCTTTTTCCGCCGGATGGGCTTCTTCAAAGAGCGCCAGGGTTTCCGTAATCTGTTCCATCGCTTTCGGACCAATGCCGTCCAGGGCAAGCACGTCGTCGGGGTTGAGTTTCATTTGCAGCATCAGGTCGCCGATGGAATTGTAACCGGCATTGGTGAGCAGCATGGTGATGCGCGGGGTCAGGCCGAGGACGTCTACAGGCAGTTCAAAGGCCGCTTCGGGAATCTGGGCCCGCGCTTCGGCCAGGCGGCGCGCTTCTTCGGAGAGTTCCTCGGCACGGCGGGTCAGCACGCCCCGTTCCACGCGGTCGACAAAATGGGAAAGTTCGCGATACTCTTCCGGCGATAACAGGCGGCCTTCGGATTTTTTCGCCAGGATGGCCTCAATGAGGGGGACGGTTTCGGCTTCGGTTTCTGCAAAGGGAGCGTATTGCGGGTCGTTTTGGAGTTTGTAGATGGCCTCAGAAGCGGCCTCGGCGAGATTTTTGATGTCAATGCGCCAGCCGGTGAGTTTGGCCGCCAGGCGGGCGTTTTGCCCCTGCCGCCCAATGGCAAGGCTGAGCTGGTCTTCGTGAACAACCACGGTGGCCGTGCGGCTTTCTGCATCCAGATAAACCCCCGTGACCTGGGCCGGGCTGAGCGCCTTGGCAATGAAGACTTCGGGGTCGGGGTTCCATTCAATAACGTCAATTTTCTCGCCGTGCAGTTCGCGCATGATGGCCTGAATGCGCACGCCGCGCAGCCCCACACATGCGCCCACCGGGTCAATGGTCAGTGCGACAGCCGAGACGGCCACCTTGGAGCGCCGCCCGGCCTCGCGGGCGATGGCACGGATTTCCACTTCGCCGCGGTAGATTTCCGGCACTTCGTCTTCCAGCAACCGGCGGAGAAAGTTTTTGTGCGCCCGCGAAAGGATAACCTGCGGCCCCTTGCCGGTAGGTTTGACCTCAAGCAGCAGGGCGCGCACCCGGTCGTGCACGCGAAAGCGCTCACCGGGGATTTGCTCCCGCCGGGGAAGCAGCGCCTCGGCGTTCTTTTCCAGGCCCACGGTAACACCATTGGGGCGCACGGCCTGCACAATGCCGTTGATGATTTCGCCTTCCAGTTTGCTGAAGTGCTGATATTGGATTTCGCGTTCTACTTCGCGCAGGCGCTGCTGCAACACCTGGCGCGCCGTTTGCGCCGCCACGCGTCCCAACCGCTCGGGAGTAACATCCACCATGACCACGTCGCCCAGTTGCACTTCGGGGTCAATTTGCTCCGCCTCTTCTAACGAAATTTCAGTGGCCGGATTCTGGATTTCCAGCACCACCTCTTTCTCGGCCTTGACCGAGAAATGGCCGTTATCCATGTCAATGGCCACCTCCACATTCTGGGAAGAAGGCGCGCCTGCTTCCTTGCGGTAAGCCGCGGCCAGCGCCTTTTCCAGCACAGAAGTGACGGCTTCCGGCGGCAGGTGGCGCTCTTCCAGAAGTTCGTTGAAAGCCAGTAAGAGTTCGCTTTTTGCCATAGCCTCATTTTCTCCACAACAAAATCTCGTTGCAGGCGCACCCGCAACCCAGGGAAAACGCAAGGGGCGCTTAATCACAGAAAAGTGGGGAGCACCCACTTTTCGGCCGCGAAAACCCGCCGTGCTCCCCCCACAGCGCCTATTTTAGCATGAGGAAGAGGAAGGCGCAAGGTTCGCAAAAAACTGGGGGCAGAAGCAACGGTCTGCGCTGCTGTGCGTGCCCTACACTTGATGGGCTTTGCCCATGCCATACCCCTCCCCCTATGCAGAATGCAGCACCGGCAGGCAACAACAGGGGGGTGTGCCGATGCCTTTTGATGCCTTCCAGACCTGAGCCACGGCGTTCCCGCAAACGCCTGCCGCCCTTTTCCAATCTCGGGGGGAATGCAAAAAGGCCGCAAAAAACACCTTGACACACGCCCCCCCTTATGCTACAGTATCAACGCGAATCGTTATCCCCCCGGCCCGTACAGGCCAAGAAAGGAGCGAGGCCGTGGCACAATCACGTACTCAACAACTGGTAGAACGTCTCCGCAATTTGCAGGCTTCTTCTCCTGATATTGAAGCCTCCGCCGTCGTCAGCGTTGACGGCCTGACCATCGCTTCCGCCCTGCCACAGGGCATTGAGGAAGACCGGGTGTCGGCCATGTCGGCTGCCATGCTTTCCCTGGGTGACCGCATCGCCTCTGAACTGGGGCGCGGCGCGCTGGAGCAGGTTTACATCAAAGGCGACCAGGGGTATGTTGTGCTGATGGCTGTGGGCGAAGAAGCCGTGTTAACCGCGTTGGCCCGGGAAGGCGCCAAACTTGGCCTGATTTTTCTGGATATGCGCAGGGCAGCCGAAGACATCGCCAAATTTCTCTAAACGATCGGAGGGCACGTCATGGAACCGATTCCCGAAAGCGGTTACTACTACCCCAACAAAATTGCGCGCATCATTCTGGAAGCCCTGGAAGACGTGATGGGGAAGAACGGCCTGAATGCCATCCTCAACCTGGCCCATCTTTCCCATCTCATCGACAACATGCCCCCCGACAATCTGGACAAAGCCTTTGACTTTGCCTATGTCTCCGCCATCAACCTGGCGCTGGAAGAAATGTATGGGCCCCGAGGCGGGCGGGGGCTGGCGTTGCGGGCCGGCCGCGCCGCTTTCGCCGAAGGGCTGCGGAACTTCGGCGCTCTCGCCGGGGTGGGCGATCTGGCCTTCAAAGTGCTGCCGCTGAAGGCCAAACTGCGCATCGGCCTGCCTGCCATGGCCAAAATTTTCAGCCAGGTGAGCGACCAAATTACCACCGTTGAAGAAAAAGAGCACGAATACATCTACACCATCCACCGCTGCCCGGTGTGCTGGGGGCGCAACGGCACAACCGACAAACCGGTCTGCCATCTGGCCGTGGGCCTGCTGCAAGAAGGGCTGAAGTGGGTTTCCGGCGGCAATGAGTTCCGGGTCAACGAATCCAAATGCGTTGCCAAAGGCGACGAAGTGTGCGAATTCGTCATCCAGAAAGAGCCGATTGGTTGAGCCGTGGAAAACAAACATCACCGCCTCCTCATCATTGAAGACGACCTGGACGTGGCCGAAATGCTGACATCGTACTTTCGGGTACAAGGGTACGATGTGCAAACCGCGAATTGGGGGGAAGACGGCATCCGCGCCTGCCAGATTTCTCCGCCTGACCTCGTCATCCTTGACATCCGCCTGCCCGACATTGACGGCTACCAGGTGGCGGAACGGCTACGCACCAACGTACGCACCTCGCGCATTCCCATTATCTTTCTGACCGAAAAGCGCGAGCGCAGCGACCGCCTGAAAGGGCTTAAACTCGGCGCCGACGATTACATTACCAAACCTTTTGATGTCCAGGAACTGCGGCTGCGGGTACGCAACGCGCTGCGGCGCGCCTCTCTGGGACCGGTCACCAACCCCGTCACCGAACTGCCCGAAGGCGCATTGGTAGATGAAATTCTGCAAGAACTGCTCGACAGCGGCAAAGAATGGGTGGCCCTGCTCGTTTCCGTCCGCAACCTGGATGTCTTTCGCGAGCGTTACGGCTTTGTAACCTCAGACGACGTGCTGCGCGCCATCAGCCGCATGTTACAAAACGCCGCCCGCGACGCCGGTTCCGGCAGCGATTTCATCGGCCACCTCTCTGCCCACGACTTCCTCATCATTACCGAACCACCGCACGCCAACGCCATTCGCGAACGCATTGAACAGCGGCTGGGGCAGGCGCTGGACTACTTCTACCCGCTCAAAGACCGCCTGCGGGAAGATTTCGGCGAGCGCAAACTGGCCCTGCGCATCAAGGAAGTCCGCTCCTCCCACGGCCCCTTCATGGACGCAAACGCCATCAAGGAGGCCTTCCAGGGACGCTAAACCATGCGCCTCCTTGTCGTCATTCCCACCTACAACGAAGCGGAAAACCTGCCGCGGCTGGTTTCCGCTTTGTTTGCTTTACCGCTGGATCTCGGCGTGCTGGTCGTTGACGACAACAGCCCCGACGGCACCGGCGAAATTGCCGAGGCGCTGAAAGCACGCCGCCCCCATCATCTGGATGTGCTCCACCGCACCGAAAAAAACGGCCTGGGGCCCGCTTACCTGGCAGGTTTCCGGAAAGCCCTGGACACGCCGGGCGTGGAGGCCATTGCCCAGATGGACGCCGACTTTTCTCACGACCCGGCGGTGCTGCCCCAAATGGCCGCACTGGTGGAAAACGGCCAGGCCGACCTGGTGCTCGGCTCGCGCTACGTGCCCGGCGGCAGGCTTGACGAACAATGGCCGCTGTGGCGCAAGGGGCTTTCCACTTTCGGGAACTTCTACGCGCGCACCATCCTGCGCATACCCGTGCGCGATGTCACGGGCGGCTATCGCCTGTGGCGGCGGGAAACCCTGGCCGCGCTGCCGTTAGCCCGCGTGCACGCCGCCGGCTACCTCTTCCAGGTGGAAATGGCCTACCTGGCCTACAAACTCGGCTTTCGCCTTGCCGAAGTGCCGATTTACTTTCAAGAACGCCAATGGGGGCAATCTAAAATGTCTTTTGCCATCCAAATAGAAGCCGCCATCGGCGTATGGCGGCTGCTCAAACGATACAGAGATTTGCCGTAATTACCTGCCCCGAAGCACTGCGGATGGCCCTGTGCCCGTAATTGCTCACCCAGAGGACACGGAGAATATTTCCCTTTGCAAGCGCTTTTTGGAGTGCGGTGCCTGGGCACCGATTTGGAAAGCGGCGACTCGTCGCCGCACTCCAAAGAAAAACTGCCGCCAGAGGCGTTTTGCCACCACGTAGGTAATTACGATTTGCCCCGATAAATCCTCGCCCCTCTGCCCTGCGGCCTTATCAGGCATCCTTTGCCAGCGGCACCACCAGCATGGCAGCCGCAATGCGGTGCCTTAAGGCGCTGATGGTCGTGCCAAACACCAGGTCGGAAACACCCGAATGACCGTGTGCGCCCACGACCACCAGGTCAGGCTGCACCTCCACCACCAGGCGCGCCAGTTCAGCTACCGGGCTGCCGGTGCCCAGATGCCACACAGCCTGCACGCCCATCATTTCCACAGAAGCCGCCAGTTGTTGAAGCCGCTGCCGGTCCACGGCAACCTCCAGGTCATCGGCTTCGCCGCCTAATGCCCGCGCCGCGGGGCTTTCCACCACATGCATCAAATGCAAAACGGCGCCGGAAGGCGCGGCAACCCGCAGGGCGGCTTCCAGCAAACGCCGGTCGTTGCCCGAAAAATCCAGCGCCACCGCCACCCGCCGGTAGGGCTTCGGGGAAAGCGCAGGCAGCATCACCGTCTCATGCGTCTCGCCCCTGTGCGGCACCACAGGCTGCTGCACCGCCGAGGCTGCACGGCGTTTTTTCAGCCAGGGGTGCACGCCCACATACGCAAGCAGCCCCCAAAACGCCGCCGCCAGCGGAAAAAGCGCCGCCCGCACCAGCCAGCCGTAATGCCCGGCGCTTCCGGCCCAGCGGCCGATTTCATCGGCCACCAGTTTAATGTTCAGCCCAAGAATGACCGCAGCCACACTCCAGGCCAGCGCCTGCATCCAGCGCGGAATGACAAACGCCCCCATCCGCGTTTTGTCGGCTACGGCGTGTACCAGAGGGATCACCGCAAACGGCAATTGCAGCGAAAGCACCACCTGGCTGAGCACCAGCAGACCGCCGGTGGCGCGTTCCCCTGAAAAATAAATGACCAGCACCGCAGGGATCACCGCCAGAGAGCGGGTGAGCAGCCGACGCAGCCAGGGGCGGATGCGCAGGTTGAGGTAGCCTTCCATCACAATTTGCCCTGCCAGGGTGCCCGTCACCGTGGAACTCTGCCCGGAAGCCAACAAAGCCACGGCAAAAGCCATTGGGGCAATCGACGCCCCCAAAATGGGTTCCAGCAAACGATGGGCATCCTGAATCTCCGCGACCCTGAAATAACCGTGGCGGTAAAACACCGCGGCGGCCATCACCATAATGGCGGCGTTGATCAAAAAAGCCAGGTTGAGCGCCACGCCCGTATCCATGTTGTTCCAGCGAATGGCTTCCCGAATGGCCTCCGGTTGGCGGCCAATTTTGCGTGTTTGCACCAAAGCCGAATGCAAATAGAGGTTGTGCGGCATCACCGTTGCGCCCAAAATGCCAATGGCAATGTAAAGCGCGGTGGCGTCGGGCAAGGAAGGCACAAAGCCGCGCACAATGCCGCCCCAGTCGGGCCGGCCGAGGGCGATTTCCACAAAAAATGCCGCCCCGATGGTGCCCACCAACGCCAGCACCACGCTTTCCAGTTTGCGAATGCCGAAACGGGAAAGCACCAGCAGCAGGAGCGAATCCAGCGCCGTCAGCAGCACCCCGTAAATCAGCGGCAGCC
>Ga0256829_1003658_pt1 | contig 10492 bp, 9 predicted proteins | sample 131447metaG_FD_185979 | JGI IMG/M metagenome (GOLD analysis project Ga0256829, IMG submission 185979) | Hydrothermal vent microbial communities from Lau Basin, Pacific Ocean - 131-447 | ecosystem: Environmental > Aquatic > Marine > Hydrothermal vents | place: Pacific Ocean: Lau Basin | collected...
CGTTAGGACACTGTGAAGAGGTGTATAGTAAATTAAATGTAAATCTTACACGTGCCGATGTAAGAGCAGAGAGTTTTTATAATGATAATTTACCAAAAGTTGTAAAAGAACTAGATGCCAAAGGTGTTTTACAAGAGAGTGATGGTGCTAAATGTGTATTTTTAGATGGTGATGAAGTCCCTGTTATAGTACAAAAGGGAGATGGTGGATACCTTTATGCTACCACGGACCTAGCAGCCTTGTGGTATAGAGCAAAAGTTTTAGGTGCAAAACGTATCTCTTATGTGGTAGATGCTAGACAAAGCGGACACTTTAAGCAGGTGTTTCGTGTAGCAAAAGAGACAGGGTTTGTTTCAGACGATGTAAATCTTGAACACATAGCATTTGGCACTATGATGGACAAAGGCGGTAAGCCGTTTAAAACTCGTGACGGCGGTACTGTTAAACTTATAGACCTACTAGACGAAGCAGTAGTTAAAGCCAAAGAGACCATAAACAACAAAGAAGAGTACACCACAGAACAAATAGATGAGTTAGCTAAAATCATAGGTATAGGTGCAGTAAAATACGCAGACCTTGCCATAAATCGTGAGTCTAACTACATCTTTAACTGGGATAAAATGCTATCATTTGAGGGTAATACATCGCTATATATGCAGTATGCTTATGCAAGAATACAGAGTATTTTTAGAAAGCACAATGCACCTATAGATGGTAACATTATAATAGGCGATGCACTAGAGCATAGACTAGCCACCATGCTATTACGCTTTGAAGATGTACTAAACCGTACAGCAGTAGATGCAAGTCCAAACCAGATAACTACCTATCTATATGAGTTGGTAACCCTCTTTATGAGATTTTACGAACAAAACCCAATCTTAAAAGGCGGAATAGATGAAGAAGTTAAAATGAGCCGTTTGCAACTTGCAAACCTTACTGCAAAAACCATCAAACAAGGGCTTGATATATTGGGTATTAGAGTTGTAGATAAACTATAAAAACAAATGAAGACGGCATCATGGAATTTCTATAGCTAAAGTCACTTTAATGTGGTCGAATTATAGGGATTGTAAGATAAGCTAAAAGAACACAGACAAATATAATTTTTTACTCTTTTAGGATACAGGAAGTTACCACTACCTATATTTATATGTACCTTTTCCAAATCTATACAGCATAAATTTTAAACAGAAATAAAATATATTATTTTGATAATTGACACGCATTTGACACATATTTTGATTATAATATATAAAAAGATACTAAATAAAGGATGTAATGATGAGTACACAGTGGTTTTTAGAATATGACAATGGTGATAAATATGGTCCTATATCTACTTCAAAAGCTTTAGAGCATGCAAATGAAAATCCAAATGGATACGCTTGGGCAGATGGATTTCCTTCGTGGAAACCTATATCTGAAGTTCCAGAACTAACCTCTGTTGTAGATGGTAAGACTTTTTCTCCTCCAACACGTTCGCAAAGAAGCAGACTCAATAGTGCCGATGAGATAGATTATAAAATATATGGCGAAGATATACAGTATGTTGAGATAGAGTTAGACCCAGGTGAGAGTGCTATCTCTGAAGCTGGAGCTATGATGTATAAAAACCATAATATTGTTATGGATACAGTATTTGGTGATGGTTCAGGCTCCAAAGATGATACTGGCGGACTTTTTGATAAATTGGTAGGTGCAGGAAAACGACTTGTAACAGGAGAGAGTCTGTTTACAACAGTATTTACGCACGCAGGAGATGGAAAGGCAACAGTGGCATTTGGAGCACCATACCCAGGTCGCATAATCCCTGTAGATTTAGAAGAGATGGGCGGAACACTTATATGCCAAAAAGATTGTTTTTTATGTGCTGCTAAAGGTGTCTCTATAGGTATTCATTTTCAAAAAAAGATATTAACAGGTCTTTTTGGCGGAGAGGGTTTCATAATGCAAAAACTTGAAGGTGATGGTATGGCATTTATCCACGCAGGAGGAATGCTAAAAGAGATTGACCTTAAAGATGGAGAGATGATACACCTAGATACAGGCTGTCTAGTGGCCATGCAACCTCATGTTCATTTCGATATAGAACAAGCAGGTGGCATTAAGACTGGTCTCTTTGGTGGAGAGGGTTTCTTTTTTGCAAAACTAAGAGGTCCTGGAAAGATATGGATACAGTCTCTACCATTTTCTAGGTTAGCAGGACGTATGCTATCAGCTGCCCCTCAAGGAGGTGGACGCGATACAGGTGAAGGTTCTGCGTTGGGAATAGTGGGTGATTTGGCTATGGGTGATAGATTTAATTTTTAAAAAGGAAAGATTATGCAGTTTAATTTCAACAAGAGTTTTGGTAGCAGTAACAGTGGGTATAGTGATGATACCTTTACGGAAGTAACGAATACAAGTTATGGACAAAACATAGGCAACTCCTTTAAAGGCATTTTTGTAGGCATAATGCTACTTATAGGTTCTATATGGCTTTTATGGTGGAACGAAGGAAGAAGTGTAGAACAGGCAAATGCACTAATAGAGATGCAAGAGAACATCACAACACTGCCCAATACAAGCTATAGTGCAGTGCATGAAGGCAAAGCGGTTCTTGTGCAAGGTGTAGTAAAGCCTCTTAATGAAGTGGTAGATTCAGAATTTGGGGTTAAAAGTAGCGGTCTTGTTTTAAGAAAAAGAGTTGAGATGTATCAATGGGAAGAGGAAAAGGAGAGTAAAAGTCAAGATAAACTAGGTGGCGGTACAGAGACAGTTACTACATATACCTATGTTAAAAAATGGTCTTCAATGCAAAATAGCTCTAGCTTTTTTAAGCGACAACAAGGTCACCAAAATCCTCAAATGATGCACAAAAGCAACACCTTTACAACAGATGCACAACTAGGCGATTTTCACCTTAGTAGGAGTGTAGTTTCACATATTGGTGCATCTGAACCATACTCTGGTTTATCTACTATGCCAGATACTATAGGATTGGCCAAAAATTATAAGAGTTTTCTTTATATAGGTAGAGACCCATCATATCCACAAATTGGCGACTATAAGATAACATATACTTACGCTCCTGTTGGAGAGTACACCATAGCAGCAAAAGAGTCTAGTAAGTCTCTAATGCCATATACTACAACAAACGGTAAAGATTTACTTTTTGTTAGAAGTGGAAAGGTTTCTGCAAAGAGTATCTTTAAAGATGAACTTGAAGCAAATGCTTTAATGACATGGATACTTAGAGGAGTAGGGCTTCTTATGATGTTTATAGCATTTAAAATGGTAATGGGTCCTCTTGAAACATTCGCTAAAGTAGTTCCTATGTTTGGTTCTCTTGTTGGTGGTGCATCTAGTATTGTAGCTATGGTATTGACACTTTTACTAGGCTCTATAGTTATCTCTTTGGCATGGTTCTCTTCGCGACCAATGCTTTCTTTGATTATTATTGTCATAGGGGTAGGGGTTGCTTTTATGTTTGGCAAATTTGGAAAAAAGAAAGAGACTATGACACACAAAAATACACCAGCCCCATCGTCTCCGCCAAAAAGAGATGAGAGTATGGAAACTAACAGCAGTACACCACCTAGTAGAACAGAAAGTACCCCTCCTTCAAGAGAGGGGTAGAGTATGGGTATGACCTACCCTATTAAAATAAAAAGCATAAAGCATTTATTCTTTGTTTTATGCTATTTATCTATATGTTCTTCGATGGTACTAGCTTCAGGCTTTGAAAGTTCACCAAATATTACCAAGTCTTTTTTAGTAGCAAAATCTACCAAGAGTTATAATGAAGCAAAGAAATTTGCTAAAGCTCTATCATTAAAAAGCGGTATCAAGATAGATTTAAGAGGACTCCTTTTTAATGCTGATATAGGACTAACAGAGTCTAAGAAAGAGTGCATAGATAATGGTTTTGAGTACCCTTGTTACACTCCTAGAGGGCGTTATGACGACGGTGCGTATATTAGCATAGAGTACTCTAGTGCTTATGAAAGATTTTCCAAGGGGTACTATGTTGTCATGGTTAACAGTGGTGAAATCAGTAAAAGATTTTTAGAGAAGATAAAAACCTATGTGCCAGATGCTTATGTAAAAAAGAGTTCTGTATATATGGGTTGTATGCATTAAGCAGAAGGTATAAGATGAAAAAATACATATTGATATTATTGACACTGTTTGTGGTTACGGTGGGGTCTTTGGCAGAAACTAAAAAATATGATTTTAACCTTACTCAAAACATCAAAGGTAAATTGATTTTGAATTTTGATAAAGGTAGAATAGATGTAGAGATAGATAATGAGAGGCATCTTGTATCCAAGTATAAGTGTAAAAATGATGATAATTGTTTGGAAGATTTTACGGGTTTTTCCCCATATGTTAAAAATGTTATTTTTGTTGATTATAACTTTGATGGATATGTTGATTTTGGTGTTTTGAGAGGCACAGGATATATGGGGGTTAATGAATATAGAGATTACTATTTTTATAATCCAAATACAAAGCAATATAATATACAGATAAAAATAGAATGTAATCTCGACGTATATTCAAAAGAGAATAAAATTCTTAAAAGCTGGGAGAAATCTAGTCAGTCTTTTGGTAGTAAAATTTATATGGTTAACAAATTTGGAGATATATTTTTAGCATTGAGTGCTATTGGTAAGTGGTCTGCTAACGAAGAAGAAGGCATGATATACACATACGACTCCAATGCAAAAGTAAATGCCAACAGGGCATACTACTATGATAAGCCAAAAGGAAAAAAATCTAAAATATATTTAGTAAAAGGCGACCATGTAAAAGTATTAGATTTGATAAAAGATAATAAAAAAATGTGGACAAAGGTTGCCTATAAAGGCAAGCATAAAACCTATAGAGGGTGGGTTAAGTTTACAGACCTTACATTTAAAAGATTAAAATAAGTATATAAATAGAATACTTAGCCTTTCTTAAGTATGCGAGGAAGAGTAATGCCTGTTTGGCTTTGGTATTTTCCACTTCTATCTGCGTATGTTGTTTCGCACTCTTCGTCTCCTTGCAAGAACAGAACTTGTGCTATGCCCTCGTTGGCATATATTTTAGCAGGTAGTGGTGTGGTGTTAGATATTTCTATGGTAATGTGTCCTTCAAATCCTGGTTCAAACGGTGTAACATTTACTATGATACCACAACGTGCATAAGTACTTTTACCCAAACATATAGCTAGAGTGTCTTTAGGCATCTTGAAGTACTCAACAGTTCTAGCAAGTGCAAAAGAGTTGGGAGGTACTATGCAGATGTCACCCTTAAAATCAACAACATTATTTTCATTAAAATCTTTTGGGTCTACGACTTCTGCATTGATGTTTGTAAATATTTTAAATTCATCTGTTACACGAATGTCATAGCCATAAGAGCTAAGTCCATAGCTAACAACACCTTCTCCTACTAAACCTTCACAAAAAGGAGTTATCATGGCTTCATTTATTGACTTTTCACGTATCCATTTATCAGATTTTAATCCCATGTTTGTCCTTATCTTTTTATGTATTGTACATCAGCATTAGTTTTGAGTTTCTCAAAGTAATCTTTTACTGATTTTTCTTGTTGTTGCTGTCTCCATTTGCCAATTATCATACCTCTTGCAGACTCAAATGGCATGGCACTCTTACCACTTTTAGATAAAACTTTGTAACTTATATATATATCTCCTGCGTTGAATATGTGAGTATATGAGCCATTTTGTGTTTGTAAAATGGCACTAAGAAGAGTAGGATTTAGATTTTTAGTTAGTTTGGTTACTTTTTTACTTGTCACTTTTTTTGTATTTTTAGTACGTAAAAAATCTTTTAATTTTTGCTTTGATGTTGCGCTATATTCAATGAGTTTTAGTGTACTAGGTGTAGTAAATTGTTGTTTATGATTTTTATAATATAGCTTAAGTTCATCTTCACTAGGTGTTGGGATAGTACTGGCTATATGTTCTTGAAAAAACTTCTCTTTTTTTAAAGCATTTCTAATAGTTGAACGATACTTCTCCCAAGAGACTCCCTGTTCTTTTAAAATTTTTTGCATTTTAGAAACCGTAATTTTATTTTGCTTAGCAATTGTTGATACTTTATGGTCGATAACCTTTTCATCAATGACAATATCTTTCATGGCAGACTTCTGAAGTCGGTCTTGTATAAGTAGGTTTAGTGCCTCTTTTTTGGGTATGGAATATTGTGCCTGAATGGCTCGTATTTCAGCAACTGTAATACATTCACCATTAACAACGCAAGCAATTCCATCTATCATTTTTGCTTGAGAAAATGTTAGCATAGAAATAAATATAAGTATAAGAAGTTTTTTCATAAGGTATGTCCATTTTATTAAATTATTATATAAATTATAACATAAAGGTGTAAATCTAATATGAATATTTAATATAACTTGCTATAGTAATATACATTTGTGTAGGAGTTGTGAAGATGAAAAATAATATAAATTTTTATATATGGGGGGTCTTACTCCTTTGTGTTTTTACTCAAGCAAAAGAAAATGCTTGTTTACATTGTCATGATGGCTTAGCATCTATTCGTGCACATGATTCTGGCATGATGAAAGCGATACTTAAAAAAGCTAAAGAGGCTGGAGTTGAGGGTAATGATTGCGTAGTTTGTCATGGAGGAAACCCTAGTGTGGAAGACAATAAAACAAAAGCACACATGGGTACACTTAAATACTTTTTAAAACATGAAGGCCCAAAAGATTTTTACCCATATCCTGCTAGCCCATGGATAAATGAAAATACATGCGGTATGTGCCATAAAACTCAAGTTTCAGCACAATGGAACAACCTTATGGCAACAGAACAAGGTAAAATACATGGTGCTATTTGGGGATTTGGTGCAAAAGAGGGATATAAACATACCTTTACAGATTTTAACACCACTTCACTTCATAAACGCATAGGAACAAAGGCATATAAAGAGTATATGTCAAGACTGCAAAAGCAAGAACCACAAGCTATGCTTAGTAAAACCAAAGAGTTGCCACCTGCTCCTACTGCTGATGAGGTAGAAAAAGACCCTACATTGTCGGTCTATACATATTTGCGTCAAGAGTGTCTGCGTTGTCATACTGGTGGCAAAGGACGTGAGAGAAGAGGCGATTTTAGAGGTATTGGTTGTGCTAGTTGTCACATTCCATACTCTAACGCAGGACTTTATGAGGGCAAAGATAAGAGTATCTCTAAAACTAAGTCAGGGCATATGCTTATACACTCTATCCAGTCTTCAAGAGATGCTAAAGTCTCTGTAAATGGGGTGCATTATAGTGGTGTACCAGTGGAGACATGTACAACATGTCATAACCGTGGTAAGCGTATAGGTGTTAGTTATCAGGGTCTAATGGAGTCAGGATATAAGGCAACTTTTGATGCTAGTGGTAATGCTCAACCTAAGCTACATACTAAGCGATATTTACATCTTACACAAGATATTCACTATCAAAAAGGAATGCTTTGTCAAGATTGTCATACATCTAACGATATGCATGGAGATGGTTTCGCAAGAGGTGCAAACTTAGGAGCAGTAGAGATAGAGTGTCAAGATTGTCATGGAACTACAAAAAAATACCCATGGGAGTTACCACTAGGTTATAGCGATGAGTTTTCTACCACTCCTAAAACAGGAAAACCAAGAGGTACTACTAAGACTTTAGCAGAGTATTTAAAGCAAGGAAGCATACCTAAAGATAGAGGAGATGGATTTTTGCTATCAGCTAGAGGAAATCCACTTACAAAAGCAGTGCGTCATGGTAACAAAGTTATTATGCATTTAGCTTCAGGAAAAGATATTGAGTTAAAGCCTTTAAAACTTTTAAAAGAACAGAAAAAAATATCTAAAAAGGGTCTAGTAGCCATGGATCAAATAGATGCACATACCGACAAGATGGAGTGCTACACTTGTCATGCTACATGGGCTCCTCAATGTTATGGTTGTCATGTAAAAATAGATTATAGTAAAGGTAAGCAAAATCCAGACTACTTAGCAGCTTCAAAGTATCATGACAACCATGGTGTAACAGGTGAGGGAAAAACACTTAAGCAGTTTTTAGTAGATGGCAAAGTAACAGAAACACGTTCATATCTACGTTGGGAAAATCCGCCACTTAGCCGTAATGGTGAGGGGCGTGTCTCTCCAACCATTCCAGGGTGTCAAGTTACATTAACGGTTATAGGCAAAGATGGCAAGGCTATTTTACAAAACCATATATTTAAACTAAAAGATGTGGAAAACAACAGTTCGGTAAAAGTACCAAAAGATGGTGTAAACTCCATTGTTATGTCTCCTGTTCAGCCTCATACCGTAAGTAAAGCATCACGTGAGTGCGAAAGTTGTCATGCTAGTGCTAAAGCATTGGGTTATGGTATAAACTCTGGTAAGTATTTTTCAGACCAACGCAAAACAACTATTGTAGACTTAATGTCTGCACAAAAAAAGCTTTTAGTAAAACAATTTGATGAGCAGATACCAGCCATACCAAATCTCAAATATGACTACTCGGTTATGTTAGATGAAAACGGCACACAAGTGCAAACAGTAGGAAATCATTGGAAACTATCACAAGCACTAGATAGAGCAACTAGAGACAAGTTAGATAGAAGAGGGGTTTGTATGAGTTGTCATAAAGAGATACCACATAAAAGTTTAGCAGTTTCAGCTATGGTGCATATCTCAAAAATGTCAGGTATAAAGATAGACAATGATTTTCACAAACAAATTGTACATAAAAGTGTGTTGATTAGTGCATGGGTTCAAATATTAGTAGCTTTATTTGCTTTGGTATTTGGCGGTATTTTGGTATATATTTATATCGGACGAAAAAAGATAAAACAATAAAAAGGAGAATATTATGACAATTACAAAACGTGTAACATTTATAGCTAAAGATGATGAGGTAAGCATAGCAAAGATGAAAGAGCTTCTATCTGCTATGGTAGAGCCTAGTAAGGCTGAAAAGGGCGTTATCTTTTATGAGATATTTCAGTATGAAGACAACCCTAGAAAGTTTATGGCATATGAGTCTTGGGAGAATGAAGAGGCTTTAGATGGTCACAAAGCATCTGCACACTATGCTGTGTATAAGTCTAGCTATGAGCCTTACTGTGAGCATAAATACTCAGACAACTTAGAAGTATTAGGATAGAGTTTGGAAAATTTATGGGAAGATGCTCAGGCACAAATATGTAAGAGTGACCTAGATATGCGAGTTTATACCTCTAATTTGCTTGGACAAAGTGATGAACTAGTTCTTCATGGAGGAGGAAATACTTCTGTTAAAAGTATGGTAGATGGTGAAGAGATACTGTATGTAAAGGGGTCTGGTTGGGACTTAGTAAGCATAAAAGCACAAGGGTTTGCTCCTGTCAAAATGGAAACACTTTTAAAGATGGCAAAGATGAAAAACCTTACAGATATCCAAATGGTAAATGGGCAAAAAGAGGCCATGATAGACGCTACCGCTCCTAATCCTTCAGTAGAAGCTATACTTCATGCACTCATACCTTTTAAAGTAGTAGACCACACTCATGCAGATGCGGTAGTAACCATAAGTAACTCTAAAAATGGTAAAGATATTATAGAAAGGTTGTATCCTAATTTTTTGATAGTGCCTTATGTTATGCCTGGGTTTATTTTGGCACAGAAGATTTATGAGATGACAAGAGACAACTTTAACTGGAGTGATTGTGAAGGTATTATCTTGCATAATCACGGCATATTTACTTTTGATGATGATGCTAAAAAGTCGTACGATAAGATGATAGAAGCGGTAAGTTTAGCGGAAGATTTTTTAAGCAAGAATGCCGAGGTAGTGTTGGATAATATCGAACCTACGGTATTTGAATTGAATGATTTGAAGATAGATAAATTTATGCACGTAAATCAAACACCTTTAGCAGTTCACTATGCATCTCAAAACAATTTACGTCAAGCTGTGACACGCGGAGTATTGACTCCAGAGCATATCATTAGAACCAAACGTGTGCCTTTGGTGTTAGAAGATTGGGATATTGAAGATGCGTTAAAACATTACCGTGTTGCGTATGAAACCTATTTTAACGCCTATAAAACAGATGAAGTAATGCTTAATTCAAACCCTAAATATGCAGTCATAAAAGATTTTGGTATTGTTACTTTTGGCAAGACTCAAAAAGAAGCAGATATTATAAATGACATAGTAGAACATACCATAATGGCAGTTTTACGTGCAGATAAATTGGGTGGCTATCAGAGTATCTCTATAAGTGATAGTTTCGATATGGAATACTGGGAATTAGAACAGGCAAAGCTGAAAAAAGTTATATAACTTTTTATTACTTGTTTCTACTCTCTTTTTCCGTAATCCCAGACATTCCAAACCTTCTTGCTAACTCTTGCTTGACTCTATCTGGTGAGATGTTGCGATAACCTAGACCTACTAGTGTATGGTAGAGAAGGTCAGCACTTTCATATATGACTTGTTCATCACT
>Ga0256829_1003659_pt1 | contig 10490 bp, 9 predicted proteins | sample 131447metaG_FD_185979 | JGI IMG/M metagenome (GOLD analysis project Ga0256829, IMG submission 185979) | Hydrothermal vent microbial communities from Lau Basin, Pacific Ocean - 131-447 | ecosystem: Environmental > Aquatic > Marine > Hydrothermal vents | place: Pacific Ocean: Lau Basin | collected...
GCTGGTGGAATCCGGCCTCTCCTTTCTCGGCCTCGGAGTACAGCCGCCCAACCCGTCGTGGGGCAATATTCTCACCGAGGGCAAAGACAATATTCAGATTGCCTGGTGGCTGTCGCTCTACCCCGGCATGGCGATTCTGATCACCGTGCTGGGCTACAACCTGCTCGGCGAAGGCCTGCGCGATTACTTCGACCCCAAACTGCGATCATAAGTTCAAAGACAAAGATGACACCACGAAGCACACGAAGAGAAATACCGTATCCAGCCTGAACCGTTTTTTCTGACTTTCTTCGTGCCCTTCGTGGTGAAAAAATTAAAACTACAGGCGATAAGCAATGAGTGATCATAAATATATGCAGATGGCGCTGGCGCAGGCTGAACTGGCGGCGCAGGCCGGGGAAGTGCCGGTCGGGGCTGTACTGGTGTTGCGAAACGGTCGGCTCTTTGCCAGCCATAACGCGCCGATCAGTCTGCATGACGCCAGCGCCCATGCCGAGATGCGGGTGATTCGCAACGCCTGCGCCGCAACCGGAAATTACCGGCTGACCGACAGCACGCTCTATGTGACGCTGGAGCCGTGCGCCATGTGCGCCGGGGCCATCATCCACGCCCGCATTAAACGCGTTGTCTATGCCGCTGATGATCCTAAAACCGGCGCAGTCACCTCACTCTATCAACTGCTATCGGACAAGCGGCTGAATCATCAACCTGAGATCACCGGCGGCGTTCTGGCTGAAACAGCAGGTGCGCTGCTCAAGCAGTTTTTCAGGGAGAGGCGAAAGCGCGGTAAAGCTCAGTGAGCGGCCAGGGCATCCTGTAACGCCGTAGCCAGCAGTTGCAGACGAAACGGTTTGTTCAACACCCGGCTGTTCTCCAGTTGATCCTGCCGGCCAAACACCTTGTTGCGATCATACGCCGTAGAAAAAATCACCGGCAGATTCGGATTGATGGCGCGCAGTCGCCTGGCTGTTTCGACGCCGCCCATTTCAGGCATCACCACATCCAGCAGCGCGATGGCGACACCATCCAGCCCCTCTTTCCCCAGCGCATCGACGCCATTATAGGCCGTCATCACCCGGTAGCCGAGATGTTCGAGCAGCGCCGAAGTGGTGGTCAGCACAATCTGTTCATCATCAACCAGCAGAACCGTTTCGCCTCTGCCGCGCGGCAACGGGCCGGAATGATTCTCGCCCCGTAGCGCCTGTTCATTATCATGCAGGGGCAGATACACCCGGAACGTCGCCCCCTCATGCAGCCGACTATCGACTTCGATGGCCCCCTGATGCGACTGCACCACGCCATACACGGTCGATAGCCCCAGCCCCGTCCCCTCGCCCACCTCCTTCGTGGTGAAAAACGGCTCAAACAGTTGGTCACGTATCGACTTGGGAATGCCGCGGCCGTTGTCCGTCACGCTCAACGACAGCCACGGCCCTTCCGCCAGCCCCTGATGTTTCTCATGCAGGCGCGCCTGCGCGCCGATACGTTTCAGAGCAACATGAATGCGCGGCTCACTCACCCCCTGGACAGCATCGCGGGCATTCACCAGCAGGTTGAGCACCAACTGCTGTAGCTGAATCTCATCACCCGTCACCGCAACGCTGTCGTCCAGTTCCAGATCATGCAGTACATGGATATTTTCCGGAATACCCAGTTCCGCCAGTTGCAGCGCCTGTTCAAAAAATGGCCGGAAGGGAAATTGCTGCATCCGAACCATGCCCTTGCGGGCGAAGGTGAGCAGTTGGGCGATCATATTCGTCGCCCGTTCACATAGCTCATTCATGCGTTCCACTTTATCGAGGCAGTCCGACGATAACGAAGCATCATGGCTGATGAGGTAGAGGTTACCCATCATGCCCGCCAGCATATTATTGAAATCGTGGGCGATGCCGCCGACCAGCGTGCCGATCCCCTCCATCTTCTGCGCCTGCAGCAACTGCGCCTCTGTCCGCCGCTGCTCGGTGATATCGTGCGACACCGCCAGCACGCGAACGCCGCCCCTGAACAGAATCATTCCCAGATGCGTTTCGACAGGAAAGGTTGCGCCGTCGCTGCGCCGGTGCACGCCTTCCAGCACAATCGTGCCTTCCGCTTGCAGACGCTCGATCATTTGCGGCAGATATTCGACTGATCGGCCCGCCACCACATCCGTCACCGTCAACTTCAGCAATGCATCATGACTATATCCCAGGCTTCTGCAGGCGGCGGCGTTCACATCCAGAAAACGACCGTCATCGGCATCGAAGACAAAAATGCTGTCCATGGCCTGATCAATCAGTGAGCGGTACTGGGATTCACTCTCATATAGCGCTTTGCTGCGCTCCTCAACGCGCCGGTCCAGCCTGGCGTTGATACCTTTGAGTTCATCCATCACCACGGCGTTATCCATCTTCAGCACCATGGCATCAACAATACGCCCCAGCAGCGCAGTCGCCGCTTTAAGCACAGCGCCATCCGGCGTATCGGTAGCAAACAGAAACAGGCCATTGGGCAGAAAACGGCACTGGCACGGCAGCATCAGTATTTCAACAGGGTGGAAGTGATCAGCCACAGGCAATGCGCACTGCGCACAATCCGAGGCGGACAGATAACTGGATTGATCCAGCCTTCCTGCAGTAACACCGGCGAGTTTGATTGCAGCCCCATTCAGGCTGGCGCCGGAAAAGGAGAGGCTGGAAGCCAGCACCTGCAAGGCGCCGCCTTCAAGCGTTCCACAGCAGCACAATGGAATATTTTTGAGCAGGGATATGCGCTCAAGCCCTTCATCCAGTATCTGTCTGCAATCTGTTAACGGGCTAATGGCCTCATGAATCACCCCCAACAACAGCATATCTTCCGCCTGCCCCGTTAAGCGATCATTCTCCTGCTCCAGCAGTTGCACGCGCTGCAGAAGCGCGCTGATCTGCGCCTCGGGCGAATCAGGCTGCATACGCCTGCCTCTGCGATCCGGCTACAGCCTGAGACAAAAACGTGAGGATCTGTGGTGTAAACTGCCTCAATGCGCTCACCCCCTATCTCTATATAACTATCATATCGCCGCCGCAAACTGGATCTTAAAGAAACGCTGACAAAGCTCTTATACATGGTTGATCAGAATATCAGAACAACATGCTCTTGCCTGTGCAGGTGCGCCAAGTGATTCAAAGCACCCCTAGCATAGACCATTTCAGGCAAAATACGAAGTCAATGAGACTACGCAAAAACAGGGAGCTCTCCGCGCTATTGCAGAAAATCCCTGCCAAGCAGAAAGAATTCAGCTGATGTTTTACGGCTGGCAGCCGGCTTGATATTTTTTACCGTTTTGAATGAGCTGCCCAGATCGCGGCGAAATGCATCATATCCCTCGCCCATAAATGTTTTCATCAACACATTGCCGCCGGCGCGCAGATACTGACGGGCGAAATGCAGCGTCATCTCATTGAGCCTGATCATGCGCATCTGATCCACCAGTTTATCGCCACTAAGCTCCGGAGCCATATCGGATACGACCAGATCCACGGGCCGCCCGCCCAGCGCTTCCTGCAGCGCCTGTTGCCCCTCAGGTGAATCAAAATCGGCCTGAATCAGGCAAACTCCGCTGATCGGCTGCAGCGGCAACAGATCAATGCCGATCACCAGCCCTTCCGGGCCGATTCGACTGGCCAGTTCCACGCTCCACGAACCCGGCGCACAACCGAGATCAACAATCACGCTGTCGCGCCGGATATTCAATTGGTGCTTGTCGATAATCTCGGTCAGTTTAAAGGCCGCACGCGATCGTTTGCCCTCGCGCTGGGCGCGTTTGACATGCGGATCGTTGGCATGACGCTGATACCATGCCGATGTTTTGCGCGCCGCCCTGCTTTTGGATGATTGCGCCATTAGGCGTGCGGCGCCAGCATCGATTCGGGATCGAGCAGGCGATCCAGTTCGTCGGCCGGCAGCAGCGCCTCCGCTTCGCACAGCTGCCGCACAGTTTTGCCCTCGGCCACCGCCTGCTTGGCAATCTGCGAAGCGCGATCATAACCGATCACCGGCGCCAGTGATGTCACCATGCTCATGCTCCACTCAATCTGCTCGGCGCAGCGCGCCCGGTTGGCCTGCAGGCCCTTCATGCATTTATCGGCGAACATGCGGCAGGCGCTGGCCAGCAGACGTTCCGACTCCAGCAGGTTATGGATCATCATCGGCAGCATCACATTCAGATCCAGCAAGCCGGAGCCGCCGCCCACGGTGATCGCCGCATCGTTGCCGATCACCTGCGCACACACCTGCGCCAGCGATTCGGCAATCACCGGATTGACCTTGCCCGGCATAATCGATGAGCCGGGCTGCACGGCCGGCACGCTGATTTCTCCCAGCCCGCAACGCGGCCCGGCATTGAGCAGGCGCACGTCATTGGCGATCTTGAGCAGGGAAACGGCCACGGTTTTGAGCTGGCCGGAGAGCTCAACTACGGCATCCTGAGCCGCCTGCGCTTCAAAGTGGTTGACCGCCTCAGAGAACTCGATGCCGTAAGCGGCGGAGAGTTCAGCCGCCATGCGCGCGCCGAACTCCGGATGCGTATTCAGACCGGTGCCGACCGCTGTTCCTCCCTGCGCCAGCTCTGTCAGGCGCGGCAACACCGACTGCAGACGCGCAATGCCCAGCTCCAGCTGGCGCGCCCAGCCGGAGATTTCCTGCCCAATCGTAATCGGCGTGGCATCCATCAGATGGGTGCGTCCGATTTTCACTGCATCCATCGTCTCAGCAGCTTTTTGCTGCAGTACTGCATGCAGATCGCGCAGCGCCGGCGTCAGCTCATGCACCAGCAGATCGCTGGCGGCCAGATGCATCGCCGTGGGAATCACATCGTTGGAAGACTGACCCATATTGACATGATCATTGGGATGAATGGTCAAATCGGGCGCAATCCGGGCGGCGCGGTGGGCGATTACTTCGTTGGCGTTCATATTGGTGGAGGTGCCGGATCCGGTCTGAAAAATATCGAGTACGAAATGATCATCCCAATCGCCGCCGGCAACCTCCAGCGCCGCATTGCGAATCGCTTCAGCCTGACCGGCATCCAGTTTTCCCAGATCCCGATTGACCGTCGCCGCCGCATATTTGATGCGCGCCAGCGCCCGGATAAACTCGCGCGGGAAGCGCAACCCGGAGACCGGAAAATTGGCCACGGCGCGGGCAGTGGAGGCGCCATACATCGCCTCCGCCGGCACCTCCATTTCGCCCATGGAGTCCCGTTCAATTCGATATTCGCTCATTATTGCTCCCTTCTGATACATAACAGTGTTAAATCGTCATCCTGCTCGTTGCGGCCGAATGCAGTCAGCTCAGCCAGCAGCGCCTCCGGCATTTCGGCGACAGCCAGATCAGCATGCCCTGCCAGCCACGCCCTGAGCCTTGCTTCGCCATACTTCTCATGCGCAGCATGGCCCGATGTTTCCGTCACGCCATCTGTATAGGCCAGCAGCGTATCGCCGGCCTGAATCTCTGTGCGCGCCACCTGATAGTGAATCCCCTTGACCAGCCCGAGCGGCGGCGCTGAAGCCTCCAGTCGCTGCACCTCACCGTCATGCAGCAACAGCGGCGGCACATGGCCGGCGTTGATCCAGATCAGCGAATGCGATTCCGGTTGCAGTTTACCCATAAACAGGGTGACAAAATGGCCGGCGGCCAGCGTATCGCAAAGCGCTTCATTGAGATAGTTGGCCGCCTCTTCAATCGGCCAGTTCAGCGTCGACAGGCCGCGCAACATGGCCTGCAAGTTGGCCATAGTCAGCGCCGCCGGATACCCCTTGCCGGAGACATCGGCGATCATCAGCCAGACCCGTCCGTCATCGGCCTTGATATAATCATAATAGTCACCACCGACCGAATAGCAGGTCTGCTGAAAGCCCTTGAGATGATAAAAGGGAATCAACGGATCGTATTTGGGCAGCAGCCCCTGCTGAATTTCAGCCGCCAGCGCCAGCGAATCCTTCAGATCTTCACGCTCCTGCAAACCCTGCATCGCTGTATTTAATCCGCGCGCCAACTCCCCCATATCATCATCCATCAGCACCGGCACATGCGCCTTGAAGTGGCCATCCGCCAATGCCTTCAGCCCCCTCTCCAGCGTTGTTGTAACCTTCTGCAAGGTACGCGTGATGCTGAATACGAGCAGGATGCTCGCCGATGCGCTCATCACCAGCAGCACCAGAGACTGCGACAGAATAAAACGCGCTTCAGCCTGATTGCCTCCCAGCGCCAGCCAGATATAGATCGACAGAATCGACACCGGAAGAAAGCCGGTGACCAAAAAAACCAGCCATGGCCGATGCGCCGATGAGGTGATATGCCTGTCCGTATGCTTGTCGCCGAGCGTGCCGGTGAACCAGCCACGTCGTGACATTTTCAGACGCAACCGCGTGGAATAGACAATCGAGATGGCCACGGCCAGCGCCGGCCCCAGCACGCCGGCCCCGAAACAGAAGTTGAGGGTCAGGGCGACAAACATCCGCCAGGTGAAGGGGTGATTCCCAAGCATGGCGACCAGTGGAATGATGATGACAAGATAGGCGGAGAACGACCATCCCGCCACCAGATACCCTCTCAGAGCGCGCCACGGGAAATCGGTCATATATGTTTCAATCAGATGACGATGCTTGTCGGGGCTGCCGCTATCGGACAGGCGCCCTCGCAGCGGCCGCAGTGTCCACCATGCAGCGCCGCCGAACAACAGCAGAAAAACGGCTGCATCCATGATCGACAGCGACGCTGTAATGCCCAGCTCCGCCGCATTGCCGTTGAGCCGCATCAGTATCTGCCCGATCAGAAAAATGAACAGCAGCGGCCACAAACCGACGAGATAAGACCAGTAACGCGGGTCAGAGAAATTCATTGGCCAACTTTATCCCCTTTTGCAGATCGGGGCAGCTGAAAGCGTGAAAAAGTAAAAAGACCATGGAGGACTTTTTACGGGGAGAGAAGAAAATTACTGTGCGATTCCGGATTGATCCAGAGGTTGATCCAACATGGCCACGGTCTTGTTTTTACCCACCAGTCGCAGCGACCAGTTGTCATCCGCACCATCCAGCGCCGGGCCGTTGTAGGCGACAAAATTGCTACGTTGCGCACCCAATGGAATCAGCAGGCGGGTCTTGCCGACAAAGGTGGACAACCATGAATCCAGCTTCACATGGTAGATTGCACAGCGCACGCGGCGGTTTTCAACCGTGACATTGCGAAATCCGGTCTGTTTGGCAATGAGCGGGTAGACCTTGCCGTCATCATAGTTAATGGCCGAAAATTTCACATCCTGACCGGATGCACCCTGGCCAAAGCCCTTCAACAGCTGCGGCAGTGCACCAAGATCACGCAAGCCCTTATCCCATATCTTGCGCTCAAGAAATTCATTTTTGCTATGCATGCGATAGATAGTCGGCTTGCTATCATCCTGGCTGTAAGTGATTTCAACCGTGCGGTTGCGGGAGTGGTTCACCCGCTTGACATACAGCGGCTTGCCATCGCTGCGACGCACATAGTGCTCGGCCTGAATCTGCGGGCAATCCCAGCCGATACGCCAGGCCGGCGTGCCCTGATAGTCCACGGCATCCACGCGGTACTGAATCAGGTTACCGCTCGACTCCTGCTCATAGACAAAACTGCCGCCAATCACCTCCGCCTCGGCAGGGGCCGCCATACAGGCCGCCAGCGCCAGCGCCAGCATTGGCAGATAGATGCGTTTAAACAAATATTGACCAGTTTTCATCATCTACCTCCACAAAGTTAAATGCCGACCGCCTGTGCGTACAGGCGCCAACATAGCATACAAAGCATGAGCATCAACCGGGCCACAGCCGAACCGTGTCAAAATGACTCACTCCAACACCTTGCAAACATCAAGCCAGTCACTAATTCTTTACAAGAAAGGCAGAACATTCCGTGAGACATGTCACAAAATAACACACTTTGTAACCGGCAAAAGAGGCGCAGGCGCGGCAAATCATGCCGGCCCGCCTCTGCTTCATAGTTAATGGCCGGCCATATCCTCTTCCGGCGTTGCGCTGATCTGATGAATCGCCAGATCCGCGCCCATATACTCTTGCTCTTCGGTCAAGCGAATGCCGAGCGTCGCCTTGATCACGCCATAGACCACAAAGCCCCCGGCAATGGCGATGGCCAGGCCGGTCAGGGTGCCGACCAGTTGCGCCATAAAGGTGACGCCGCCGGCGCCGCCCAGCGCCTTCGTGCCAAAAATACCGGCGGCAATGCCGCCCCAGGTGCCGCATACGCCATGCAGTGGAATCACCCCCAGCACATCATCAATCTTCAGCTTGTTCTGTACAAATTCAAAACCGAACACAAATACAACGCCGGCAACCGCGCCGATCACCAGCGCAGCAATCGGATGCACCAGGTCGGAACCGGCGCAGACGGCCACCAGGCCGGCCAGCGCGCCGTTATGCACAAAACCCGGATCATTCTTGCCTGCGACCAGCGCCGCGATCAGACCGCCAACCATGGCCAGCAGCGAATTCATCGCCACCAGTCCTGACGCCCCGGCAGCATTGCCGGCGCTCATGACATTAAATCCGAACCAGCCGACGCAGAGAATCCACGAACCCAGCGCCAGAAACGGGATATTGGAGGGCAAAATCGCATTCACCTTGCCATCCTTGCCGTAGCGCCCCTGACGCGCACCCAGCATCACCACCGCGCCGAGCGCCAGGAAGCCGCCCATGGCATGCACCACGACCGAACCGGCAAAATCGTGAAACTGCGCCCCGAAACTGGTCTCAAGCCAGGCCTGATAGCCGTAATTCCCGCCCCAGATCAGCCCTTCAAAGAAAGGGTAAATCAGCCCTACCAGAAGCACCGTCGCCAGCGCATTGGGCCAGAACTTCACCCGTTCGGTAATGCCGCCGGAGATAATGGCCGGAATGGCCGCTGCGAATGTGAGCAGGAAAAAGAAGTGCACCATCTCATAGCCATTGGTTTTATCGCCGATCACATTGAGTTGCGCGACCGGCACGAAAAAGTTGATGCCGTAAGCCACGGCAAAGCCGACAAAGAAATAGGCGACAGTGGAAAAACCGAAATCGGAAATCACGCGCACCAGCGCATTCACCTGATTTTTCTTGCGCACCGTCCCCACTTCCAGAAAGGCGAAGCCCGCATGCATCGCCAACACCATGGCTGCACCCATGGTGAGAAAAAAGACGTCAAGTCCTGCTGTGTTCATTGTTCATCTCCCTGATTGATGTAGTTGATCTCCCTGATTTTTCGGCATACGCGACTGCAACCGCGCATTGGCCCTGCCATATTCGCAAAACTGAGAAAATTTTTTTCAGAATGTCCTTAGCTCAACGCTTCCAGATCTTCTTCGCCGGTGCGAATGCGCACCACGCGCTCCACCGCTGTGACAAAAATTTTGCCGTCGCCGATTTTGTTGGTGCATGCGGCGGATCGAATCGCTTCCACCACTTCATCCACGCGCTCATCCGGCACGGCCACCTTGATCTCGGTCTTGGGCACGAAATCGACATTGTATTCAGCGCCGCGATAGAGTTCGGTATGGCCTTTCTGGCGGCCGTGGCCGCGCACTTCGGTAATCGTCATGCCGGAAACGTCGATTTCCAGCAGCGCGTCTTTGACATCATCCACCTTGAACGGCTTGATGATTGCTGCGATCATTTTCATATCTTCCCCCTCTGCGTTTTATCCATTCCAAAGCCAGCTGCAACCCTGATAGCCTTCGAAAGCGTGTCAAGATGGCGATTATTATCTCACTCAGCTCTCTTTTGTGCATGTTTGGGGCGGAACACCTTGCATTGCCCGGCATCGGCTTCCAGATACGGCCCTTCAATCAAATCAATGCAGTAAGGCACAGCGGGGAACACAGCATTCAGGCAATCGGCAATGGCCGAAGGCTTTCCCGGCAAATTGATAATCAGCGCCTTACCACGAATGCCAGCCGTCTGACGCGAAAGAATAGCGGTCGGCACAAATTTGAGTGATTCCTGCCGCATCAACTCACCAAAGCCCGGCATCATTTTTTCGCACACGGCTTCTGTGGCTTCCGGTGTGACATCACGCACGGCAGGGCCGGTGCCGCCGGTGGTGACAATCAGGCAGCAGCCTTCATCATCAGCCAGTTCTTTCAGCGCCGATTCAATGCCGGCCTGATCATCAGGAATGATGCGTTTGACCGCCTCCCACTCCGATATGAGCACCTGCTCAAACCATGCCACCATCGCAGGCCCGCCCAAATCCTCATATTCGCCCCGACTGGCGCGATCCGATACCGTGATAAAGCCAATTTTTGTTTTCATATGCATGCTCACTCCGGAGATTCGACTTCAGTCGCGTAAGTTTGTTCCACAGGCAAGCGCGGCTAAAGCCGCACCTCCAAACCTGCTTCTGTTTGAAAATCCGCACCCTGTAACAGCTGCACTGTCACCTGATCACCGGCTTTGAATCCTTCCGATTCGGCGGGGATCAGCATAAACCCATTGGCCATCGCCATAGAT
>Ga0256829_1003660_pt1 | contig 10489 bp, 15 predicted proteins | sample 131447metaG_FD_185979 | JGI IMG/M metagenome (GOLD analysis project Ga0256829, IMG submission 185979) | Hydrothermal vent microbial communities from Lau Basin, Pacific Ocean - 131-447 | ecosystem: Environmental > Aquatic > Marine > Hydrothermal vents | place: Pacific Ocean: Lau Basin | collected...
GATTGTCATTGTCACCTGACCCCTATGCCTATGCTTAAATATGGGTAGCACATCATATTCCATAGTTTAGTTTTTCAACTCTCGTTTATATTTTTTACACACATATCACTTGCTTTATTTTCTCTTGATTTAATTTTTTAATGAGCTTTGTTGAATATTCTTTGTATTTTTCATCGTCAAGATTAAGTTTTTTCTTTAGGGCTTCTATGTCTGCACCTTCTGCCCATGCTTTTAGAAGTTTTAACTCTTTTTTTGTGAGTTTAAGTTTAAGTGCTTCTTTGAGTGCATCTTCATCTTTGAGAGGGTGTATTAATTTTTTAATGTGTTTTTCTATTTCTGTGCTAAGTGTGAGCATTGTGTGTCCTATCTTGTAAAATGTATGAGTGTCATGTAACCAATGCCTGCAAAGATAATGGTGCCAAATAGATTGAGTGCCATATTGGCAAATGCATGTGCATAGTGAGCAGACTCTAATAAAAAGAAACTCTCTATAGCGAAGGTTGAGTAGGTGGTTAAAGCACCTAAAAACCCAGTAATTAAAAAGGTTTTTAGATGCGGAGATAAAGCGGTGTTTATGTGAAAGTAGGCAAATAGTACACCAATGAGTAGTGAGCCTAGTAGATTTACCGCTAGTGTACCCAAAGGAAGTGCGTGTATAAAAGTTCTGTTTACTAAAGTATTGAGTAGTAGCCTTGACGTGGCTCCTATGGCACCACCACTAGCGACTGCGATTATGGTTATGAAGTTCATCGTCTATTACCTTTTGCATACTGTTTTTAACATTGTCAAACCACTCTTTGTCGTCACTCTTTACATCTATGCTTTCCAAAAAAGTATAGTTTACTGTTCCCGAATGTCCTGTACGTATATGTTCGTTAAGTACCCACTTACTACCTGTAATGACTATGGGTTGCACGCGTAACTCAAGTTTTTTAGCTATAAGGTTTGTACCTTGCTTAAAAGAAAGAAGAGCTTGTTTGTCTGTGCGTGTACCTTCAGGAAATATGGCTACAGGGCGGTGGTATTGGTCTCTTGAGGCTTTTACATCACTAATGAGTTTGCGTAGTCCTGCTTTGTTTCCTCTATCTAAAGATATCATCTCGCCATGACGCAACAAATTTCCAAACCAAAGAGCGTCAAAAAGTTCTTTTTTTGCTACCCATCGTAAATGGTTGTTTTGTAGTGCTTCAAGCCCTATGATATCCACTATGCCTTGATGATTCATAATATACATATCTGCCGTAGTGTCCATATCACCAACCTGTGCTAGCTTGCCTCCCATCATAAAGAGCGTTAAGCGATTAATATGATGAACTATAGTGCTTTTGTATTTTCCAAATATCATAAGTGCAGGTATCATAAAAATAGCAGTATTAAAGGAGATAATAAACGCTCCCCAATAAAATCTAATTTTTGCAAATATTTTCATTTTTAACCCACCCTATAATTCCATTTTTGTATTCTACTTTTTTGTAGCCTTTTCGTTCACCCAAAAGCACGGTATCTAGTTGGGTATCTATATTTGTGCTTATGGTACTAGTATTAGTTGGAAGAATGTAAAGTTCTGCTCCTTCTGAAATACATATCTTTTTGTGTGGTACATAGAGTGTTAATAATGTTATGAATGAAATAGCAAAAAAGACAAGATAAAAAAAGTCTCTTTTTAAAAGAAACATCAAAAAGAAAAAACCCAAAAGAGTCATTAGGGTGTATTTTTTTAATTTTTCAAAACTATCTTCTTTAGGGTTTAGGTCGGTTTGTGTACTTACAGATGCATCTTTAATAATAACTGGAACTTTTTTAAATACATACTGATTTTTAATAGTGTTGAAATATGTGAATTTTAGTAATTTTGTTTCTTTTGGAACTACTGCATAAAATTCTGCTGAAACCTTTGCAAAGTTTCTCTTAAGACTCTCTATTCCTGATTCAAGTACATTTTCTAAAGTCATATTCTCAAGATTAGCTTCATAGGCTTCTAGTGATAGTGTTACTATTAGATTTTTTTCATCATAGATTGATACTTGTGAATTTTTTATTTTAAAGTCTGATGCCAATACATGACAGAAATCTTTTCGTTTTTTTAGCTTTTTGATAGATATATTTTGAGTAGGAAGTTTTATTTGTTTTGATGAAGAATTGTTAATTTTAAGGTTGATATATGCATCATTTTTTTGTGCTTTAAAATAAAATGTATAAAAACTATCGTTTCCATTTTGTATAATAAGAGGTTTTTTAAAAAGTGATTTTAGATTATTTTTTGGACTAAAAGAAAACGAAGGTTCTTCTTTAGTGCTTTTATTTATATCTATAACAGTAATGGGAAATATTTGATTTTCATATACTTTTTTAGGTGCATACGAGTATTTGTAATGTGCTTTTGCATTTAGTAGAGTTGTAAAACAAAGCAACAACCCTAAAAATATATAAATGGCACGTATACTTTTCATTAGGAGTTAAAGCCTTGTAGCATACGTAATCCATCTTTAGAGCCTAGTATGGCTTCTAATGCACGTTCTGGGTGAGGCATTAGACCAAATACATTTTTATTTTCATTGCACACACCAGCTATAGAAGTGACTGAACCATTTACCACTACAGGGTTACCGTTGCTATCGGAGTATCTAAGTAAAATTTGACCATTTTTTTCAAGCTTTTTTAGACCATCATCATCAATATAATAATTTCCATCAGCATGAGCTATGGGAACGTTAAGTACTTCACCTTTGCTACATTTGCTTAAAAATACATTATCATTGTTTACAACACAAAGGTTTTGATGTTTAGATATAAAGTGTAAGTTATTATTGCGTTTTAAAGCTCCTGGAAGTAGCCCCGCTTCTGTAAGGATTTGGAAACCGTTACAAATGCCTAGCACTTTTCCTCCATTGTTTGCATATGCGGTGACAGCTTTCATAACAGGAGAAAAACGTGCTATAGAACCTGAACGCAAGTAATCCCCATAAGAGAAGCCACCAGGCACAACAACTAAGTCTATGTTTGTAGGTAAATTTTTATCTTCATGCCATACAAGTTCTGTAGTATGACCTAATTTCTCAAATGCATACTCCGTATCAAACTCACAGTTGGTACCAGGAAATCTTAATACTGCTACTTTCATTTTAGTTAATCTCTATAGTATAGTCTTCAATGACTGTATTGGCAAGAAGTGTCTCGCACATCTCTTCAACTTTTCTCTTAGCTTCTGCTTTGTCTTCATTGTCAAGTTGAATAATGATTTGCTTACCAATACGTACATCACTAACTCCTGAAAAACCTAAAGAATCCAGTGCATGGTGTGCTGCTTTTCCTTGTGGGTCAAGTACTCCATCTTTTAAAAATACATTTACTACTGCTTGCATAAATTTTCCTTATTTATTTCGGTTTTGAATTCTATCTAATACTTGTTTGTACGCTTCTGTTATACCACCTAGACCTTGCCTAAATCTATCTTTGTCTAGTTTCTCATCTGTTTCTTTGTCCCAAAGCCTAAAGTTATCTGGACTAAGCTCATCTATAAGAATTATATTTCCATCTTTATCTCTACCAAATTCTAGTTTAAAATCAACAACCTTGATGTCAAGCCCAGCATAAAACTCTGAAAGCAGAGTATTTATACGTCTAGCCATAAATCTTATATAGTCTAGTTCATCTGCATTGTTTACAAGATTTAGTATTAGGCAATGTTGGTCATTTAGCTTTGGGTCACCTAGTTCATCATTTTTATAGTCAAACTCTACTAGTGTAAATGGAAGAACTGTTTTGTCTTCTATGCCAAGGTTTTTACTAAGACTTCCTGTAGCTATATTTCTTACTATTACCTCTATATATATAACATCTGCACGCTTATGAAGCATGTTGTTGTCGTCTATTGTGTCTATGTAGTGTGTAGGAATACCTTTCTCTGCCAAGTACTTAAAGAGTTCAGTTGAAATCTTATTGTTTAAAGCACCTTTTCCCTCTTCACTTGATTTTTTTTCACCATTAAATGCCGTTAGAGAGTCTTTAAACTCCGAGATAAGTAGATTTTCATCTTCTGTTTCCCATATTTTTTTAGCTTTTCCTTCGTAAAGAAGTTTTGTTTTTTTCATTTATCTGTTCCCTTTGTTAGTTATAATCAGTGCTTTTAAAATATCTACAGCAGATTTAAGTTGTGCATCTTTATAGAGTTGTTTTTCTGTAATTATGGTTTTGTCAACTTTTGTTTCATTGTTTTCAGATGATACATTTGTGTCTGTTGCTTTTGTTGTGTTTGCATCTATTTTTGCAAGTTCTACTTCAAGGTGCTTTTTTAAGTCTCTTTCTTTGAGCATAAGAGGGTCTTCTTTAATCTCTATTTTGCCTAAATGCACATTGATGTCTGGGGTTACACCTACATTTTGAATGGTACGTCCACTAGGCAAATAGTATCTTGCAACGGTTAATTTAAGAGCTTCTGTTTTGCCAATAGGTACAACAACTTGCACAGAACCTTTGCCAAATGTTTTTTCTCCTATAATTACGGAACGATTAAGGTCTTGCAACGCACCAGATACTATCTCTGAAGCACTAGCACTTCCACCATTAACTAAAGTTACGATAGGAGTATCTGTATCTGTATCTTTTTCGTGTGCAGGGTAACTCATATTTTCACTTTGTACTTTACCTTTTTGGCTAACAATATCACCTTTTTTAACAAACATATCTACAAGACCTACTGCTTGACTTAAGAGACCACCAGGGTTATTTCTTAAGTCCAAAACAATTCCCTTGGTATTATTGTGTTCACCTATAGCTTTTTTAACACCTTTAACAACCTTTTGGTCAAAAGATGTTACATGCAAATACAATATATCATCGCCAATTTTTTTAGCATATACAGATTGAATTTTAATAATATCTCTAGTGATTTTTATCTTAAGTGGTTTAGGCTCTTTTTTTCTTATAATGGTTAAAACAAGACTTGTTTTTGGTTTGCCTCTCATGATTTTGATTGATTCATCAATGCTCATACCAATAGTAGCTTGATCATTAATTTTAAGTATAATGTCTCCAGCTTTGATACCTGCTCTAAACGCAGGAGTATTATCAAGAGGTGCTATAACAGTAAGGGCTCCATTTTTCATACTTATGGATATACCAAGCCCTCCAAATTCACCTTTTGTGTGAACTGATAAATCTTTATATGCTTCTTTGTCCATGAAAGTAGAGTGTGCATCAAGATTTGACATAAGTCCTTTAAGTGCCTTATCTACAAGTCCTGTAGTGTTTACTTCATCAACATATTGACTCTCTATAAGATTTAAGATTTGTGTAAATTTAATATATGCTTCTAATTTCTCTTTAGGAGAAGAAGGTCTTATTTTTACTTTTTTGCTTGTATTGTTGTCTATTACTTGCCCTAAAGAAGCAAATAAATGTGTAGAGGTAATCGTTGATATGAGTCCTGCGAGGATAATTTTTTTAATCATGTTAGTAGCTTCTCCAAATTGGTTTATAATTCTAGTTAAAAACATCTAAAAAGTTGCTTTGTTTTAATTAGTTTAAAAGCTAAGCGTAACTATTGTTTTGATATTATCGTAACTTAAAAATAATATATAAAAACTAAAATTGGGATAATTAAATGAAAGATATATTGGAGGGTGCCATATTTATAGCTGATTCGCACTATCCACACCATGGCAATGCATTTTTACAGACACTCCAAAAGCTGGAAAATAAAGAGATTAAAACTCCTCAACTATTTTTAATGGGTGATAATTTTGATTTACTTTTTGGATATAATGACTACATTCAAACCTTTTCTAGTGAAGCTATAATACTTCTTCAAAAACTGTCAAAAACTATAGATATACATTATCTCGAAGGTAATCATGATTTTTGTTTAAAAGAGGTATTTTCAGATATGGAAGTTTATAGTAGAGAAGAGCAACCTATTGTATTTAAACTCGGAAAAAATAGTGTTGCCTTGTCTCATGGAGACAAATATGTTACAAGTTTTGTATATAACCTATACTGTAAAATATTCCGAAATAAAGCAACACTAAGAATTTTAAAACCTTTTGAAAAGGTTATTATAAATAAGATAATAAAAAAATTATCTCTTAAAAAGATATGTCATGCATTTGATGGTTTTGAAAAACGAGTAGAAAATATATTGAAGCATTATACCAAAGTAGATATGGTAATAGAGGGGCATTTCCACCAATCTAAAACTATAGGCAAATATATTTCTCTTCCTTCGCAAGCTTGTCAAAACAAAGTGGCAGTAGTAGAAAATGGCGAAGTGGTTTTTAAAAGTTTATAATGGTCTACATTACTCTTTTTGTAGTATCTTTTTTAGCGGCAACATTATTGCCTTTGGGTTCAGAGGGGGTTCTTCTTTATGATTTGCATCAAGGCTATAAAGCTTTGCTTTTGTGGGGTTTTGCAACACTTGGAAATACATTAGGTTCTATGCTTAACTACTGGTTGGGTTTGAGAGGTGAAGCATATCTTGAGCGTAAAAGACATCTATCAAAAGGAAAAATGCAAAAAGCTAGAGAACTGTTTTCAAAATATGGAGGATTAACACTGCTTTTATCTTGGGTTCCCATAATTGGGGATCCTTTGACATTTATAGCAGGTGTATTACACTATAGTTTTAGATACTTTATGTTTATAGTGTTTATTGCTAAGGGCTTACGTTATGCGGTTTTAATTTTCTTATCAAGTAATTTGTCTGTATAAAAACTTCCAAATGGTACAAGAGACAAAATGGAATAAAGTACAGTCTCTTTAAGTGTAAACCCAGACTCTTTTTTAGCTTCTATAATTTGATATATAAATGCAAACACAAGAATACCATGAGTCATACCAACTATTTTTGTAGCTATTGGATACCCAAAATAATATTTTGCTGGCATAGCTACAAATATTAAGATAATAAAAGAAATTCCTTCTATTTTGTTGATAATTTTGAATTTAATCAATTCAGACATATTCTCTCCTAATAATTTTCGGAAGTATAACTAAATATGTCTAATTTTAGGCTATAATTATCTTTATTATAACAAAGGAGTGAATATGAATAATGAAATACGTAATTATGATTTTGAAACCATGGAGATGATAAAAGAGGGTTATAAACGCACAAAAGGGGTAAAAAAAGAGTTTATTGTAGCGTTTGTCATCTATATATCTGTGGCAATTGTTTTTCAATTTACTCTGGGTTTAGTTTTTCCTCAAGGTACATTTAACACACCAAATTTACTAAATCAACAAATTGTAGGTATATTGAGCTATCCTGTACTTATGCCCATTGTTGCAGGTATTATTATGATGGCTATTGGTCAGTATCGCGGAGAAAATATAAGTTTTAAATCTGTATTTAATTATTTTCATATAGCGGGAAAATTAGCACTAGCTGGGGTAATTATATATGTATTTACGATAATTGGGATAGTACTTTTTGTACTTCCTGGCATATATGTTTCTGTTGCTTATGCCTTTACTGTTCCACTTATAGTAGATAAAGATATGAATGTTTGGGAGGCTATGGAGCTTTCAAGAAAAACAGTAACAAAGCACTGGTTTAAGGTAGCAGGGCTTATGGGATTACTTAGCGTTATTGTATTTATGGGTGCTATACCTATGGGTATCGGACTTATTTGGGCTATACCGCTTATGTTTGTTACTTTGTATGGATTAGCGTATCCTATTATGTTTGAGGAGTAGAGAGGTTTAACTCTTTGATCTTATCAATTCACTACACAAGTCAAACCGATTATGCGTCATCAAATGTACTTTTCCATGCTCTTTCATAACATCGTCAAAGATATTTTTAGAAAGAGCAAAACCTACTTCACGTTCTTTTTCACTTCCGTCCATAGATGCTAAATTCATCTCGTCTATAATCTCTTTTGGTACGTTAATTCCTGGAACTTTATCGTCTATAAAATTAGCAGTTCTAGATGCCACTATGGGGAATTGACCCAAAACAAGGTGTGCTTCTTTTGCGGTCTCTCTTATGCTCTCTACTTTTGCTTCTTCAAATAATGCCAACAACTCTTTAGCATTTTGCAAATCGTACACAGGTTGAGTAATGATTGCACGAGCTCCATAGTTTAGCTTTTTAACCATACGCTTTTTAAGAGAGTCCATATTTTTGGCATAAGAGTTTGTCACGGCAAAAGGGTAGATGGGTTTTGGTGCAGGCTTGAGCGGTTTGTTAGAGTAGTCAACCCCTTTGTTTAAGTGATGTATGATGCTTAGAAGCAAGGTAGAGTCACGCTCTAGTACACCCTTAACATCTGGTTGGTCAGAAAACTTTGCAGGGTCGCCAGTTAATGCCAATATGCAACGTAAATCAAAGTCGTTAGCCCCTAGCAGGGTAGACTGTAGTGAAAGCTTGTTTTTGTCTCTCATACTCATAGTAGCTATGACTGGCTTACCAAAGGTTTGTTGTACTTTAATGGCAGAAAGTACTCCAGACATTTTAAGTTTTGCCAAAGGGTTATCTGTACAAGAAAAGCCTGTGACTTTGTCTTGTAGCTTGTGCTTTTTAATGTCAGCGATGATGCTATCTATAGAGGCACCATGGGGTGGGTTAATCTCGACTGTAATAAACTCTTTTTCAAGACAAAGAACGTCACAAAATTTTTCAAACATATTAAATACTCTTTTTTACTTTATTGGTTATAATTCTATCAAAATTATACATAGAGGTACGCACATGTCTAAACTAGCAGTCTTTGACTTTGATTCCACACTTATGGATGGTGAGACCATCGACTTTTTTGCTGATGTTTTAGGCTTCAAAGAAGAAGTAGTAGCTATTACTAAGCGTGCCATGGCAGGTGAACTTGACTTTTACGCTTCACTTGTAGAGCGTGTAGGACTACTTAAGGGCTTACCTAGGAGTAAAGTAGAAGAGATATGCAAAAACCTACCCATGATGTCGGGTGCAAAAGAGGTGGTAACTGGACTTAAGGAGAGAGGCTACACAGTAGTCTGTTTCTCTGGAGGATTTAGAGATGCAACAAAACCAGCTTGTAAAAAACTAGGTATAGACGCAGACTTTTCAAACTTTCTTCATGCAGATGATGATGGAGTACTAACAGGTGCAGTAGGTGGAGAAATGATGTACTCACAAGCCAAAGGTGACATGATAGTACGCCTACAAGCCCTACTAGGAGTTGAACGTGCAAATACCTTAGTCGTAGGTGACGGTGCCAATGACTTAAGTATGTTTGCTCACGCAGATACTCGTGTCGCATTTTGTGCTAAACCCATCTTAAAAGAAGCAGCTACTCATTGTGTAGATGTTAAAGACCTAAGAGAGATACTTAAGATAATATGATGAATATAGAAGCACTTACAGAAAAAGCACAGAAACATACGCAAACGCTTTTAAATCAAGTGTTTTTTCATGATGATACGCATAAAGCAGTAATTGTTTACGATACAGACTGTACTTTATCTAAAATTCTATCTCAAGCTTACTATGATAATTTACCTAACGCTACTTTTATTAATTTTCATAGTAAAAAGCCAGAAGAGATACGTGCTATTTTTGATACCTTAAATGCTTTAGATATGGTAATATTAATTCAATCTACCAACTTTCGTTTAGATGCATTTAGAATACGTGTAGAGCTTTTTAAACATAAGGTGAAAGTACTCGAACACCCGCACCTAAGTCGTATGAAAGAATACGAAGTGTCACACTATATAGATGCTTTAGAGTACGATAGTAAGAACATTAAAGAGATAGGTCTAAAACTTAAAGAGAAAATGGATATTGCTAAAAAAGGAATGATACATAGTGGAAATGAAACACTGTATTTTCCTGTAGGTTTTGAAGAGGCTAAGCTTAATATAGGTGACTACAGCACCATGCCAAATGTGGGAGGACAGTTTCCTATAGGTGAAGTCTTTACAGAGTCTAAAGAACTTACGGCACTTCATGGAAAGGCTAGTGTCTTTGCATTTGCCGATACTAGCTACAGAGTAAACAAGCCTGAAAAATCTATTGTTATAGTCATAGAGAATGGTATTTTGATAGAAGCTCAAAATAGTACACCTGCTTTTGATGAAATGCTAGCACTCATAAGAGAGGGAGAGGGTGAAGTATGGGTGAGAGAACTAGGTTTTGGGTTAAATCGTGGTATGACCAAAACTAAGATTGTTTCCGATATAGGTAGCTATGAACGTATGTGCGGTGTGCATCTTTCACTAGGAAGAAAACATGGAATGTATGCAAAGCCTGACTTTAAGCGTGGAGACGGGAAGTTTCATATAGATATTTTTTTAGATACCACTAGTGTTATTTTAGATAATGAAGTAGTTTTAAAAGATGAAGTATGGGTAGTATAGATGCAAATAAAATATATTTTGTTTACATGGTAGAGTGTTCAGACGCTACACTTTATACGGGCATAACAACAGAACTAGAACGTAGAATAGAAGAACATAACAGTTCAGAAAAAGGTGCAAAATACACACGACAAAGACGACCTGTAAAGCTTGT
>Ga0256829_1003662_pt1 | contig 10486 bp, 10 predicted proteins | sample 131447metaG_FD_185979 | JGI IMG/M metagenome (GOLD analysis project Ga0256829, IMG submission 185979) | Hydrothermal vent microbial communities from Lau Basin, Pacific Ocean - 131-447 | ecosystem: Environmental > Aquatic > Marine > Hydrothermal vents | place: Pacific Ocean: Lau Basin | collected...
AATAGTAATTTTTCCAATGTCATGTAAAAATGCACCTTTCATAAGTGCTTGTAGTTCTTGTTGAGAAAGATGTAAAGCTTCTCCAAAAATACTTGACATATAGGCTACTCTAATATTATGTGCACCTGTTTCATGATCTCTATACGATGCTGCATGACCTAAGGCTTGTGCAATTCTTATGTTACATACTAAGTCCATAATTAAAAATCCTCTGTTTAAAAGTTGTATGTTTTGAAGAGTTGATGCAACTCTTTTGATCCAAAAAGTCCTATGTGTCTGTAGACTTCCTTGCCTGAAGCATCGAAGATAATTTGTGTTGGTATCATTCGGATTTTAAAATCATAAGCGGCTTGTCGTTCATGTTTGACATTGATAAACTCTATGTTGTATGTAGGGTTTTTCTGCTTGAGCTTATAGAGCTCTCTTCCCATTATCTGACAAGAGTGACAGCTATCTGAGCCGAGTTCTACAAAGTGAGGTTTACCTTTTCCTATGGCTGATTGGACATATTTGTAAGGTGTTTCTCTGAGCATCGGGGAGTCCCCAAAGAGTTGTGATGTAAAGATAAGGGCGAAAACAAGTGTAAATAGTTTCATAATAATTCTCCTAGTATTGTAAATAAGCTTGATAAAAAAAGTAAAAGCCAAATACTCCAAGCATAAAAGCAAAAGCCTTGTTTAAGTAGTTTGAGAACTTACTTAAATGTTCATTTGATGTGATACTCTGTGCAAATCCCACTGAAACACCAGCAGCTAAAAGAAGCATAGAGTGTCCCAAAGCAAATGCCAAGATAAGCCCATAAGCATAGACATACCCACTACTAGCAGCTAAAGTAATGATGCTAATGAGTGGTGCTGAAGCACAAGGAGTGCTCACAAGCCCAAAGATAATCCCTATAAGAAAGCCACCAAAAAGACGGAACTTGATAAGTTTGAGCATTATAGCAGACTTATTGATTTCGCCAAAGAGTCCCCAAGCATACAGAGCTATGAAGAGACTGACTGCACCGGCAACATTGTACGCCCAAGCAGGAGCAATACTTAAAAAACCATCAAACTTCGCGACTATAAAGCCAAGAACAGAAAAGCTTAGCATCACACCAAGGGCAAAGAGTGAGGCAAATGCATAAGTATAGAGTATCTTTTTTCGACCAGTGAGGTCTTTGTTGAGTGCAAGTGAAGCCCCAACTAAAAGAGGTACAGAGACTAAAGAGCAGGGTGCAAGAGCTGTAAGGCTTCCCGCCCCAAATGCACTAGCAAATGCTATGAGAGTCTCTAACATAACTCTTTTTTGATGATTGGTAAAAGATTTTCATTAATGAGTGCGAGTGCTTTTACATACTCCTCTTCATCTTTACCACTAGGGTCTTCAAAACCCATGTGAATAGTTTTTACAGCCTTTGGAAACATAGGACAAGTCTCTTTTGCATTATCACAAACAGTGACAATAAGGTCAAAAGCAGTATCAAGAACTGTCTCTATAACTTTAGAGTGGTATTCCTCTCTCCAAAAACCTTGTTTTTCTAAGAGTGTTTGAGCAGTGGGATTTACCTTACCACTTGCCTTGACACCAGAACTTTGAGCCTCTACACACTCACCTAACTTAGCATTTATGAGAGCTTCTGCCATAATAGAACGACAACTATTACCTGTACATAATATAAGAACCTTTTTCTTCATTTTGAACCTTTTTGTAATTTTAATGTAAGTATTGTAACAGAAAAATATATTTATATCAAGATATATTGATATATTTGTATAAAAAAATGAAAAAAACTACTCAAAGCAGATTTAAAGAGACTTTTAAGTATAATTCACAGATTTTAATAAAAAGGTATATGTCAATGGCTAATAAACGTGTTTTAGTAAAGTTTTCAGGTGAAGCTCTTGCTGGTGAGGCAGGTCATGGGATTGACACAAAGATTTTAAAGTACATAGCAGAAGAGATTAAGTCTCTCGTGAATGCTGGTATTGAAGTTGGTATTGTTATTGGTGGGGGAAATATCATTCGTGGTGTTACTGCTGCACAAGATGGTATCATCAAACGTACCTCTGGAGATTATATGGGTATGCTTGCAACTGTTATTAACGCTGTAGCAATGCAAGAGGCTTGTGAGCATACAGGACTGCAAGTACGTATGCAAACTGCTATCAAAATGGAGCAGATTGCTGAGCCATATATTAACCGTAAAGCTTGTCGACATTTAGAAAAAGGTCGTGTTGTTATCTTTGCAGCGGGAACGGGAAATCCTTTCTTTACAACAGATACAGCAGCGACTCTTCGCGCTGTAGAAATTGGTGCAGAGGTAATCATCAAAGCGACTAAGGTTGATGGTGTTTACGATAAAGATCCAGCAAAATACAGTGACGCAGTTAAACTTGATGAACTGACATATGACCAAGCACTTCAAGATCATATTAAAGTGATGGATGACACTTCTATCGCGTTAGCCAAAGATAACTCTCTTCCTATTATCGTATGCGATATGTCAAAAGAGGGTAATCTACTCGATATACTAAACGGCAATATGAAAAACTGCTCAATAGTAAAATAAAACTTATAAAATAAAAAGGAAAACTTCAAATGAAAACAGAAGAATTAACAGCAAAAATTTTAGAACAAAACCCAAACTTAGACCGTTACCAGTTAGCAATTGCAATTGCTACAAGATGTGATGAACTAGAAAATGGTGCACAGAGTAAACTTAGTGTAAACACAAACAGCGTAAAGTCTGCAGACTTAGCACTTATGGAAATAGCTGAAGGTCTTGTTGTGATTAAAGGCTTTGTAAATATAGAGAAGTAAACCTTTTGGGATTAAGTCAAGTTGAAATAGAAAAAGTCAAACATTTTCATGATGTTGACTCTGCTATCGCTTACTTATACTCACATATAAAATCTAGTGATTTACTAGAAAAAGCACTCTCTTACTCTATTGAAGCACATAAACTTCAGTTTAGAAAAAGTGGTGAGCCTTATGTTATTCATCCCATCCTTGTGGCTTCTATTGTTGCCTCTATTACTGATGATGAGTCTATGGCAATTGCTGCTTTACTTCACGATGTTGTAGAAGATACACCCACCTCTATAGAAGATATTTTACAACTTTTTGGAAAAGATGTTGCACATCTAGTAGAGGGACTTACAAAAATTGACTCTATTAGAGATACTGAGCTTGTCCCTTCGACCTCAAACGAAAGAGTTATTGCCTCCGCGTTAACATTTAGAAAAATGCTTTTAGCAAGTATTGAAGATGTACGAGTACTGGTTGTCAAGCTCTGTGATAGACTGCACAACATGCTCACACTTGATGCTCTAGCCGAACATAAACAGCAACGAATTGCTGAAGAAACACTCGTTGTGTACGCACCAATCGCTCACCGGTTAGGTATCTCTTTTTTAAAAAATATACTAGAAGATTTAAGTTTTTCGTATCTTTTCAAAGAAGAGAAACATCACATAGACAATTATCTCGACAGTAACTACCATGCTATTGAATTGAAATTGAACGATTTTAAGGCAGCTATCACAAAACTACTTGTGCAAAATGGCTTTTGTGAAGATGATTTTGAGGTACTCTCCCGTGTGAAACACCGTTACTCAATTTATTTAAAAATGCAGAGAAAGGGAGTGAGTATAGATGAAGTACTTGATTTACTTGCTATTCGTATATTAGCGAAAGATCCCGTGAAATGTTATAATATTTTAGGACTTATTCATCTGCACTTTCGCCCACTTGCTTCTCGTTTTAAAGATTACATAGCAGTTGCAAAAGATAATGGCTATCAGACAATTCACACAAGTGTTTTTTATAATACTGCTATTTTTGAAGTGCAGATTAGAACGTATGAGATGCACCGTACTGCTGAACTTGGAGTAGCTGCACACTGGAAATATAAAAGTGGTGCTAACAATATAAAGTTAGATTGGCTCGATAATTTACAGTACCAAGAAGAGTCAGTTGAAGACTTCTATAAACTTATTAAAAATGACCTCTATAGTGAAGATATAAGTGTATTTTCACCGACTGGAGATGCTTTTACTCTTCCTCGTGGGGCTGTTGTACTTGATTATGCGTATGCTATTCATAGTGAAGTTGGAAACAAAGCTGTAGGTTCACTTGTAAATAAAACAAAATCTTCGCTACTCACAGAGCTCAATAATGGTGACATAGTAAAGATTGTAACAGCTGATGAGATGATTACAAGATGCTCGTGGATAGATGCAGTAAAAACAAGTAAAGCGCAAACAAATATGAAGCTCAACTGTAATGCAAGACTTCGAGAGCTCAACAATAAAATAGCAGTAAATTTAGTAGCAACAGCTATGGGACTCAATAGTAATAGAATCCAAGAGTGGTTTGAGAAAAATAACTGTGAAAATATAGCAACAATTGCCTACGATGTCGAACATTATAAAAATGTAATTCATCGCTATGTTTCTGAAATAAGTAAAAATAGCCGTTTCAAAGGTTTTCTCTCCAAACATCGTTTTAAGATAAAGAGTACACAGATTGCGGGATTAGATATTTACTCTTCAACGAGTGTCAATGATGCCGTTTTTGACTACTGTTGTCATCCAAAAGCTGGTGATGAGGTGATGGGATTTTTAGAAAAAAGTAAGATAAATGTCCATCATAAAATGTGTAGTGTAGCCGCTAAAAAATTAGAAAACAATGCACCTATGGTATTTATTTCATGGGCACATCAAAAACGTTATAAGTACAGTCTCATAGCATCTCTTCATAATGAAAAAGGTGCTTTAGCAGAATTTCTTACATATCTTGTAAAATTAAATATAGATATAAGCTCTATAGAATTAGGTAAAGAGAGTGAGAACTATACAAAGTTTTGTGAACTTGAGTTTGAGTCTAAGGAAGCAGATATTAATGCACTACGTGCTAAAATAGACTCTAAAATAAAAGTAATACATTTCATTCGCACAGATGATGCATACAAAACATAAATTTTGAGATACGAACGATTAGGAGAATAAAGAACAATGATACAAGAAGCACTACGTGAAATCAACAGAGGTACAGCTGAGATAATAGATATCGAGCGTATAGAAAAACTACTTAAAGCTTACTTTGAAGAGGGTAAGCACTATACAGTAAAGGCTGGTTTTGACCCTACTGCACCTGATTTACATTTAGGACATACAGTTTTACTTCAAAAACTTGCAACATTTCAAAAGTATGGTGCTCGTGTGCAATTCCTTATTGGTGATTTTACAGCAACTATTGGAGATCCTACTGGAAAAAGTGCTACAAGAAAAGTACTTACAAGAGATGATATTAAAAAAAATATTGAGTCTTATACTACACAAGCTTTTAAAATTCTTGATGAAAGTAAAACTGATATTGTGTACAACAAAGAGTGGTTAGACGCTCTTGGCTCAGTTGGTATGCTTGAGCTTGCTTCAAACTTAACAGTTGCGAGAATGCTTGAAAGAGATGACTTCTCAAAACGTTATGCTTCTCAAACACCAATTGCTGTGAGTGAGTTTATGTATCCATTACTTCAAGGTTATGATAGTGTACACTTAAAGTCTGATATAGAGATAGGCGGAACTGATCAAAAGTTTAACCTACTTATGGGACGACAACTCCAAAAATCTTATGAAATAAAAAAGCAACAAGCCATTCTTATGATGCCTATTTTAGAAGGTTTAGATGGTGTACAGAAAATGTCAAAATCTTTAAATAATTATATCGGTGTAACTGATAATGCAAATGATATGTTTGGCAAAGTTTTAAGTGTGAGTGATGTTCTTATGTGGCGTTTTTATGAACTACTTAGCACAAAATCTCTTGATGCAATTCTGGCATTAAAAAAAGGGGTAGAAGAGGGTTCTTTACATCCAAAAAAAGTCAAAGAAGAACTTGCTTTAGAAATTACTGCACGTTTTCATTCTCAAGAGTTGGCAGAAGCTGCTAAAGCAGAATTTGATAAAGTTCACTCAAAAAGTCAAATTCCAACAGATATTCCCGAGTTTTCTGTTCAAGAAGAGATTTGGATAGCAAAAGCCTTGTTAGATTGTAACATTGAGCCATCAACTTCTCAAGCTAGGAGAGATATTAAGCAAGGTGGTGTTAAAATAAACCAAGAAAAAGTGACTGACGAAAAGTTAGTCCTAACAACTGGTGAGTACCTTCTCCAAGTTGGAAAAAGAAAATTTGCAAAACTAAAGGTAAATTAATGAGCTTTAACTCTTTACAAATCGGAAAATACACTATACCTAAACCTATTGTTCAAGGTGGAATGGGTGTTGGTATAAGTTGGGATCAACTTGCTGGTACTGTTTCACAAAATGGTGGACTGGGAGTTATTTCAGCAGTGGGTACAGGATACTACAAAAATAAAGAGTATGCTAAAAAACTTGTGGCTAATCGTCCTTTAAGTGAGGCAAACTTTTACTCTAAAGATGGTTTTCATGCTATCATCGAGAGTGCTCGTGGTATCTGTGGCGACAAACCTTTAGCGGCAAATATTCTCTATGCAATCAATGACTATGGTCGTGTTGTAAGAGATGCTTGTGAAGCTGGAATCAATATTATCATAACAGGAGCAGGTCTTCCTACAAATATGCCAGAGTTTACAGAAGGGTATCCTGATGTTGCTTTGGTGCCTATTGTCTCTTCTGCAAAAGCTCTCAAAATTATCTGTAAACGTTGGAAAAAACGTTACGATAGAGTTCCTGATGCAGTTATAGTTGAGGGTCCAAAATCTGGTGGTCATCAAGGCTTTACTTATGAGCAGTGCAAGATGGAAGAGCATCAATTAGAAAATATTGTCGCACCAGTCGTTGAAGAAGCAAAAAACTGGGGTGATATACCTGTTATAGCTGCTGGTGGTGTTTGGGATAAAACAGATATAGAAGAGATGATGGCGTTAGGCGCTCGAGGTGTTCAAATGGGAACACGTTTTATAGGAACATATGAGTGTGATGCCCATGCAAACTTTAAAAAGGTTTTACTTGAGGCGAAGAAAGAAGATATTCAGCTTATGAGTTCTCCTGTTGGCTACCCAGCACAAGGTGTTGTCACAAATCTTTCACATATGGTAGAAAAACGAGAAGGTCCTGCTATTAAGTGTATTTCTAACTGTGTTGCTCCTTGTAATCGTGGTGAAGAGGCAAAAGTCGTTGGATTTTGTATAGCAGATAGACTCTCTGATGCTTATGAAGGAAACTTAGAAACTGGACTCTTTTTCTCCGGAACAAATGGGTACAGAGTTAAAGAAATTATTTCCGTAGAAGAACTACTCCATAAGCTAACTCAGGGCGAATAATAACTTAATGGTTCGTATCTTAGCTTTTGTCCTATTTTTTGCTTTGTCTTTGCATGCTTTAAGTGATGCTAAAATCTTAAAACGTGCAAACGATTTTATGAAAACTTCAAGTAAGAGCAATCAGTTCCGTGCCTATAATGACTATAAAAATCTCTATCTTCGTGCACTTATGGGCGATGATGATAAACTGCGAGTCAATGCACTCAAGGGCATAGTAAAAAGTGGGAATAAACTTCATATTGATATCTCTCAGTATTCAGATGAGCTGAGTAGTCTCAAACCAAAAGTGAAGTACACTCGACCAACTCCAAAAGCAAACAAAACTACAAAGCAAAAATTTACAGTAAAATCAACACATAAATTAAAATCTATTCACTGGAAAAATGAGCGTATTATAATGGCGTTTGATAAGAAGCTTCGTAATAATCAAATAAATTATTTTACACTTTATGATAGTCAAACTAAAAAATATAAATATGTATTTGACATTCATGCCTCTATGCTTGTTCGCTCAGAAAACTTAAGAAAAGATGGCATTGATAAAATAAAACTTGCACAGTTTAATGCAAATACGCTACGTTTAGTTATCGAAAATGGCTATAGACTTAAGATAAGATTTAAAAAGGATGCAAAAGCACTTGTGATTTATATCGCTAATGTACAAAAGTCTACTTATGTCGCACCTATACCTAAAGTAGTAGTGCCACAGCGTTTAGATAGGCATAAGATAATCGTGATAGATGCTGGACATGGTGGAAAAGATCCTGGAGCTATTGGGTATAGAAAATATAGAGAAAAAGTAGTAGTATTGCAAATAGCACAAGCACTTAAAAAAGTACTAAGAGGACGTGGATATAAGGTGTATATGACTCGTGATTCTGATAAGTTTGTCAAGTTAAGAAATAGAACAAAATATGCTAATAGAAAAAAAGCAGATCTTTTTATTAGTATTCATGCCAATGCAGTAGGCAAAAAAAATGCTAAGCAGGTACATGGTATTGAGTGTTACTTTTTAGATAAGTCTCGTTCTTCGCGTGCAAAAAAAGTATCGGCTAGTGAGAATAAAGTTGACCTCAAAGATATGAATTTTTATGGAAAAGAGAGCTTTTTAAATACACTCAATTCGCATAATATTGTTGCGGCAAATAAACTCGCTATTGATTTACAACGAGGAGCTTTAGGGGCACTTCATAAAAAATATAAGCATGTAAAAGATGCAGGTGTTCGCTCTGGACCATTTTGGGTTCTTGTAGGTGCACAGATGCCAGCAGTTTTAGTAGAAGTAGGTTTTATAACACACCCTAGTGAAGCACGAAGTTTAGTAAATACTTCCTATCAAAAGAGTATGGCAACAGGACTTGCTAATGGCGTTGAACGCTATTTTATAAATAACTAAAAGAAGAAGAACTTAGTCTAAATCCTCTTTCTTCCACTCTAAGTCACCATGTACTGACTCTTTATCGCCAATGATATACTCCACTTGTTGTTTCACTTTATCATAACGATACTGCTCTTTAAAGCCTTGTATTCGTCCACCCGCAGCATTTGGATGTCCACCACCATTTGCCCACTCTTTGGAGATTTGTGCTACACTTACTTTGTTGTCCGCTCTGAGACTCATAGCTCCTTTGAAGCTGATGTCAACTATAAAATCATACTCAGGGTAGGCAACTAAAAAACCATTACCTACTATAGAAGTATTTCCAACAGCATAAGAGAGATAGCCTTTGTAACCTTTGTAGTAGATAGTATTTGTTTTTCTTTGCGAGCCAAGAAGAGCCACGACAAAAGCAGTCGCTAAATTATCTAAGGTGTCATTTTTACCACGGTTAAAAAACCCTTTTTTTATTAAATGGATTTTTTCATCTAAGACAATTGGAGCATCTTCTTCGTTGATGTACTTTACAGCCTCTTCTAAGAGTGTCAGTTTATACTCATTGTCTTCATTTGCAAACATAACGCGATTAAGTTCACGAGTTTCATTGACTAAGCGCATACAAACTTTTCCATACTCAAAGTTGTCATGTTGCTCTTTTTTCCAGAGATCAACCGCGTTAACAATTGCAACATATTTACTCATCCATGATGGCTCATCAAACTCAAAATGCTCTTTTACATAGTCATACACTATCTTTGTAGCACATCGTTCTGTGTCAAGAAAATACCATTCATGTTTCTTCGCTGATTCTGCACCACTTCCATGGTGATCAAGAAGAGAGAGTTTTACATCAAGTTTTGCTGAGTTAAGCTTTGCTACTTCATGAGTAAGCCATCTAGATTCATCTGCTGTAAGGTTTAAGTCACTGATGAGAATCATCGAAGCAGAGTTCTCAGTTTTAATATTTTCAAGTATTATAGTGAGTTTTGATTTTACTTCTGGTCCATAGTTAGCATTATAATTGTACTTAGTATAGGGAGTGTACTTCATAACGAGTTGACAGCTGTAGCCATCTAGGTCTATGTGTGAGAGGTGGTGGATTGTTCTATTGTTCATATTTATTTTATTCCTTTGGGTCTTAGATATTAATTTATTTCTACGCTAATAGAACCTAGTACTTCAAAAGTGGCACTAGAGTCTATTTCTGCATGTGAAAGTGTTACTACATCGAGTGAAAATCTTTCAAAAATCTCAGCAACACCACGGCGAAGTTGTGGATCAACGATAACAACAACTGGAGATATACCTTTTTGTAAAAGTTCAGATGCTTTGGCACTTGTCGCCTGAATGAGTGCATTTATCTCTCCAACATTGAGTAAAAGGTTACGAACCCCATCTTGTTCTTGTGATTTTTGTAGAAGCATTTGTTCTGTGTTTGTGTCAAAAGTAAGAAGTCGTATAACATTGTCTTCACTAGAGTACATCTGTGTTATAACACGAGAGAGTTTTGCTCGTACTTGTTCAGTTATGAGCTCTACATTTTTTGTAAATTCAGCTATATCTGCTATGGTTTCAAAAATACTGAGCATATCTTTAAGCGGAATTTTTTCATGCAAGAGTGCTTTGAGTACACGTTGAATAAGTCCAATAGAAGCAACTTTTAACATATCATCAACAATAACTGGGAAAGTGTCTTTAATCTTGTCAAGGAGTGTTTGAACTTCTTGTCGAGTAAGAAGATCTTCCGCATTGCGTTTAATGAGTTCACTCATATGGGTAGATATAACAGTAGCAGGGTCTACAACAGTGTAGCCATT
>Ga0256829_1003663_pt1 | contig 10485 bp, 6 predicted proteins | sample 131447metaG_FD_185979 | JGI IMG/M metagenome (GOLD analysis project Ga0256829, IMG submission 185979) | Hydrothermal vent microbial communities from Lau Basin, Pacific Ocean - 131-447 | ecosystem: Environmental > Aquatic > Marine > Hydrothermal vents | place: Pacific Ocean: Lau Basin | collected...
TAGGAATGCCGAGTTGATCGCGTATCGTCTGTTGCACCCGCTCATAGGGCAGCAGCTGAAATTGTGACATGTATACCGAGTAGGTCTTGAGCTTGTTGCCATACTGCACCGGTCGCGTCACACCTTCCGGAAAAGGCGCAACATGGCGGTTATCCTGCTCATCGAGCACGGTCTCCGCCCAGTATTCTGTAACAACGCGATTAAACTCAATATCCACAACCTGTCTGCTTTCAAAGCCAAGATGTGTAAAGTGATTTCCGGGCAAGCTCCGCCGATCCACCATGATCTTTTTGATTTCATCCACTTCCTCAAATCGCTTGAGGGTAGTGCCTACATGGCCAATCTGACCGCCACGCTTGCCGTCTTGTCCCTTGCGATGCTTGGCGCGATTCGGATTACTCGATGGCGGTTTGCTACTGTTGCGACTATTGAGATTGAGTCGATCCAACAAGATCGATACGGCAACAAACATCACGTTCAACGCTGACTTGAATGCTGGCGACAGCCCCTGCTCTTTTTCCAACATCTCGCGTGCAGCTTGAATCGCTTTTTTGATATCCACGTTGCTCATGGCAGAAGCATAACACAGCTTTTCAGAGTAAGCGTCAAACCAACCCCATCTACCGGCGGTAGATGGGGTTGGTTTGACGCTTACGGGATAATCAATAATATTCATTCAAACAGGGGCGGTGGTTTGACCATCGCCCCTTATGACCATTCTGCCAGCATATCAGTACAATTAAAAACAGCAGGTGATTTGCATGCAACTGGGTGCTAAATCTACACCTTAATTGATTTGTCTAGGATCGAGTTTGGATAGATATAAGCGCTTCATATCTTCCGCACTGACAATTTCTTGATCGACACTCGCTGTTGAACATAAGCTTAACAGGCTTGAAACCAATGGGTCATTTGTTCTCCAGGCCCTTTGGTTATCCTTGCCTACAGCCTTTACATACGGATGCCCCTCGCCGTTTTGTAGCCTTTCGATCATTGGCTGGTATATTCCACTGAGCTGTAAGCTAGGCATCTTCGATTTGAGTCGTGAGTAAATCCTAAGTCCTTCTATGTCTAGGTCACCCCAGAACAGGAGTGTGTCATGATCGATTAATTCACTGATTACTGGAGGCGATCCAAATCGTGTAAGACGTTCCACGTTATGGAATCCTGAATTGACCATTTGCGATAGCTGATTGCCATAGTCATTCGCTTGCTTCGATAGACCATAGCCAAAAGTTACGGCCCAAGCCGCCGTGTCGGCTAAACCAGCGTTAACCGCCAATTCAAAGGCATGTGGATTCTCAACTAAAATCACCGCATCTGGTTGTGGCGGGCCAGCGACAACAAGATATTTCGGAGGCTCGGAAAAAAGATCAGGCCTGATTCCAAACCGCTTGAGAGTATTGGAGTTCAATCTACCGATCAGCTTTGATGACTCCATCAGAAACTTTGCACTCACATTGAAGGCAGGATCACCCGCGAAGGTTAATTGTTGATCTCTCAATTGCACAAGCCCTTCAATTAAGCGATTCATGTCGCTTCGACTCATCCCCAAAAGCACATCTCCAAGATCCGCGAGAGATTCTTTATCCTCAGCGTTTAGGAAATTGGATGATGAGACAGCATCAATCCAAGCCTGACAGTGTTCCGGTAATGGAGGTGGACAGAGTTGGAGGTCCACCATGCCTAACGGCGAAAAATCACGGGTCCACGAATGAGAGTCTATTTCTCCGATCTCTTTCATCTCTCGAAATGAAGCTCGAACTACAAGAATTGAAAGGCCCGTTTTTTTTGCCACCCTAGCATCAAGCCCCACCCCTCTAACCCTTTTTTTCCCACAGGCAAGCTTCCTGAGACATTCTCGCACTATGGATACGTTTGGACTCATCAGTGGCCCACACGATAGCCAACAGAATCCAGTTCACCAGGAACGCGGCCAAGCTTCTTTGGTGGAATGATTGTTGAACCATCTTCGGTATAAACGAAGCCACTCACGCCGTCAGTACTCGACGGGTCGGCGACCTCTTTGCCGATTATATAAGTTGGGAATATTTCGTGGTTATTTTCGTATTGAGGCCAATGGATCAGGCCGATAAGTTGGAAATTCCCCCGACTGGCTTTCAAAGAGGCCATGGATTTCTTAATGAGCGATGGTTTGCTAAGGTTGGAAAAGAGACCATCAATGATGAGAACGCTCGTACCCTTCGCAATGGCTTTGCGCCGACCAGCATAGCTAGATGCATTTCGAATACTCTCCTTGCGCATTGAATATTCTGCCAGTTTCGACATCACCATGAGAGAAACAGCAGTTCTCTGGCCTCCGCTCATCTTCGGACTAATTGAGGTTGATCGACCGCCATGGATATCCGGGTGAACAATTCGGACTAGCGGACTTGAGAATATGCCGCGATAGATACGGTCTCGTATTTTCGAAACCAGATTGGTTTTGTATTTTTCTTCTTCACCCCTTGTCCCATCTTTGGTCTTCTGGAAATACTCCTCCTCATTTTCGATCACCACCATCATGGAGTCCACAACGGTTGCTAAGGTGTCAACATCAGATACCTTAGATTTTACTTCGAGTGTCGCCTCGCCTTTCTTCAGAATATCCTGTAGCAGCCTGAGATTGTCTCGGGCATCATCACAAAACGAGACTAATCTATCACGAGCCTGATCGCGAACCCTTTCCTCTGCACTTTTTGCTTCCTCGAATACCTCCTTAGAGCGATCAAAGTTAACGGAGAATCGCTGCCGAATGGCTATGATTTCAAAAGGATTTTCTTTGTTCATACCAAGCGCCGTTTTCATGCTGGCTGATAAAGATCCCTGAGAGATAACAGTCTCTATCGCAGATACCAGCCCATCCATGTCGGTCTGGTGACGCTGTTGGCTCCGGCGGGCCTCAGCCGCATTTCGCTTAATGTCTATGTCTCCCAACGCTTCGACAAGCTGGCTCATTGCCATGGAATCAGCATCATCCGACTGCCCCCGTTCATTCATAAAGCGGATCGCTTGGATAACGATATCTGACTTTGCTCCGCGCTCGGCACTAATTTCGGGAAGAGAGCGGAGATATTTGTGTTTGGCCAGCAGTTCAGATACAACAAAATCCAAAGAGGATTCGAAGGTGCGTAAACGATCTCGCTTATCTTTCAGACCTTTAGCGCTTTTGCTATAGGATTCTGCTTCATCCAGCAGTGATCTCTCTTGGTTCCTGTGTGTTTCAATTTGCGCCTGGATTTGCTCGAAGTCTGTATCTTTAGTCTTGAGAAATTCAGCAGCATTCCTGAATAGATGTTCTCCCGCATTCCTTTTCCTGCTTAGTTCAAGCTGTTTGTTCAACTCAGATTCAACATCCTTCTCTGACTTCAGAAAAGCACGGCCATCTGCATCGAGGAATTCCTTGGCTTTAGACAGTGCTACTGCCATTTCAGGGGAAAGGGTGAGCTTTTCAACATCCCTTTCGCATGCCTTCTCTCTATCGGTCAATGTTGATATTTTCTCATCCAGTTGAGCCACCTCGACTTCAGCCAATCGGTGTTCCTCGCGCAATTCAGAAGTTCGATGGCTCACAGAATCAAGGTGTTCTTTCCCGCCCAGCTTCTCAAATTCGATCATACTTCTGATCAGCAGGATGGCGTGGTGTGAGGCCCGTCGATTAATTTGATCAGATTTCCTCTCTAGCCGTTCCTGCTCTTCCTTTAAGCGATCGAGGTTTGATTCAGCATCGGCCTTTTCTGCCTCCTCAGCCCGTTGGGCAAGACGGATTAATGCAGACTTGGGAGAGACCTCATCCACCTGAGCTTGGAGATCGTCAATTTTGGAATTCAAGTTTTCCTTCTTGGCTCTAGTCTCACTCTTTTCGCGCTCGATCAGGCTGGGGTCAATGATGCAATCAACCGCCCGCGTGCATACACCGGCTTGATGGTCAAATACCAACCCGTCAGCTCCCGAAGAAAGTGTGCCTCGCAATGCAAATTCGATCAGGTTCGGGCGAAGGAATACAGGGATAGGAAAATCCTTCTCGTAAAGGATTTTGGCAGCATTTGCTGCCTTCTCCTCGTTTTCAAACACAGGTGAAAAGAGTAGTGCCGAGAAATACGACAAGACATCGCGTTCACGTTCTTTTTCTAGTGACATCTCTCGAATTACATCGAGCAGCCGAACAGATGGGAGCCCTTCTTCAGCTAAGAACTCAAGCGCTTTCGCAGCAACCATTGACGCTGATACTTTTTCGTTATCTAAATCATTCAATCGCCGATTAAGATCACTCATATCCCTCTTTGCTTCGTGAAGTTGAGTGACATAATCACTGTACTTCTCTTCTGCTATTTCGAGCCACTCGGAAGGAGAAACGTCATCTATTTTAGCGCGGAATGACTGCAGGGATTCAACAAGCGATGCCGCCTGATCGATCTCTCCGGTCAATTCCGTCTGACGCTGAATAAGATTGTCTCTATCTTTATTGACTTGCTCCTCAAGCCCAGCCGCCGACTCATCACCAAAGAGTTCAGCGAATTCATTAGCTTTTGAAGCAAGGCCCTGCAAATTGCCGAGCTGTGAATTGGCTGCTTCATACTGCCTCAAAAGAGAGTCTGCATGGGTAGAAACCTCATTTCTCCTAGCCTTTGCGGCTTTAGACTTATCACGGGTAGTCTGCAGCAGTCGTTTGCTTTCAGTGAGTCGATCATTGTTTTCCCTCAAAATCACGCTGGGGTCCGCTTCATCTCCATACTCATCAATCACCAATTGATGTGATTTCTGGAGGCCTTTGATTTTTTTGGCCTTGCTGTTATGTTCAAATACAGCCTTCTGAACATCGCTGTACTCTTCTTCAACCATCTTGTAAGTTGCCAACGGGTCGGCTAGTTCCTCATCGCTAAAGCACCCCATTTTGTTCAGGGATTGCCAGGCATCCTTGAGCGAATCAACTCGTTTAATCGTTGCCTCAAGCTCTTCTCTGCGAGAGCCGGCTTCACTAGCTTTCTTATTGCAATCCCCAATCTTGGAAAGAAGTAGCGATATCTTCTGAGCTAATGCCTGCGATTCTCTACGATAGGGGTTGGTATCAACAGTTGAACCAAACCACTGGAATGCAGCCCGAAGATTGTCAACGTCTGAGTCCCGCCCTTGAAGAAGCTGAAGTGCTTGGTTGAGCGCATACCCCTTGGCTCCGGGGCCGGACCTTGAATCTATACTAATTTGGTCTTGTATAGAACTATTCATAATAATTTCAATAGGTTGGGTTATTTTTGTACTCTCAATGCCTGCATTCATCGCATCTCGATTAAGGTTTCCGGTCGGCTTTCCGAGAATTTTGGCCAAAATATGGTTCTTAATCACTGGTCCGGTCTGCGGAATAACGACAATGCCTTTGGCGAGCTCGCCTATCATTCCCGTGGGGAATTCATCGGTAAATGGAATACCAATAAATCGCCGTTTTATCAGTTGATTGATGATCCCTGCCTCTTCACTAATTTTGGCAAAGAGTTTCTGGGTCTCTTCGCCTGAAGCCAATGCTTTCTCAGCCTTATCAGACAACCCTTCGAGATCCTTCAGCGTTTGCTTGTCGCGCTCTAATTCCTTTTCTCTGCGCCGCGTTTCATTCTTCGCTCGAATATAGGCCCGCCCAGATTTCATAAAGGTGTCTTCAAGGTAATGCTCATCACCCTCATCATTTTCGTCGCTCATTGCACCGGACATCAATTCAGGGGCAATCACCGAATAGAAGAACGCCTCATGATACTTTTCGTTACCTTTACAGTTTACGTTATAGATGCTGGATGCAGTATCACCACCACCGTTCTTCTGAAAATGCGCCATCTGGGCTAACGTATGCGGTGGAAAATGAGGGGTCATAGCATCCGTCCAATCTGATTCAGGAACACCAAACCGAAGCCCGGAAACATTCTCTCTGCTTAGCTTGAAATCGGGATTGGATATAAGAGTAATTTTATGACCCTCGATTTTTGCCACAGGGCAGTCCTCAAGTCTGCCCTTGTAATAGTAGAAGGTTATAGACTGCGACCTACCACGGAACCCGCAAGCACCAAATACCCACGTTTCACCAGGGACTTCCTGACCACTGGCAACCAACATATCACTGGAAGAGCCAATCGAGGGAACCTTCAGCTCAACTCTAATGTGTGAATAAGCCCCACATGAAACTGGTGACATCTTTTCTCTGGTGCAGGCGACAAGAGTCCTGTCCCGAGATAGGACAGCGATCACCGCATCGGCCAAAGATGTTTTTCCCATGCCATTCGGCATTGAGATGGCTGTACTCTGTGAATTCAGATCCAGAATGTTGTACCTAAACTGGGGGGACCACTCATCATCTCCTGCCTCTGGTCCGAAAAGGCAAACGAAATTTGAAATCTCAATCCGATTAATAAGTGACATCTTCGGCCTCCTGCAGCCCTGATGGAAGGTTGGCAATAGCAGCAATCTGATCGGCTTTCGGAACAAGGGCATCCATATCGGCGACAAATGCCTCTGCAATCTCAACAGCAGAGAGCAAAGTTTGGCGATAAATAACATCATCGCTCCGAGAAGTAGATTCCAGCATCCCACTTTCTATCATGACATCCAGAAATCGATTGATTCTGCGGGGCGTGTCGTTCTTTCGCTCAGAGATAAGGTATTCTCCATAGAAACTGCCCCCAGACATTTCAGCTTTTCGAAGGCTATCTATGCTTTCTATGACCAGGCTCTCGAACGTGGAGCTGGAAAAATCAGCCTCATTATAACGGGATACCTCCGTCACTCCACGATCTATCTGAGAATACAGTAAAGCCATTTGTTGGAACCACAGGAAGAGAAACCATGTTGCAATCTCTTCCTGACTCTCAATATCGCGCAAGCGCATCCGATCCATCACCATGTCACCACCGATCTTTATCAAGGCATCGTCGGATTGTTCACGAACAGCAAGGAAAACGCTTGCCCCTGGAGCAAGTTCGGCAAGGTCGAAATCATCCTTCACAATGAGATGAAATCCCTGTCCGGCCAAGAGGCTACGAAAGCCCATCAGCTCAGATTCATCAGCTTTTGACAGAATCCTTCCTATCTCTTTTTCATTTGCCCTCAATTTACGGCCTGGGCGCGGATTTGTTTCAACAAACCTGTGCTTGAGAAGAAATGCATTTGCCAGCCCCATCTCGTAAGCGTCCATATCTATTCCTCCGAAGATGCGACAACCAGAAGGATGTCCTCACCATGAATTTGATAGCCCGATCTAAAGCATCTTGTGAACTTGTGATTAGAGCGACAAACATGGATGGTCGCTCCATCGAATCCAAGTTCATCAGGGCAGTTATACACACCGAGAAGGCCAAATAGCCCCTCGCACCCATCATCAAGATAAAGCCAGCCTCTCTCTAGGGCCTCCGTAAGCGACAGAGGGCCTTCTGATAGCCTCCCACTGATTTCAGCTAGATGCTCCCGGAACAGATCACTTAACGCTTCCGGCATTTCTTCTATCTCGGTGGAAAATGAGAGTCCGGTTTTTTCAACAGAAGCAGGGTTGTCCTTAAAATATCTTCCAGTGTCCGAAATAGCCATATACTGCACAGAGCAACGCCATGGTCCGATCATTTCCAGGATTCGTGTTATCGCCACTTTACCTTTTAAGGATAAAGCAAAGCGCATAGCTACCTTATCAAATCCCTGAACAGTTGCACCAGTTGTCTCTCGACTCTGAACAGCGATCACAAGATCGGTCATTTTTCGACCTAGCCTCTCCACCGACTGAATCAGCTTTTTTGTGATCCCGACAAGAGCCATCCGGTTTGCATCACCATCCTCACCAAAGGTCAGACTAAAAGCCTCGATCACAGACTCTGTAGAAAGCTTGTGTCTGGCCTCCTGAACAGCATTTTGTACGTTCGCCATGATCTCAATGTAGCCATCATGATGCTCCATGAAATCACGCAGAGTTGCCTCTCTGTCCGGTCGCTCCAAAGACCTCGTAATTTCTAATGCGTACCCGCGCAATCGGACCGATATTTCCTGGCAGAAACGAAATGCGTCATCAAATCTATGACGGTCAATGGCAACGCAAATTTTGTGGGCATCTTGTTCAGCATATATGATCGCCTGGAAGCCATCAGACATAGCCAAGGCTTCTCTTCCTTGCTTCGATAACCTGTATCCAGTTTTTGTTTTGGATCTTTCAAGTAGGGCTGTTTCCTTCGTTGCCCTTGGAATCGGCAATTGATCGACCGGATCTATATATTCAAACAGTGTTGGGGAACTCAGGACTGATGCGACATATAGAACATCATCATGAGTAACCCCTGGGTGACGCTTGGAGATGTATTCCCTGAAATCATCGAGATGGACATAGGAACCGCTATATCCAACCTCTCGTTCTCTGAGAAACTCAAGCATGAATATAGCCAAGTCAAGCCAATACCCCTTGCTGTTGCCAGCGCGTTCCTCGTTTACGTTCACAAGGTATTTGCCGCCGATAGCATGCCGACTGTCGATCAAATCGACGAATCGGAGTGTTGCTCCAAGGTAATTAATAAAGCTCATGGGCACACCATACATACCATAATACATGGTATGCAATATTTTATTGCAAGCATGGGCGACTGGAGGAACTATTCAGTCTATGGATTGGGCAAAAGAACAACGATTGAGAGCCATAGAGATTGTTGGCTACTGGCAAGGTCAAATGAATAGCCGCGACCTTGTAAACACCTTTGGGATAAGTCAAAACCATGCTAACCTCGACATCAAAGAATACAAATCACGCCACCCTGAGAACTTTATCTACAACGCTTCCAAGCGTGCTTACTTAAGAACTGATTCATTCAAACTCCACCTTTCTGACGGGAGTATAGACGAATACATCGATCATGTATCAAGGATGACATCGCAACAAATGCATGTTCCGATTGAAAGGTTGGCTCCGCATCACGCTCGATTGAAGCCGGATGTTGTTGCAACGATTCTGGACTGTGTTCGTCACCAGAAAGGGTTGTCTATTCAGTATGCTTCAATGAATCGTCCGAGAGGGACAAAACGAACAATCTATCCTCACTCGATAGTTGATACCGGTTTTAGGTGGCATGTCAGAGCTTATTGTGAGGACAGAAAAGAGTTCAGAGACTTTAATCTTGGCAGGATCTTAGGAATCCCTGAACCAGTTGGTGAAGCGCCTACATACGCTATGGTAAACGAAGACAAGGCGTGGCAGAAAATGGTAAAAATCAAATTGCGCGCTAATCCAAACTTATCTGACAATCAAAGGCAGGTGATAGAATCTGAATTTGATATGAAGAGAAAAAGCCTAACCGTGCAATGTAAGGCCTGTTTGATTCATTACATGCTGCAGATGTTTCAGATCGACTCAGAATGCTTGGATAGTCCACCTATAACTCAATTGCTTGCCGTAGATTCTCCTGAATCGATACAGCCATATCTTTTCGAATCAAGTTAACCACATCTCGCAGTCATCCATTTGGGGCTTTTCAGGTTAGAGGCCTTTTGGTGGTTCAACTGCAAAGGGTTCAATGGGTTTGAAAACACCAGTTGAAGTCATCTTTCTTCGATGTTCAAACACGCCAAGAGCTTGTATCGGATCAACCTTTTCCAATGCGGAGAAATCTATATTATCTGATTCAGGTGAATTAGGCCAGCTACGTAGTCGGATGAATAGGCCATCCTATCTATCGCTCTATAGCGAGAATTACTTGCAACAAAATGACTATTATGTAATAAGTTAAGACTCCTATTCGTTGCTATCCTTGATCTTAACAGTCTCTTGCAAAGACAGCCCAAACACTATAATGTAACAAGTTATGAGAGATTACCTTTTCCCCAACGAAATAGAGCGCCTAATGGACGCTGTAAAGAAATCCCCGCGCCATGGTGTGAGGAACAGTTTAATGGTTCTCTTGGCATACCGCCACGGGTTTCGCATATCCGAAGTAATCGACCTTCGACTCTCGGATATAGATCTACAATCAGGACGCATCAACTGCCGTCGGCTGAAAGGATCAACTCAAAACATCCACCCACTGGAAGGGGATGAATTACGTTTGATTAAACGATGGCTTCGCGTGCACTCTGGCCATTCATCTGAGTTCTTATTCGTTTCTGAACGTGGGACTCCGATAACTAGGCAGGCAGTTTGGAGGATATTCAAGGATGCTGGTAAAATGGCCGGGCTGGACATTGATGTACATCCTCACATGCTTAAACATTCCTGTGGTTATTACTTGGCGGAGAAAGGCTGTGACACCAGGTTAATACAGGAATATCTTGGTCATAAGAATATTCAGAATACAGTTCGATATACGTAAGCGTCAAACCAACCCCATCTACCGGCGGTAGATTTCCCTGCCAGAATTCGTTGCGTTGATTTTGCGATGGATAGGAGGCAGGTATGGAAACAGGTTGCGATGCACATTTCAGTCGTTCGTCGCGGTATGCGTATTGGCGGCGGGTGGTGGATGAGTGGGATCGTGGTGAGGA
>Ga0256829_1003664_pt1 | contig 10478 bp, 9 predicted proteins | sample 131447metaG_FD_185979 | JGI IMG/M metagenome (GOLD analysis project Ga0256829, IMG submission 185979) | Hydrothermal vent microbial communities from Lau Basin, Pacific Ocean - 131-447 | ecosystem: Environmental > Aquatic > Marine > Hydrothermal vents | place: Pacific Ocean: Lau Basin | collected...
GCGGGCTGATCTCCATGAACCAGTCCGGCGCCGGGAAGATGTTGACGTTCTCGAGCGTGTAGTCGACGCCCTTTTCCGCCATCACCACGCGCACCTTGCGCACGAATGGTGACGGCCCCATGCCATAGATGATCAAAGCCATGCCCGGCCTCCCTTGCTGTTGATCCGCATGTCCGTCAGGTCCGCCGGGACCCGCGCATGCGGTGAAACCGCTGCAGTGATGCGTGACCCGGCCGGGGCTTTCAATGAATAACTTCGTGACCATCCTGCAGATATGCAGGCAGGGCGAGCGTGACCCTGCGGCATATGCAGGCAATCAGTCACCACTAAGGCTGTGCAGTCAGCCCTTCGGCGTCGGCCCGGTCAGATAGGCGGCAAGGCTGCGGCCTGCCTCGGCAATGGCCCAGTCGAGATCCGGTGCGGTCCCCGCCTCCACTTCGCGGGCAAAATCCGCCATGGCTGCGATGATGAAGGACGGCAGCAGGCGCATCCGCATCCGCACGCTGTCGCGCGGCACGTCTTCCAGCAGGTTCAGCATCCGGCGGCTGGAGGCCTGCACCCCGTCCGGGGCCAGGTCTTCCATCAGCCGGTCCACCTCGAAGCGCGGGTCGGCGGCGATCTGCATGAGGAACATGGCGTATAGCCGCCCGCCCTCTTCCATGCAGGTCTCCAGCATGGGGGCGATGGTCGTCTCCATCACCCGCACCATGTCATTGCCCTCGCCGGCTGCATCCATCTCTTCCATCAGCGCCAGGCGCTTGGAATCGATGTCCTTGATCCGGTCAGCGAAGACCGCGCGGATCAGGGCTTCCTTGCTGCCGAAATGGTAATGCAGCGCCGATTCATTCTTGGCGCCGGCAGCCCGCGTGATGTCGCGCACGGACACGGCCCCCAGGCCGTTTTCCGCAAACAGCCGCTCTGCGGCGCGGATGAGCCGGGTCTTCGTGGTTGCTTTGCTGGCCTTGGCGGCGGCCGCTGCCGATGTTTTTTGCTGCATCGCCATGAAAATAATGGAAGACATTACAAATCTCAACGGGCATAGTGACGCCATGAAGACCTGTTCGCTCCATGCTGCCATGCCCGTGCTGGTTGCGCTTGCCGCCGCCACCGTCCTGCTTTGGCCGGAAGGCGCTGCCGCGTGCACAACCTGCGCAGGTATGTATACCGAATTTTCCCTGATGGGTGAGATCATCTATCAGGTCGAGAAAGTGCATTCGGGCATGATGCAGGCACTGGCCGGGGCGGAAGCCGCCGCCCAGTCGGGCCGCATGACCCAGGCCGCCCTGCTGCCGCTGGGACTTGGCTTCTCCTATGGCGCGCTGCATGCGCTGGGCCCCGGACACGGCAAGCTCGTGGTCGCCGGGTATTTTGCAGGCCGCACGGCTCCTGCGCGTGAGGCCCTGCGCATGGCCGGTGAAATTGCCGTGCTCCATGTGGGTTCCGCAGCGCTCATTGCCATTCTGGCGGCGATCCTGCTGGGCGGCGTTATCGATGCGTCCGGCCCCGCTTTCCTGACCGTCAAGCTGATCAGCTATGCCCTCATCGCGGCGGCAGGCGCCATGATGCTGTACCGCGCCGCCGCCCTCTGGCTGGCCCCGCGCGGCATTGCCCTGCCCTGGCCCGGCGGCATCGCCCAGGCCGGGTGCGGTTGCGGCCACGATCACGACCACGATCACAAACATGACCACGCCCATACCGCCGTAAGCGCCGCCCGCGAACGGGGCCTGCTGTCGCTGGCGGTGGGGGCCGTGCCCTGCACCGGCGCGCTGATCGCGGTGCTGTTCGCGCTTGCAAGCGGTGCGTGGCTGCTCGGCCTGCTGGCGGTTGCCGCCATCTCGCTGGGCATGGGCGTCACGCTGGCGGGTGTCGGCCTCTTCACCATCTGGACGCGCGGATCGATCGCGCCCGGTTCCAGCACGGCGCTGTCGGGCTTCAGCGCTGCCGGCGGCATGCTGGTCATGCTCGTGGGCGCAGCCCTGTTCTACGGCACGGCGGCCGCCTGACACGGTTTCAAACGCCCCTGCTCAACATGGGGCGCATACAGAAGAAGGCATTGGGGGACAATCTGATGCGTTATGTACTTATTGCACTCGCCATCCTCGTGGTGGCGATCGGCGGCGGCTATTGCTACCTCGCCAACATCGCAGGCGACGTCATGCATGCGGGCGAGCCGCAGGCCACCGTCCGCCCGGCTGACGTGGTCCAGGCGCGCCAGGACGCGCAGACCGACGCCGCCGCTGCGGTGGATGTGACGGAACCCAAGCAGATCCTGTTCGGTGATCTCCACGTCCACACCACCTTCTCCACCGATGCCTTTCTCTGGGCCCTGCCGATGAATTCCGGCCCCGGCGCGCACCCGGTGGCGGATGCCTGTGATTTCGCCCGTCACTGCTCGGCCCTCGATTTCTGGTCGATCACCGACCACGCCGAGGCCTCGACCCCGCGCCGCTGGAAGGAAGCCAAGGAAACGATCCGCCAGTGCAACGCGGTGTCCGGTGATCCGGCCAATCCCGACATGGTGTCCTTCATCGGCTTTGAGTGGACCCAGGTCGGCCAGACGCCCGCCGAGCATTATGGCCACAAGAACGTGATCTTCCGTGGACTGAATGACGACGAAGTATCGCCGCGCGCCATCGCCGCCGGCGGCGTCGCCACCGATGCCTTGCGCAATTCCGTCGGCAACCTGCCCGTCGCCACAGCGCTGGTCGATTGGGAAAACCGCCAGCCCTATCTCAATTTCCGCCAGTTCATGCGGGAAGTGCGGGCGGTGCCGGAATGCCCCGCCGGCGTGCCCTCCAACGAGCTCGACACCCAGTGCTACGAAGCCGCCGATACGCCGGAGGACCTTGCGCGCAAGCTGTTCGATGAACTGGCGCTTGATCCCGTCATCATCCCGCACGGCACGTCCTGGGGCTTCTACACCCCGACGGGCACCACCCTCGACAAGCAGCTGACCGCGCGCATGCGGCCGGAAAACCAGGAGCTGATCGAGGTCATGTCCGGCCACGGCAATTCCGAGGAATACCGCCCCTGGCGCTCAGCCACCCTCGACGGCGAAGGCAACATCGCTTGCCCCGCTCCGAGCCACAACTACCTGCCGACCTGCTGGCGCGCCGGTGAAATCATCCGCGCCCGCTGCGAGGAAGCAGGCGAGGACGAAGCCACCTGCACCACCCGCGCCGAGGAAGCCCGCCATAATTTCGCGCAGCTCTCGATTGCCGGCCATCTGACGATCACCGGTGAGGATCCGTCTGAGTATCTGGATGCGGGCCAGTGCCGCGACTGCTTCCTGCCGCCCTTCAATCACCGGCCCGGCACCTCGGTGCAATACGGCCTGGCGGTCAGCAATCTGGATGACCCGGACAATCCCAAGCGCTTCAACTGGGGCTTCATCGCCTCGAGTGACACCCACCGTGCCCGTCCCGGCACCGGCTACAAGGCGGTGGACCGGGAGTATCAGTCGGACGCGCGCGGCCCTCGCAGCAAGGTCTGGGCGGACCGCCAGAACCTGAAGAAGCAGGAGGCGCTGCCCTACTCCAAGCCGCTGACCCGTGAGGACATTGCGGATGTGCCGGGCTTCCAACTCACCGAGTTCGAGCGCCAGGGCTCGTTCTGGACCGCAGGCGGCCTTGCTGCCGTGCATTCCGAAGGCCGCGACCGCGATGCCATCTTCGATGCCTTCAAGCGCAAGGAGTCCTACGGCACATCCGGGCCGCGCATCCTGCTGTGGTTTGACATGATCGACCCCGTGGAAGTCCCCGCGCCGGAGGTGACTCCGGAAGTGACTGAGGACGCCGAAGCTGAAACGGTTGATGCTGAGACTGCTGGTGCGGAAGAGACGGACGCTGCCGCGGAGGACACAGCCGCACCGGTGCTGTCCGATGCCGAGCCCGTCGTCGTCGCTTCAATGGGCGCGACCGTGGAGCGGAGCAAGAGCCCCACTTTCCGCGTCAAGGCCGTGGGGGCGTTCAAGCAGAAGCCCGGCTGCCCGGACAGCGCCGAAGCCTCCATGCCGCAGGACCGGTTCGACAGTCTCTGCCGGGGTGAATGCTACAACCCCACTGACACCCGGCATGTAATCGACCGTATCGAGATCATCCGTATCCGGCCGCAGATCGATGGAACCGAAGATGTCGCCGAGCTTATCGACGACGCCTTCATCACCCATCAGTGCGAGCCTGACGAGGCGGGCTGTACCTTCACCTTCACCGACCCGGAATATGAAACCCTGGGCCGTGACACGCTCTATTATGCCCGCGCGGTGCAGGAGAAGACCCCGGCCATCAATGGGGCCAATCTTCGCTGTGAGTTCGACGCGGACGGCAATTGCATCAAGGTGAACCCGTGCTACGCCGATTACCGCACCGACGCGGATGATGCCTGCACGGCCGATGTGGGTCACCGTGCCTGGTCGTCGCCGATCTATCTCACCCATCGCGGCTGATCGGAGACCTATCGTGACATTCCATTTCCGGCAGCGTATCGCCGGTGCCGCCGTGACCTGTGGCCTGGCCCTCGGGCTGTGGGGCGCGTTGGCCGAAAACCCGTTCGATGACTGGGGCGGCGAGCAGGGTCTCGCCGCCTCGGTGAATGGCGCCTCGGTCACGGCGGATGATCTCACCCTGGCAACGGAAGCGGTCGCCGCCGACAAGCGCAATGCGCTCACCGACGCGGACCGCGCCCGTATCCTCGCCCGCCTCATCGACGAGGAACTGCTGATCCAGCGCGGCATCGAAGTGGGCCTCGTGGACAGTGACAACACCGTCCGCAAGGCCATCGTCAATGCGATGATCTCCAGCATCCTCGCCGAAGCTGCCGACAGCGAGGCGTCGGAAGAAGAGCTGCGCCGCCTCTATGAAGAGAGCCCGGCGCTGTTTTCCGGCAGCGCCCGCTATCGCGTGGCCCAGCTCTTCCTGACGAGCGGTGACGGCCAGCACCAGAAGCTGGCTGACGCGCAGGCGGCACTCGATGAAGGCACATCTTTCGGCGACGTGGCATCGCGCTTCGGAGACAGGCCGGCCCTCGCCCTGCCGGACACATTGTTGCCGCCCGCCAAGCTGCGAGACTATACGGGCCCGTCCGCGCTCGCAGCCGTGCGGTCGCTCAGACCGGGCGACACAAGTGCGCCGGTCCCGGTGCCCGGCGGCATCGCGCTCATCCATCTGCGTGAGGTGGATGCGGGCACACCGCGTCCCTTCGAGGAGGTTCGCGCGCTCGTCGCCGCCGAACACGCCCGCCGCCGGGATGACGCGGCCCTGCGCACCTATCTCAACTGGCTGTGGGGCCGCGCCGACATCGCCTTTGCCGAGGGCTACACGGCAGCGCCGGAAGACGTGCCGGAGATTGCCCGGTGACAGCCCTGCCCCTCCGCTGCGGTCACGCCGGTGCCGCACTGCTGGCCGTTCTGGTGCTGCTCGCTGCCATGCTCGTCACCCCGGCGGCCGACGCCCATACGCGCAGCCAGTCGATGTCGTCCCTCAGCGTTGACGGCGACGAGATTGAGATCACCTTCCGCGTCCCTGCCCGCGAGGTCACGCGCCTCGGCGTGCTTGATCCCCAGGCGGAGAGCCTCGAGGTCCTGCTGGCCACGCATTTGCTGAAACAGCTGAGCGTGCAGCGCGGAGATGCGCCCTGCGCGGCGGCAGGTGCGCCCCGCCCGGTTCGCGCCTCGGCGGCCGACATCGCGCTCGAACTGCGCTTTACCTGTCCGCCCGGCACGGCGGAGGCCCCCGTCGCCTATACCAACAACGCCTTCTTCCCCATCGCCAGCCGTCACATTCACTTTGCCCGCGCCCGGGCCGGTTATGGTGGCTTTGAAGAACAGCTGATGACGGCGACCGGCCGCACTGCCCATTTTGCGTTCACCCGTGACGGTGACGTGGCGCCGCTTCAGGAAAGTGCGGGCGAAACCGCCTGGCGCTACATCAAGCTCGGGGCCGAACACATCTGGATCGGCATCGACCATCTGGCTTTCCTGGTCGGGCTGCTGCTGCTGTGCCGCCGCCTGCGGGACGTGGTCTTCGTGGTCACGGGCTTCACCATCGGCCACAGCATCACGCTGACGATGACGGTGCTCGGCCTCGCCATCCCCAATCCGCCGGTGGTTGAGGCGCTGATCGCCTTCACCATCGTGCTGGTCGCCGTGGAAGCCCTTGTCGCGCCATCAGGCATGACGCTGCGCGGCATTGGCGGCGCGGCCCTGCTCATCGGCCTGCTGGCGAGTGTGGCTGCATTTACCGGCGCGCAATTGGGCGCGGCGGTCTGGCTGGGGCTGCTGCTGCTGACGGCCGGCTATCTGTGGCTCACCCGCGACGCGGATCTGGCGCGCAGGCTGCTGCCGGCGGTCACCACCATCTTCGGCCTCATTCACGGCTTCGGCTTCGCAGGCGTGTTGCTGGAGCTTGGCCTGCCGCAGGAGCGGCTGGCGCTGGCACTGTTCAGCTTCAATGTGGGGGTGGAGATCGGGCAGATCGTCTTCGTCGCTGCCCTGTGGGGCGTGGCGGTGCTGGCGGGCCCGCTGATCAGCGCGCCGCGCCAGGCTGGTATCCGGATCGCAGCGGCGTCCCTGCTCTGCCTTGCCGGCAGCTACTGGTTCGCCCTGCGATCCTTCGGCGGCTAAGCGTCCGTCAGGACTGCTCGCCGAGGCAGGCGATCATGTCGTCTGCCAGCTTGGTGATCAGCGCCGGATAGAACCCGGCACCCGGATCGATGTCAGCCCCCACCGGGTCCAGCACGCCGGATTTGGCCTCGCTGCCTTCCAGCACGGCGGTCAGCACGCGCGGCTCGAACTGCGGTTCGGCAAACACGCATTTGGCACCCCGGTCCTGGATGCGCTCCTGGATCTCGCGGATGCGGGCGGCGCCCGGTGCCACGTCAGCCGACACGGTGACCGAGCCGACGGCGGAGAGGCCGTAGCGGGCCTCGAAATACTGATAGGCGTCGTGGAAGACGATGAAGGGGACGTCCGCCACGGCCTCAAGACGCGTGGCGGTTGCCGCGTCGAGCTCTGCCAGCTGCGCAGCCTGGGCCTGCTGGTTCGCCGCATAGGTCGCGGCATTGTCCGGGTCGATGGCGCTCAGTGCGTCGGCCACGGCCTTGCCGAGGACCACCGCATTGGCCGGATCGAGCCAAACATGCCCGTCGGTCTCGTCGCCATGGCCATGATGATCGTCGTGCTTCGCATGGCTTTCATGATCGTGGTCGTCATGCTTGGCGTGGTCATGATCGTGACCATGATCATCCTCATGCTTTGCATGCGCCTCGTGATCATGGTCGTCATGCTTGGCATGGTCGTGCTCCTCATGATCATGCGCGTCGTGATCATGTTCCTTGTGCTCATGCGCGTCATGATCATGCCCGTCACCGTGGTCATGGGCATGGGCATCCCAGATACCGCCTTCGCGGATCTCCAGGAGCGTGATGCCGTCCACACCGGTCATGGCCAGGTGCTTTGCCTTCGGTGCCAGCGTGTCGAGATCCTCGACAAGAAAGGTTTCGATCTGCGGGCCGACCCAGACCACCAGCTCGGCTTCCGACAATGCCTGTGCGTCAGACGGCTTGAGGCTGTATGTATGGGGAGACGCGCCGCCCGGAATCAGAAGCTTCGGCGTGCCGACACCGTCCATCACGCCACTGACGATGGAATGGACGGCAGGTATCGTCGCCGTCACCTTCGGCGCGGCAACAGCCGCAGACGCGGACACAAGGCCCAGTGAAACAATCAGGGATTGGACGAGAACGCGCATTGTCTGTACCTTCTGGCAAGAAATTTGTTTTGTTATAGTGTAACAGATGGTCACTGACAACAAATTCACCCGGCGCAGCGCGCCGCTGTCGGCCAGGCGCGGCCTGATATCAAGATGACCGAAACATCCGCATTTCCCAGCACGACCCATGACCATGCCCGGTGCCGCAGCGAGGCGCTGGCCCAGGCCGAGGCCATGCTTGCCCGCAAGAAGGCACGCCTGACGCCAGATCGCCGGGCCGTGCTGGAAGTCCTGCTGGATGACCACCAGGCCCAGGGCGCCTATGACATCATGGAGCGCATCGACTGGCGCGGCCGCCGCCCGGCCCCGACGGTGATCTACCGCGCGCTTGATTTTCTGGTGAGCCACGGTCTCGCCCACAAGATCGAGAGCCTCAATGCCTTCATGGCCTGCCCCCATGCGGGCCATGAACACCGGCCGATGATCATGATTTGCACCAACTGCTCGCAGGTGGCGGAATTCGCCTCCACCACCATCGACAAGGCCGTGGCGAAAGCAGCGAAGGACAGCGGCTTCACCCCGCGTGAAACCACCGTCGAGGTCACCGGCCTGTGCAGCCATTGCCGCGAAAGCGCCACCGCATGAGCCATCTGATCGAAGCCCGCGGCCTCGCCGTCACGATCGGCGGCCGCACCCTGCTGCACGACATCAGCCTGAGCGTCGATGAAGGTGAGATCGTCACCATCATCGGCCCCAATGGCGGCGGCAAGACAACCCTGGTCCGCGCTCTGCTCGGCACGCGCGCGATCTCGGCCGGCAGTGTGCAGCGTGTGCAGGGCCTCACCATCGGCTACGTGCCCCAGCGCCTTGAGCTCAACCCGATGATGCCCGTCACCGTCGCCCGCCTGATGACCGGCGCGGCCCGCAGGCCCCGGCACCTGATCATCGAGGCGCTGGAAGAAACGGGCGTCGCCCACCTCGTGGACCAGTCGGTGCATACCCTGTCCGGCGGCGAGTTCAGGCGTGTGCTGCTGGCCCGCGCCCTGTTGCGCGACCCGCAATTGCTGGTGCTGGACGAGCCCGTGGCCGGTGTGGACCACGCAGGCGAGCTGGCGCTCTACGAACTCATCAAGACCATTCGTGATCAGCGCGGCTGCGGCGTCCTGATGGTCAGCCACGATCTGCACGTGGTCATGGCCGCCACCGACAAGGTCATCTGCCTCAACGGCCATGTCTGCTGCACCGGCCAGCCGCATGAAGTCTCTCAGCATGCGGAATATGTGCGCCTGTTCGGCCCGCGTGCTTCAGAGGCGCTGGCCTTCTACGAACACCAGCACGACCACGAGCACGATCTGTCCGGCGAAGAGATGCCGCATGGATGCGGTCACGATCACGACCACGATCACAGCCATCAAAAAGACCACCACCATGCTGGATGATTTCTTCGTGCGCGCCATCCTTGCGGCCCTCGGGGTGGCGGTGATGGCAGCACCCCTCGGCTGTTTCGTCGTGTGGCGGCGCATGGCCTATTTCGGCGACACCACAGCGCATTCCTCGCTGCTGGGCATCGGCCTCGGCATCGTGCTGGGCATCGACCTCACCATCGGCGTCGCGGCGGTCACCGTCAGCGTGGCGCTTCTGCTGCTGGCCATGGAGCGGCGTGTCGGCATCGGGCTTGATGCCCTGCTCGGCATCCTTGCCCACTCCACCCTCGCCCTCGGTGTCATCGTCATCGCGCTGACACCCGGCGTCCGGGTGGATCTGACGGCCTATCTGTTCGGCGACGTGCTTGCGGTCTCCGTCAGCGACCTGGCCCTGATCTTTGGTCTCGCAGCCGCTGTGCTGGCGGTCCTCGTCAGCTTGTGGCGCCGTATGGTGGCGGTCACCATGGATGAGGAACTGGCCGCCGCCGAAGGCATCCCCGCCCCGCTCTACAGGCTGGCGCTCGTCCTGCTGCTGGCCGTCGTCATCGCCGTTGCCATGAAGATCGTCGGCGTCCTGCTGGTGACGGCCCTGCTGATCATCCCTGCCGCTTCCGCGCGCGGCCTTGCCCGCTCACCGGAGCAGATGGCCGTGCTGGCAACCGTCATTGCCGCCACCGCTGCTGTCGGCGGGCTCATGCTGTCGCTTTACGTGGACACGCCGTCGGGCCCCTCCATCGTCGTGGTGGCCGCGGCCCTGTTCGTGGCGAGCCTGCTGCCGGTCTCCCTGCGACGGGGGTAAACTGGGTGAGGGAATCGGCGCTGCCTGCGCCGGACCTACGCACGCCGCACCTTGGCACAGGGGACCAGCACAATGACCGACCAGCCGCCGCGCCGCACCGCCCTCACCCGCTCGCTTGACTGGGTGGAGCGGACGGGCAATGCCCTGCCGGACCCGGTGACCCTGTTCGCGATCCTCATCGTCCTGGTGGTCATCGCCTCGGTTCTGGCCGCGGGCGCGGGTGTCTCCGTCCCCCATCCGGGCACCGGCGACGTGGTGGTGGCGAAGAGCCTCTTTGACAGTGACATGATCCAGCGCCTGCTGGTGGAGATGCCCAAGACCTTCACCAGCTTCGCGCCGCTGGGCTATGTGCTGCTGGTCATGCTCGGTGTCGGTGTCGCGGAGAAGACAGGCTTCCTCACTGCCGCCCTGCGCGGGCTTGTCTCCAATGTCTCCCCGCGCCTGCTCACCGCCGCCCTCGTCTTTGCCGGCATCATGTCATCGCTGGCGGTTGACGCGGGCTATGTGGTGCTGATCCCGCTCGGCGCAGCGCTGTTCATGGGGGCGGGC
>Ga0256829_1003665_pt1 | contig 10476 bp, 9 predicted proteins | sample 131447metaG_FD_185979 | JGI IMG/M metagenome (GOLD analysis project Ga0256829, IMG submission 185979) | Hydrothermal vent microbial communities from Lau Basin, Pacific Ocean - 131-447 | ecosystem: Environmental > Aquatic > Marine > Hydrothermal vents | place: Pacific Ocean: Lau Basin | collected...
GTTGGTAATACCAATATCGTAACCGATGGCATTGGGTAAGGGATTGGTTGTAAAAATGTTACCGTTATTATTAAAATAGGGGACCAGGTTGATGTCTGATGAAAGATAACCTTTTGGGGCCTGGTATCGTGCTTTGATACTTCTTTTTCCTAATTCTAATATTTTGATTTGTTTTTGAATACGGATTATTTGAGGGTTATTGATGCGTGCACTATCCATGTATTGTTCGAGTTGCGTTTGCCCGTACAAAAGTTGAACAGGCAGGAATATTATCATGACAAATTGCAGGATAAAAAGAAAACCGGATTTAAAACCGGGTTTATCTGTTGTCGGTATGTTATCTTCCTTTTTTGTCATTGGATATTCATTTTGAGAACAAGGGGCATGCAATTACTGTCTGTTTACCTCAGGACAAATATAAATTTTTTGGAAAAATGGTCATGAAAAAACTTTGTAAACCTGCATTACCATCCGGATAACCTTTAACCCCATTTTACTATAAGAGATTTTTTTAATCGATGTCGATTTCCCCGGTATACTACTTTAAGATGCTTCAAAGTGTTGGTCACGGCAAACGTTTAGTCGTTGTTTTCACCTCCATTTTCAGTTGCTGACAACTTCCCTTTTTTGTCGATGGTTACTTCTTTTTTGCTTTTTCCTTTTTTAATGTCGATTTCATAAGCGACACGCTGAGGAGTTTCATTGAGGTTAGCATCTTTAATTTGATAGCCGGGGAACTGGTCGTTGATAGTTTTTACGACCACTGCAGGAAGATTACTGACTTTCATGTCTGTTTCGGTTTCTTTCCAGTTGCCTTGCAGGTCGAAATTGGCGGAGACATCTGTTCCATTGAGTTTAAACTCGGCTTCCCATTGGGTTTTCCCTTCTTTGCCCCAGTCAACTTTTTTTACTGTGGGGTATTTTTTACTGAAAGCAGTTTTTACTGCTTCCGGTACTTTGCTTTGGCTACATGCAGTAAAACTGATAGCCATGAACATGGCTGCCAAAATCATTGAAAACTTTTTCATTTTTTTAAATTTTAATAAATAATGCGACGAAATTATATTGGAAATCTAAAGGAATTTTTAAGGCCAGATCATTGGTGTGTCCGGTTCAGCTGATAGCCCACGCTCCATTCGATGAATTCGGATACCTGAAAACGATATGCCCTTAAACTAACGCCGAATGTTACCCGGTGGGCCAGTGTATATTTAAAACCGATTCGCTGGTAAAACTCCGGAACCTGGTCAGGTGCTTTTTTGCGGTAAAGATAAAATCCCGGCTGAAAAAGCAGGGAAAAAGGCCCCATAACAAGTTCGTATGAAGGAAAAATACTGATTCTGACCCCATAAGAAAACGGAAGGTTTTTCAGAAACATGTTGTTGTTTTCAACAACGATTTGAGCATCGGTTGAACCATCGTAGGTCATGGCCATTCCCAAGCCGAATTTCGATTTGTGGGTAATGTGCCAGTTAAAAGTGGTACGAAAACCCGCAATGGGGAAATAAACCCCCTGATAATCGGGTTGGATGTTAACTTCGGCTGAATCAAGATGTACTACGTTTTTCACACCTCCAAAGATGGTAAAATCAAGGCTGGTAGTTTTCTTGAAAGGAATAATTTTATATTTTTTAAAAGGCTGTCTTTTCGAGATATGATACCTTACTTCTACCCTGGGCGACAAGGTGTTGAGGCCCCAGTTGGGTACTTTTATGGAACCATTGGAAAAATGGGCAACCCCCATGTCCAATTCGGCTTCCCATCGGGGTAAAAAACGATAAGACAATCCGACACCAAGATCAATATAAACGGTCCTTATGGCGCCAATGGCGATGTTGTAGGGATTATTTTCAGGATTAAAATGATGCCAGTTGCCCATCAAACCCAGGTCTATTTCGTAATTGAAAGCAAGTTTATTCCACCGGTGAAAGGGACCGTTGATAAAACCATAAATGGCAATGGGGATCCCCATTTCTTTGTAATCGAAGAAATCGGAAACACAAATACCGACACCGAGATACGGATAATCGTAAGTGCCATACCATGCTTTTTCCCCTTTGCCTGCATTTTGAAAAAGAAGCCTTGCCGAAAAACTCTGGTACCTGTTAATAATTTTGTGTTGTTCATTATCGCCTTCCACAAACTTGTCCGAAGGAAAAACATATCCGTATCCGTAAAAAAAACCTAATGAAATTTGCCTGTTGACCGAATCTTTCTTCCGCTGTGTTTTTTCCCCCGGTTCGATTTGAGCCTGTAAAGGACTGCTAAAAAGAAGAATAGAAAAAATGAATAATAAAAACAACAAGGTTGATTTATTGTGCTGTTTTTTGCCGGTTCGTTTCATGAATAATTTTCTTCCTTTTTTCTAATGTACTTCCTGATTTAAGCGATCCTTTTCTGAAGAGCAGTCAAAATTAGTATTAATCGGTGAACTTAACAATCATTTGGTTTGTTGTTTCTTTTGTATTAAAAAGACAGATTTATAGGCAATTATCCCATTATTCATGGGTTTTATTGTCTGTCTTGCGAACGCCGGGCTTAAATATTCAGCGTTGGCGAAAATCAATATTTCTGTCTGTAATCGAAAACCCGAAAAATGGCAATTTGTTGTTTTGGTATATTCATACTGTTACTTTGCTTATTTTTGGACAGAACTAAAAAATATGTATAAAATTATTCTTGACATACATATCTGGACCAGCATTCTGTTTGTGGTTATTTCCCTTGTGCTTACCTTTAGGGTAACAAGAGGGTATATCATAAAAAAAGAAAAATATGGGAAAACGTGCATTTATCTCGAAAACAGCTTTATCCTTTTATTGTATCTCGGTTTGATTTTGGGTTTTGTCCTTTATTTCTTTTTGGAACCGGCCAACAAATATGTTGTTCATTCGATGGCGGATGTCAACCGGATCCTGGCACTCAGGTTCTGGTCCATTGAGCATTTCAGCGTGATGCTGTTTGCCCTGATCCTGGCACAAATTGGAAAAATTTTTACCGCGAAATCCATTAGCCACCGTTTCAAATTTAAATATGCCATGATTTATTACGATTGGGCCACGCTGGTTACACTGGTTTCGCTGGGGTTTTTTTTGATGAACCGATAAAATACAAAAAAACCCGGAGAGCAAAAGCCGTCCGGGCTTTTCAAAAAAAATCCGTGAATTTAGATCATTTTCCGTGGATCCACCCATTCGGTGAATTCTTCGTCGGTTACAAAACCGAGGGCCAAAGCTGCTTCGCGCAAGGTTGTCCCTTCGGCATGGGCTTTCTTGGCAATCTGAGCGGCTTTTTCGTAACCAATATGCGTATTGAGCGCAGTAACCAGCATCAAAGAATTTTCCAGGTTATTTTCAATATTTTTCAGGTTGGCCTGGGCACCGGCAATGGCTTTGTCGGCAAAAGAAACACAGGCATCACCGAGCAGGCGGGCCGATTGCAGCAGGTTGGCAATCATAACCGGTTTAAAAACATTCAACTGGAAATGTCCCTGCATGCCGCCCGTAGTAATGGCTACATCGTTGCCAATCACCTGGGCACAAACCATGGTCAATGCTTCATTTTGCGTGGGGTTCACCTTTCCGGGCATAATGGACGAACCCGGTTCGTTGGCTGGTAAGTTAATTTCACCAATACTACAACGCGGCCCCGAAGCAAGATAACGCACGTTATTGGCAATGTGCATGCAACTGACAGCAATTTGTTTCAACGCTCCCGATGTTTCCACGACAGCATCGTGGGCAGAGAGTGCTTCAAATTTGTTGGATGCTGTTTTGAAAGGATTACCGGTGAGTTCGGCGATTTTTTTGGCTACTTTTTCAGCGTACCCTTTCGGTGTATTCAATCCTGTTCCCACAGCAGTCCCGCCCAGGGCCAGTTCTGAAAGATGTTCCAGTGTGGCTTCCAAAGCTTTTAATCCGTGATCGAGCTGCGATACGTATCCTGAAAATTCCTGGCCGAGTGTCAAAGGAGTTGCATCCATCCAGTGTGTTCGGCCGGTTTTTACAATGTCTTTGAACTCTTCAGCTTTTTTAGCCAGGGCATCACGCAGGTGTTTTACACCCGGAATGGTCACTTCTACCAACATTTTGTATGCGGCAATATGCATGGCTGTAGGAAATGTATCGTTGGATGATTGTGATTTGTTGGCATCGTCGTTGGGATGTAAAAACTTTTCTTTGTCGGTCAGTTTGCCACCTTTGATGACGTGTCCGCGGTTAGCGATCACCTCGTTAACGTTCATGTTCGATTGTGTTCCCGAGCCGGTTTGCCAAATGACCAGTGGAAAGTTGTCATATAGTTTTCCTTCCAGTATTTCATCGCAAACCTGCGCAATCAGATCAGCTTTTTCTTTGTTAAGAACACCCAATTCATGATTGGTTAATGCGGCAGCTTTTTTCAGATAGGCAAAAGCATCAATGATTTCCCGCGGCATAGAAGCGGCAGGCCCAATCTGAAAATTCATTTTTGAACGTTGTGTTTGTGCTCCCCAATATTTATCGGCCGGCACTTGCACTTCGCCCAACGTATCATGCTCTATTCTGTATTCCATGATTTTATGATTTAAAGTGTTAGTTTAATGTTTTAAAATAATTTCTCTATTTCTTCAGCAGGATCTCCCCAAACGGCTTTGTTGTTTTTCACCACAATAGGCCGTTTGATGAGTTTTGGATTTTCCACCATGATTTTTACCCATTCGTCATCCGTAAAGTTTTTCCCTTTGAAATTTTGTTTGTAGAGTGTTTCCTGGGTACGGATCATCTCCTGTGGTTTTTTGTTCAGCAACATCAGAAGTTTCTTCAGCTCTTCTGCGGTCAGTGGGTTTTTCAGGTATTGTACAATTTGAAAATCGTTGGTTTTGTTTTGCAGGTACTGTAATCCGGCACGCGATTTTTTGCAACGTGGATTATGATAAATGGTAATCATTATTACTGTTTTTTATGAACAGCCAAAATTAGTGAATCCTGATAGAAATTGTTAAACAAAAAGCTTATTTATAACAAGTTCTAATTGACGGGAAGGGTATTTCCGGCTTTTGTACTGTCCTTTGTCTTCTTTGTGGTAAAAATTTGATCTTCAGTGTTATTACCGTATCAGTTGTTGCGGTTATCCCCCCCGAACATCATCAGGTAAGCCTTGATAAAATCGTCAAGATCACCATCTAAAACAGCCTGAACGTTGGTTGTTTCGTAATTTGTCCTTACATCTTTTATTAACTTGTAGGGATGCAGTACGTAAGACCGGATTTGTGAGCCCCATTCGATTTTCTTTTTGCCTGCCTCTATTTTGGCTTGTGCCTCCTGTTTTTTGCGCAACTCAATCTCGTACAACTGCGAGCGTAACATCTGCAGGGCTTTCTCGCGATTTTGTTGTTGTGAACGGGTTTCCTGGCATTCTACCACCAGTCCCGAAGGCTCGTGGTGCAACCTGACAGCGGTTTCCACTTTGTTGACATTCTGTCCGCCCGGGCCGCTGCTGCGGAAGGTATCCCAACTGATATCAGCCGGATTGATCTCGATGTCAATGGAGTCATCCACTACCGGATAAACATAAACCGAGGCAAATGAGGTATGGCGGCGGTTGGCCGAATCGAATGGGGAAAGCCTCACCAACCGGTGTACCCCGTTTTCACTTTTCAGGAAACCGAAAGCGTAATCGCCGTCAAATTCCAGCGACACCGATTTAATTCCGGCCACATCGCCTTCCTGGAAATCCAGTTCTTTTATTTTAAAACCTTTCCGCTCGCCGTAACGTAGATACATGCGCATGAGCATCTCCGCCCAGTCCTGGCTTTCGGTACCACCGGCGCCCGGATTGATTTTCAGGATGGCATTCAGGCTGTCTTCTTCGCGGCCCAGCATCTGCAAAAATTCCAGTTCTTCGATTTGTTTTTGTGCCTTGGCAAATTGTTGGTCTATTTCTTCACGGGAAACTTCTTCATCCTGAAAGAAATCTTCCAGTACCTTTAAATCGTTAAAAGCCTCTTCCGCATTGGCAAAAGCTTCCGTGCGGTTCTTTTTGGCTTTTATTTTTTTCAGCAATATTTCAGCTTTTTTGGGATCATTCCAAAAATCGGGGGACTGTGTTTTTTCCTCCTCTTCTTCAATTTCCATCAATGTGCGGTCGATGTCAAAGATACCTCCTCAAGGCCGCAAGTCTTTCCGACAGGTCTTTTGTTGCTTCAGGTGTGTACATAAAGGTTTGTTTAAAATTATTTATTCAAAATCATGTCCGGGTATAAAAACCCTTGCAAAAGTAGCAAGTTTAAACTCTTATTGGAAAAGGGAAAAATTAAAAATTATAGATCACCGTTACCAGCACCTGGCCCACAGCTTTTAATGTGTCTTTGTTAATTTTGTCCAGTGTGTCGCCCAACGTATGCCAGTATTTCCAAAAAGTGCCGTTGGGACTGTTTGGGTCAAGCTGAATGATGTCCACCGAAGGGATACCGAGAATTTTATTCACATACAGATGGTCATCGTCTATGGGATAGCCGTTGCGGTTGGGAAAATAGTTGCCGTAACCCAGGCCCTGGGCTGTTTTCCAGATGAGGTTCACATAATATCGTGCATATTGAAGGGAATAATATTCTTTCAGGAAGGTGGCATTTTTAGCGCCTACCATATCAAGCAGTATACCGAAATTAGCTGAATAACCCGGTACCTGTGGGTGTTTTGCCCAGTATTGTGCGCCCAGCGCCCATGAATTTTCTTTTCCCTGTAAATGCAGATATGCCGGCGGGCCCCAGTCTTCGAGATCAAAAAAGACGATATCGATGCCCACTTTGGGATGGTGCAGGTGGAACTCGCGTGCCAATTCCAGCAAGACACCAACACCACTGGCACCGTCGTTGGCTGCCATAATGGGTTTGTTCCAGTTGGCTTTATTAGGGTCGTGGTCGGCAAAAGGCCGTGAATCCCAGTGTGCCATAAGCAGAATGCGTTTTTGGCGTTTCGGAAAAAAGGAACCAATGATATTCTCTCCGCTGCGCAGGACACCATCATAAGTACGTGCCTTGAATTTCTGAACATAAACCGTATCGGCAAATTCCCTTAGTTTGTGGATAATCCATTTTCCACAGGCAGCATGTGCCGGCGTGCCGGGAACACGCGAGCCGAAAGATACCTGGGCAGCGATATAAGCGTAGGCCGAATCCTGATTGAAATTGGGGATATATACTGCTTCTTTTTTCTTTTTATTGTTGTTGGACTGTGCCGTCCGGCCAATGTGGCCACATGAAGCCAACGAGAATGTGGCGATAAGGCCTAAAATAAATAATAATTTGATTTTCATTTTTTCAATTTTTAAAAGAGTAAATCACCCGGCAGTTTTTTCATTTTGCTGATGGGAACTGGTGGCGGCTGGTTTGTTCATTGTTTTTTTTACAAAATTACAAATAAGCAGGTTAAAAAACCAACACAAAAGTGGCTCCTTTTCCCGGTGCCGACCGGACAGAGAGGCTGCCTTTGTGCATTTGCATGATCTGTCGCGAAAGGCTTAATCCTATGCCCGAACCGGTTTTTTTTGATGTAAAAAACGGCATGAAAATTTTGTCCATGGCCTCCTGGCTAATGCCAATACCTGTATCCGTTACCTCGATCAGCGTACGGTTGTTGAGGTTTACCGATGCTTTTAAGCTGATTTGCCTTTTCCCTTTTATTTCATGTAAGGCATCGATGGCGTTGATTAGTAAGTTGATAAGAACCTGGTCCACCAGGTCGGGGTCGGCCAGAAGTTTAAGGTCACCGGGGAATATTTTGGTGTTTACCTGGATGTTTAGTTCTTCAAATTTCGGTTCCATCAACTCCAAAGTGCGTTGGAACAGGTCGGCAACAGGAAAATAACGAAAGTGTGGCTTGGGAATGCGGGTAAGGTTGCGATATAAATCCACGAAATTCAAAAGCCCTTTGCTGCGCCGTTCTATGGTGGCAATAGCGCTGGTGATATTTTCCATGTCTTCGCTTTCTTCGGCTGAAAGCTGGTTTCTCTTTTTTCGGGATTCAGCAAGGATATCCTGCACGGTAGAGGCAAGCGAAGAAATGGGGGTGATGGAGTTCATGATCTCATGGGTGAGTACCCGGATGAGCATTTGCCACGACTCCACCTCTTTTTGTTCCAGCTCGGGATGGATATCCTGCAGGGAAACCAGTAAAAATTTTTCGCCGTGCATTAAAAATTCGGTAGAATGAATGGAAAGTTGCAGCAGTTCATCGCCTACAAATATTTTTACCAGTTTTTTTTCACCTGCCTTCACTTCGAGCAGTGTAGTGCTCAGCTCTTCGGATATTTCGGACAGCTGTTTGATGTTGCGCAAATGTTTTATCTGTAAAAGGCTTTTGACGGCATTATTATAAACATCAACTTTTCCGTTGCGGGTATAAACCAGTACGCCAATGCTCACATGCTGAATAACAGTGAGCAGGTAATTAAAATTTTCCTCCTTTTCTGTTTTTGTTTTTTTGAAAGCATTGATCACCTCGTTAAACTCACGGTTCAGTTCATCAAAACTTTTTCCCAGGCTTTCATCTACAAATGTTCCCATAAAATCGGCATTGCGTATGGCCGAAAAAAAACGGGCCAGCTTTCTGTTGGTCTGGTCGGCATATCGAATAAGAAAAATGACCTGTGCCACGAACAGTACCCCCAGGATGATAGTGCTGATACGGTAATCCGGGTTGCGGTAAAACGAGAATATGAGCAGCAGCGTAACGATGATCAGCAAAATACGCAGGACAATCTGAAATCTGAATTTTTTATAGACCATATTTTTCGATTCTGCGGTAAAGGGAAGCACGGGTAAGCCCCAGCTCTTTGGCAGCCCGGCTGATGTTCCCGCCGTGTTTGTCCACCACCTTGCGGATAAGCATTTTTTCCGTTTCTTCCAGGTTCATGTTCACCGGAAAGATTTCTCCCTGGCTGTCGGGAATTTCGTTCATAAAAAAGTCCTGCGGCTCCAGCAGGTTGCTTTCACTGAGAATGACTGCCCTTTCAACAGCATGTTGCAGTTCGCGCACATTTCCGGGCCAGTTGTGCATTTGAAGCCGTTTCAGCGTTCCCGGTGTAATCCGTTTTTGCGGCATTTGGTATTTTTTACAATAGATTTTCAGAAAATGGTTGAGCAACGGCTCAATATCTTCCACGCGGTCGCGCAATGCCGGAATGGTGATTTCGACTGTATTGATGCGGTAAAGCAGGTCCTGGCGAAATTTGTTTTCTTTCACCATTTCATACAATGGCATATTGGTGGCACAGATCAGGCGGACATCCACCGGAATTTCTTTGTGCGAACCCAGGCGGACTACTTTCCGGCTCTGCAATACGCTCAGCAGCTTCGATTGCAGGTTGGGCAACAGGTTGCCGATTTCATCTAAAAAAAGTGTACCGTGATTGGCAGCTTCAAAACGTCCCGCACGGTCTTCGCGTGCATCAGTAAAAGCCCCTTTTTTGTAACCAAAAAGTTCGCTCTCAAAAAGGCTCTCGGTGATCGCTCCGAGGTCCACGTTAATGAACATTTTATCCTTGCGGTGCGAAGCACGGTGAATGGCGCGGGCAATCACTTCTTTTCCCGTGCCGTTTTCCCCCAATATCAATACGTTGGCATCTGTTTTGGCCACCTTTTCCACTGTTTTCAGGACTTTTTCCATGGCTTTTGACTTGCCGATAATGTTACTGAAGATATGGTCCTGATCAGCTACCAGCAATTTGTTGGTCGACCGAAGGTTCTCCAGCTCCACTTTAGATATCCTTATCTTCAGGGAGGCTTCGATGGTGGCCAGCAGCTTTTTGTTTTCCCACGGCTTCAGGATAAAATTGGTGGCGCCTTCTTTGATTCCCTGAACCGCCAACTCTATGTCGCCGTAGCCGGTAATAAAAATGACAATGGCTGCCGGGTCTATTTCAAGAATTTTGTTCAGCCAGTAAAAACCTTCTTTTCCGGTGTTGGCATCGCGCGAAAAGTTCATATCCAGCAAAATAACATCATAGGTCTCATTGCGAAGGAGATCGGGAATATTTTCGGGATTTTTTTCGGTGTGGATAATCTTGAAATATTGGCGTAAATACATTTTTGCGGCAAGCAGAATGTCGGGGTCATCGTCAACAATTAAAATGCGGGCTTCAATTTTTGTCATGTTTTCAGGACTTTAAATTCCGGGTTAAAGTTAATGATAATTGTTCATGCCGGTACAAAAACATGAACGTTTTCGAACACTAATTGTTACATCTTCTTTAAAAAATAATTACAAACAACACGGAATTAACATATTACAATGAGTGGCATAGTATTCGTTAAAAAATATGAAATGTTGCTGTCAATAGCTCCACAAAAGTTCATGGGGCTATTTCTGACGGGATCAAGGGCTTTTCCGGGATGCCAAACCCGGGAATGAAAAAACCCGTTGATTTTCATTTGCCCCGTGAAGGGAAAAGATTACATTTGTTCTGATATAGTAACATCAACTATGATTGAGACAAAAC
>Ga0256829_1003666_pt1 | contig 10474 bp, 10 predicted proteins | sample 131447metaG_FD_185979 | JGI IMG/M metagenome (GOLD analysis project Ga0256829, IMG submission 185979) | Hydrothermal vent microbial communities from Lau Basin, Pacific Ocean - 131-447 | ecosystem: Environmental > Aquatic > Marine > Hydrothermal vents | place: Pacific Ocean: Lau Basin | collected...
AGAACTTTCTTCAGATACAGATAAAAAAGTTGATTTCTCAAATGTTAAAAATAGACTGATGATAAAACTAGCTAGAACGGCCGTTAAAACACACTTTAGCATTTACGCTAAAGCCATAGGTTTGCATGACTACGAAATACCAAATATGGAAAAACTAGCTAAACTTAGCGAAGAGTACTATACTCTAGACTGCGAAGGAGGAGAGGGGCATTTAGAAGTAGCACACCTTATAGAGTCAGTTAAAGATAATCTTTCTCATTTGACTATATCGGTTAAACCTTTTGGGTGTATGCCTAGTTCGGCAGTAAGTGATGGAGTACAGTCGTTAGTAACCAACCGTTTTCCGTCGGCTAACTTTTTGAGCATAGAGACATCTGGAGAGGGGGCTGCAAACTTTTACAGTCGTGTTCAAATGGCACTTTTTAAGGCAAAACAGTCTGCCAAAGAAGAGTTTGAAGAACTAAGCACCCCAAAGCACATACCAGAAAAAGTACACAATTATCTTTATCAGCCACACAACAACAAGGCAGGAACAGCATCTAAACTAATAGCAAGTTTATATGATTAAGAGTTGAATTGATTTACATATTTTTGTAATCCATCATCTACACTCCACCACTTAGGTAGCACAGCATCGTAATATGGTTGTGTTACCTCTTTAAAATCTTCTTTATCTTCATGTAGATTTACACACCAATCAAAGTCAATATTTTTTGCTTTGAGCACTTCCATGGAAAGCATAGTATCGTTTATGCAACCTAGACGGCTAGGGGTCACGAGTAGTGTTTTTATGTTAAGTTCTTTAATGAGGTCTAGCATAGTGTAGTTTTTTGTTATGGGAACTAATAATCCTCCCGCACCCTCTACTAAAAGTATGTCACAAAGTTTGCATAGTGCGTGGTACTTTTCTATTATTTTTTCTATTTTTATACTATTTGCGGTGTCTGCACAAAAAGGAGCAGAGGGTAGAGTAAAGGTATAAGCAGTTATGTCTAGTGGATTTAAGTCTTTGAACTTACTATTAACCTTTTGACAAGCTTTTAGTAGCATGGTTGCATCAGGAGCCATGTGAACTACTCCTGTTTCTATGGGTTTAAATACACCTACTTTGTACCCTTTGGAGGCTAGAAGTTTTATGAGTTTGATGGTTGTGTATGTTTTGCCTACATTAGTACTAGTTGCAGTAACAAAAAGTGATTGCATGCATGATTACCTTTATTTTTTTGATACAATTATAGTAGAAATAAAAATTATTTTATAGCAAGAGGATAAAAATTGCCAAAGTATGAAGAAGAATTAGACTTAGCCTTAGAGCTTGAAGAACCACAAATGTTTAAGGTTTTACTGCACAATGACGACTACACAAGTATGGATTTTGTGGTAGAGGTGCTAACTGGTATATTTCATAAGAGTTATGAACAAGCAGAACAGATTATGCTACAGATACATGAAAAAGGTAAGGCTATTTGTGGTGTTTACTCTTTTGAGATAGCACAAACTAAAGCACAGCAAGTAAAGCAAAGTGCGAAACAAAATGAGTTTCCATTACTTGCTACCATAGAGGAGGATAGTTAATATGATTAGTATAGCACTTAACGATGCATTTAAAGAAGCAGTAGGGTACGCAAAAGAGAATAGACATGAGTATTTGAGCGTTGAACACCTTTTTTTGTCTATCGTTAGAAGCGAAGCAGGTAAAGAGATACTCTCTTTGCTAGATGCAGACTTAGCGAACCTTGAGACTGGGATACAAGAGCATATTGTAAAAACTATACCCTCTCTTAAAGAGGCAGTAGAACCTTTTGAGACTGTAGCACTTTCACGTGCTATTAATGATATGATGACACACATTCACTCTTCTGGGCGTACAGAAGCTACCATAGGTGATATGATAGCTGCTATTTTTATGCAGGAGCATTCTTATGCGGTGTATCTTATGAAAAAAGAGGGTATTGCTCGTGTAGATGTGCTTGAGGTGATTTCTCATCGTTATGACAAACCGCAAATAGAAAGTGATATTAAAAGCAAAGAAGAGACTTTACTTGAGCAGTTTACTATAGAGCTTGTAACATTGGCTAAAACGGGAAAGATAGACCCAGTGGTAGGGCGTGCAGATGAGATAGAACGTGTTATGCAAACTCTTTGTAGACGTAAAAAGAACAATCCACTGTTGGTTGGTGAACCAGGGGTTGGTAAAACTGCCATAGCTGAAGGACTTGCACTTCGCATTTGTGAAGATAATGTGCCAGATGTACTAAAAGGTTCAAAAGTATATGCTCTTGATATGGGTGCTTTGGTAGCAGGTACAAAGTATAGAGGTGATTTTGAAAAACGTCTTAAAGGCATTATAAAAGAACTCTCCAGTCAGGAAGAAGCCATATTATTTATAGATGAGATACATACTATGGTAGGGGCAGGGTCTACTAGTGGAGGAAGTATGGACGCTTCAAACCTACTAAAACCTGCACTTGCTCGTGGTGAGTTGAAGTGTATAGGTGCAACTACTTACCAAGAGTATAGAAACTTTTTTGACAAAGACAAGGCACTTAGTCGTAGATTTGCAAAGATAGACGTGGAAGAGCCTAGCAAAAAGGACACCTTTACTATATTAAAAGGCATTCAACATAAATATGAAGATTATCATCATATCAAATTTACAGATGAGTCCTTAGAATCTGCTATAGACTTGTCGGTGAAATATCTTCATGATAGATTTTTGCCAGATAAGGCTATGGATATTATAGATGAGGTGGGTGCATCATTTATGCTTAGAGGTCAGAGTGACGTAACGGTAAAACCAAAAGATATAGAGATTTCAGTAGCTAAAATGATGAAACTGCCATCTACGGTGATAGGCACAGACGATACTAAGAAATTGAAAAATTTAGAAAAAGATTTGTCTTCATATGTTATAGGTCAAAATGAGGCGATAAAAGCACTATCTACTGCTATAAAACGCTCTTACGCAGGACTTAATGGCGACGATAAACCCATAGGTTCTTTTTTGTTTGTAGGCCCAACAGGTGTAGGTAAAACTGCTTTAGCAACACAATTAGCTAAGAGTATGCATGTGCATTTTGAAAGACTTGATATGTCCGAATATATGGAACCACATACTATCTCCAGACTAGTAGGTGCACCTCCAGGGTATGTGGGGTATGAACAGGGTGGATTGCTTACCGAGATGATAAAAAAACATCCTCATACTGTGCTACTTCTTGATGAGGTCGAAAAAGCACATCCAGATATTATGAATATATTGCTTCAGGTAATGGACGGTGCAAAATTGACAGATAATAATGGCGTGGTAAGCGATTTTAAAAATGTTATTCTTATTATGACTTCCAACATAGGTACAAAAGAAGCAAATGTGATGGGCTTTGAGAAGGATACATCTTCTAAAACAGATAAAGCACTAGCTGCCTTTTTCTCTCCAGAGTTTAGAAACCGTCTTAGCAGTACTATAGAATTTAACGCACTCTCTTTAGATGTTTTGGTGACTATTGTTGACAGGGAAATAGATAAAGTAAATGCACTTTTAGCACCTAAAAAAGTTAACATAAAACTAAGTAAAAAAGCCAAAGCATACCTTGCAAAAGAGGGGTATGATGAACGCTATGGAGCAAGACATATAGCACGTGTGATAGACGAGAAAGTTAAAGAAGCACTCACAGATGAGATACTCTTTGGAAATCTAAAAAATGGTGGCTTAGTAAAAGTAGGCTTCAAAAATGATACACTTAACTTTGATTTTATGGGTAAATAGATAGTGACAGAAGAAGATGCTCAAGAGGATTATTATGTTCCACCTTTAAGTAAATACTCTTCTGCTTTTCCAAATCCACGTTATGCACCAGATGAAGGACTTCTTGCTTATGGTGGTGACCTTAGCTCTCATAGGCTTCTTTTTGCCTACAAAAAAGGCATATTTCCTTGGTATTCTAAAGGTGACCCCATACTGTGGTGGTCTCCTAATCCTAGACTGTTACTTTACCCTGAAGATTTTAAACTTAGAAAATCTTTTAGAAGAGTGTTACGTTCTGGAAAATTTAAAGTAACTTTTGATAAACATTTTTCAGAGGTTATTGGGCATTGTTCAAGCGTATATAGAGAAGGGCAAGAGGCATCGTGGATAGTTCCTGAAATCATAGAAGCCTATACTAGACTCCATGAAGAGGGCTTTGCACACTCTGTAGAGGTGCATCTTGATGAAAAACTTGTAGGTGGATTGTATGGTATAGCTTTTGGAAAAGCCTTTTTTGGAGAGTCTATGTTCTCTTTGGTTTCAGATGCATCAAAAGTAGCCTTTAAAGCACTAAGTGACGTTTTAGGGAGTAGAGGTTATGATTTTATAGATTGTCAAATGAAAACAGAACACATGGTGGGTTTAGGTGCTAAAGTTGTAAAGAGAGATATTTTTCTCGATGCACTTGAAGAGGCTATCGTTAAAGAGACAGACTTTGGTAAATGGCACAATTTTAAATGGACATATAAGGAATAAAAGATGATAAATAGAGATATAGGGTTCTCTTTATGGTTAGACTTCGTTGAGAGAGATTATTTAAAAAATGACTTTGGTGCTTTGATTGAAAAAGGCATTATAAATGGAGCAACAAGCAATCCATCTATTTTTGCAAATGCTATAGCTAATTCTTCTGCGTATAGTGAGCAGTTAAAAGGCTTAGAAGACAAAACTTCTAAAGAAAAATATGAAGCTCTAGCCATAGAAGACATTCGTACTGCTGCACAAGCACTTCGTGACTCTTATGACGCTGGAAATGATGGATACATTTCTATAGAAGTTGACCCATTTTTATCAAACGATACACAAGGGACTATTGAAGAGGGTAAACGTCTCTTTGCTACTATTGGTGAGCCTAATGTAATGGTAAAAGTGCCTGCAACAGAAGCTGGGTATACTGCTATGAGAGAGCTTTTATCCAATGGAATTTCAGTAAATGCTACATTGATTTTTTCACCTAAACAGGCACAAAAGTGTCTTAAAGCCATGAAAAAAGGTTTAGATGATTTTGAAGTATCAGGTGGTGGACGTTGTGAAGCGGTTATATCTGTTTTTGTAAGTCGCTTTGACAGGCTTTTAGACGGTGACCTTGAAAAAGAGGGTTTAGAAGTCTCTAAAACTGGTGTCTATAATGCTATGAAGATATATAACTTAGTAGAAGCAAACCACACACCATCAGTACGTACACTTTTTGCAAGTACTGGAGTAAAAGGCGATGATTTACCTGCTGATTATTACATGAAAGAACTTCTGTTGCCTCATTGTGTAAACACTGCTCCTTTGAGTACCATTGAGTCATTTATGAAAAGTAAAGATGTTGTTTCTAAAGAGCCTTTAGAAGATAGCGTAATTGATGGATATTTTACTAAACTTTCAGATAATGGTTTTGAGATGAGAGAGATTTATGATACTCTTCTTAAAGACGGACTTGAGTCATTTGAGAAATCTTTTTCAGAGATGTTGGCTGGATTGTAAAGTAAATTCACATATAAAAAGGAACCATAATGGGTGAAATGGAAAAGCGTTTACAGATATATTTAAAAGCTATGATGAAAAATGGGGGTTCTGACCTTCATTTAAAGGCAACCTCTATCCCTAGGATAAGACTAAATGGGGTGTTGAAGGCTTTAGGTAAAGAAAGTATGAGTTCTACAATGATGGAGAACCTAGCAAAAGAGGTTTTAACTCCAGATCAATACCAAAAGCTTGTTTGCGATAGACAACTAGACTTCTCTTATGTCATAGGTGATGAAGGTCGTTTTAGGGCAAATTTCTTTTATCAAATGAATGGACTATCATCTGTAATGCGTATTATTCCTGTAGATATTTTACCTCTTGAAAAGCTAAAACTTCCTCCTGTTGTTTCAGAATTTGCAGATGTCTCTAGGGGTATGGTTTTGGTAACTGGAGTAACTGGTTCTGGTAAATCTACTACACTAGCAGCGATTATAGATAGGATTAACAATACTCACTCTAAACATATTATTACTGTAGAAGACCCTGTAGAGTTTGTGCATAGAGATAAGAAATGTCTAATAAACCAAAGAGGTGTCGGAGAAGATGCAGTTTCATTTGCAACGGCTCTAAAGGGGGCATTGAGAGAAGACCCAGATATTATTTTGGTTGGGGAAATGAGAGATATTGAGACAATCGAAATTGGTCTTCACGCGGCAAACACAGGACACTTGGTATTCTCTACACTTCACACTACAGATGCCAAAGAGACAATAGATAGGATAATTGGTACATTTCCACCAGAGGAACAGCCTCGTATTCGTCTAGCAGTAGCGTCTGTAATTGAGGGGATTTTATGTCAAAGGCTAATACCTACTATTGATGGTGGGCGTGTAGCGGGGCTTGAGATTTTAAAGAAAACATCAAGAATAGAACAACTTATAGCAGAAAATAGAGATGCTGAAATACCTGACGCTTTAGCAGAAGGTAAAGAGATATACGGGACACAAACTTTTGACCAATCTTTACTAGATCACTATGACAATGGAAAGATAACTAAAGAGATGGCACTTGAATATGCAACAAATCCTTCTGATATGTTGCTGAAAATGGCAGGAGTTGGAAAGGGTGCAATCGCACAAGATGTTGACCCAGATGCACCAGTAGATGTTTTTGGCTTCAAAGAGGAATAGTAATTTAATTTAAATTCGCTATAATTCGCGTCTATTTTACTCTATGCATGAGTAAAAAGATTTAATTTTAAAGGACAGAAATGTTAGAAGGTATCGTTAGAGAGAGTATCGGTAAACGTACTGCAAAAGTACTTAGAAGAGATGGTTATCTAACTGCAAACCTTTACGCAAATGGCGTAGAGAACATTCAAGCTGCGTTTAAACGTGGTGAGTTTGTAAGAGCAGTTAGAAATAAGCAGAGCCTAGCATTCGCAGTAAAAGTTGGTGACACTGAAGCAAATGTAGTAATTCAAGAGTATCAACTACACCCAGTACATGGTGAAGTAGTACACGTAGACTTAAGAATTACTGTACCAGGTCAAGTAACAAACTTCCTAGTACCAGTAGTTACACACGGAACACCAGTTGGACTAAAAAACAAAGGTGTACTTGTTATGTCTAAAAAAAGATTAAAAGTAAGAGGTGCTATCGAAGATATGCCTGCTAAATTTGATCTTGATGTTGAACCATTAGAAAGAGATGATTCAATTCTTGTAAGAGATATTGAAGTGCCTGCTAACTGTAGATTAATGGACAGACCAGATGTTGCTATCTGTGGTGTAATAAAAGCTAAGTAATAATAGTATGACACTTTTTGTAGGTCTAGGAAATCCAGGACTACAATACGAAAATACACGTCATAATATTGGCTTTATGGTCATCAATAAACTTATTGATGACTTTGAGGCACGAGATGTATCTAAAACTTCTTTTCATGGTAAGCTTTACCGTTTAAGTAATTCACTTTTTTTAAAACCTACTACTTTTATGAACCTTTCTGGAAAATCTGTACAATCAGTAAAGCATTTTTTTAAAGTTGATATTGAAAACATTATTGTAATTCATGATGATATTGATTTGCCTTTTGGTGCAGTACGTTTTAAAAGAGGTGGTGGTCATGGTGGTCATAACGGACTAAAATCACTTGATGAGAGTATAAGCAAAGAGTATATTCGTGTACGTGTAGGAGTTGGTAAGCCAGAGTATAAGTCACAAGTAGTTGATTATGTTTTGCATAATTTTTATAACGATGAGATGCAAAAACTACCAAAACTAATAGAACATCTTGTAAAAGCATGTAAAATGCTTAGTCAAGAAGAATTAAACAGTGTTAAGTCCCTATATGGTTTAAAATCCATAGAAAATTTAAAATAATGCGTTTATTAAACTCAAAACTATATTTCTTTTATCTAGCAAAACTTTATGCTAGAAATCTACTTTCTATTTTATTTGGACTATCTTTTGCATTTGTTGCTATAGATTATTTTCAAAATGGGCAAAGACTGCATGTCTCGGGAAGTTATAAAATTCTTTATATTTTTTATATGTGGGAACAGGCTTTGGCCATTTTGTACCCATTATCTATTGTTTTTGCTTTGATTATGACAAAAATATCATTGATTAAAAATAACACCATAAGTGCGATGCATGCTTTTGGATACAACAGGCAAAGACTCGTTTTGCCATTTTTATTGGTGTCTATTTTGACATATAGCATATTTACACTTTTGCATACTACGGAGTTTTCATACGCTAGAGATAAAGGTATACTTTTACTTAAAAATGAGATTAACGCCTATGATGTTAATGACCTATTTTTTAAATATAATGATACTTTTGTATATATCAATAAGCTAGACCCAATCATGAAAACCATAGATGATATTACCATCTTTAAAGTAAAGGGAAATCAAGTACAATACACGATAAAATCGCCTAAGGCGACATTCAATGGATATCAATGGGATGCAAAAGATGCGGTAATTAAAACACATATTTATAAAAATGGTAAATTGTTTCATTATGATATTGAACGCAAAAAACATATAAAGACACTAGAGGGCTATAAGCCAAAGATTATAGAGTCTTTGTATGAGGGTAAGGCTCTAAATATTATAGATGCATACAATACTTGGCTTTTACTAAGCAAGCAACATTTAAATTCAGACAAAATAAGAGCTACACTTTATAATAAAATGATTGTTCCACTTTTCGCCATTGCACTAGTAGTTATAGTTTTCTTTAAGTTACCATTTCATGTACGCATGATGAATATAGGTTCTATAGTTGCCTTATCGTTAGGTTCTACATTTGTAATATGGGGTATCTTGTTTGGATTAAATAAAATTGGAACTAATGGTGTACTCATTCCAGAATTTACAGCCATATTACCAATATTTTTACTTTGGATTTATGCAGTTTATATTTATTTTACTGATGGAAAATTAATTCAATAATACTTACATAGTTTCTCTGTAGTCATATACAACTCCTCTTTAATCATTTTTAGATAAAATCACCTTAAAATAGACTAAGATTGTAGGATTAAATAGATGAATTTAGATACTCACGCACTAGTGGAAAAATATGGCACACCATTATATATGTATGATTTTGATTATATTAGCAATAGATATGAGACACTCAAAGAGGCATTTGGTGGTAAAAAATCACTCATTAATTATGCCGTTAAAGCCAATTCTAATCTCTCTGTTATTTCTCATCTTGCCAAGATGGGTGCAGGGGCTGATTGTGTGAGTATTGGAGAAGTCAGACGTGCTATAGATGCAGGGGTTGCTCCTTATCGTATTATCTTTTCAGGTGTGGGCAAAAGAGATGATGAGATAAAAGAAGCTTTAGAAAAAGATATTTTGCTTTTAAATTTAGAAAGTGAAGCCGAGATGAAGCGTGTGGAAATGGTGGCAAAATCTTTGGGTAAAGAAGCACGAATTTCTATCCGTGTTAATCCCAATATTGACCCACAAACCCACCCTTATATCTCTACTGGTTTACACGAAAATAAATTTGGTGTAGAGCTTGATATGGCAAAACGTATGTACATTTATGCCAATAAATCAGAATTTCTCAATCCTGTAGGTATTCACTTTCATATCGGTTCACAACTTACAAACCTAGAACCTATCAAAGCATCTTGTGCTATTGTTGCAGATTTGGTACGTTCGCTTAGAGCCATTAAAATTGATATTAAATTCTTTGATGTGGGTGGGGGTATTGGTGTGGTCTATGATGATGAAAAAACGATTAGCCCCCAAGACTATACCCAAGCGATTTTTGAGGTCACCAAAGGATTGGATATTACACTGCTTTGTGAACCCGGCCGCTATATGGTAGCCAATGCAGGGGCATTTTTTACCAAAGTGCTTTATGAAAAAATCAATGGTTCTAAACGTTTTGTTATTGTTGATGGTGCTATGAATGACCTTATTCGTCCAAGCCTTTATAATGCCTATCACAAGATAGAAGCCTTAGGAAAAGAGGGCGATACAACTCCTGCTGACGTGGTAGGCCCTGTCTGTGAGAGTGGTGATTTCTTTGGTAAAGATGTACCTTTGCCTCCTTTGGCACATAATGATGTGTTGGTGGTGCAAAGTGCAGGGGCGTATGGCTTTACGATGGCAAGTAACTACAATACACGTTCTAAACCAGCAGAAATTGCACTAGAAAATGGCAAAGACAGACTTATTCGCCGACGCGAAAGCTATGAAGACCAAGTGGCTTTGGAAATAGAATTTTTAGAAAAATAAGGATTGATAAATGTATGCAACAGAATTTCAAACCGTAGTGAATGAGCCTTATATCAAGATACCAAACTTTGAAAGATTTAAAGGACATAAAATAAGGGTAGTACTCTTAGATTTAATAGAGAAGAATACTTTAAGCGATGACAAGAAGATAGGTTTTATTGAAAATCTTATTAATAATCCTATAAGTATGCCAAAAGATTTTGTATTTGATAGAGATGAAG
>Ga0256829_1003668_pt1 | contig 10472 bp, 10 predicted proteins | sample 131447metaG_FD_185979 | JGI IMG/M metagenome (GOLD analysis project Ga0256829, IMG submission 185979) | Hydrothermal vent microbial communities from Lau Basin, Pacific Ocean - 131-447 | ecosystem: Environmental > Aquatic > Marine > Hydrothermal vents | place: Pacific Ocean: Lau Basin | collected...
TAACAGTGATGAGGATGCTCCCTTCTGAAGTAAACTTAATAGCATTGCCCACAAGGTTTGTGACTATTTGGCGAATGCGTCCAGGATCTGAGAGAATAATCTCCTGATCCATGTCGTGCATATCTAAGATAAGCTCAACCCCTTTCTCTTCAGCTTTAAAAACAAGGGCTTTGACTAAATCTCCAAACTCATTACGCAGATTAAAAGCGATGGATTCTATCTCCATTTTTCCTGCTTCTACTTTTGAAAAATCTAAAATATCATTGATGAGTGTGAGCAGGGCATGGGCAGAACTCTTTGCTACATGCAGATGATTTTTTTGGCTTGGAGAGAGTGGAGAGTTTTGCAAAAGTTCAATCATCCCGATTACACCATTCATAGGGGTTCGTATCTCGTGTGACATACTTGCTAAAAATTCTGATTTTGCTCGTGTACTCTCTTGGGCTTTTTGGCTCGCTTCGAGCAAGGCAGTTTCATTTTTTTCAATGGCTTGCATCATTGCATTAAAGGCAAGACTCAACTCTCCAATCTCATTGTTGTCGCTGTTTTTGACAACAATCCCCCGCTCCCCTTGACTAAATCTATAGCTTACTTCTACCAGTTTTTTAAGGGGTTTGGCAAGATTTGAAGCGATAAAAAATGCAATTCCTATGACAATAAGAAGAGCAATGATAGAAAAGTTGATACTTCTTTTTAAGAGGAGATTGACATCTTGGAGCAGTGTTTTTTCATCTATTTCGGTAAGTAATGCCCATTTGACTCCTAAAAACTCTACATCTTCATGTACTCCGAGTACACTTTTTGCAAGGGGACCTTGGTAAAAGAAGACATCTTCTTGCATAGAATCTTTAAAGTTACCGGCTACATGTTCTTCGTACCAAAGTTTAAATTGCTTTGTCTCTATTTTTGTTTGGAGTGTTTTATGTGTTGTATCTATATCACTTCGTAAAATTCCATCGCTACCGACAAAGTAGTGTATATACTCATCGTTTTCATTTTTTTGAAAAATATTGCTTAAGGTATCAAGTGTAATCTGCATAACAAGTTCACCTATGATTTTACCATTTGCATTTGTTACAGGTGCAGTAATAAAACTTGTTGTGTGATTATCTAGAGGAGCAAATTTTTCTAAATCACTGTAGTGAATTTTTTTATCTTGAAGTGTTTGTTTAAAAGTTTTTGAAAGTTTTGTTTGTGCTAAATTGGCTGTATAAAGATTTGCACCAAGTAGGCTGTTTTGCTGTATGGAGTAAAGAATATTTCCTTGTCTATCTATGAGGAAGATATCATCAATGTAGGTATAGATATGAAATATATTGTTGATATCATGGCTGTTATCCATATCTATGAGAAATTTATAATCTGTTTTGAGAAATTTTTTTAGATTCTGGTGCGAATCTGCAAATGCATCATTAAGGGCTTCTAAAAAAAGAGTTGTTGTATCATTTTCTGCAAGATATTGGATATCTTTTTCCCTAGAAGAGAACCAATTTCGTACAAATTTCGCTGTACTATCAGAGGAGTAGAGAATATTTTCTTTCGCTGATTTTATGAGACCTTTACTCGCAGCATCATAGTTGAGAGCTGTTAAAATTACAATGGGAATAAATGCGACAAGAAAAAACCAAAAGAAAAGCGAGATGCGAATGCTACCTTGGTAATGCCGAGCCATTGTATTTCCTCATTGTGTATAATTTAGATTATACTCTTTGTAAACTTAAGTTCTATCTAAATCGTTCTTCTTTTGGTGCATTTTCAGGAACTAAGCCATATTTTGCCAAATCTACCATGACATCTTTGCGTTTGTCTTTGAGAAGTTTGACCATGACAGGGTTTCTGTCCATCTTATAAGTCTCTGTTTTGATCACATTGCCTTTATGGTCAAAGTACTTTTTGAGTCCGACTTTGTAGTTGTTTTTGTAAAAAACTTCTGAACTTTTGTAGCCTTCAAAATCCCATTCTCTCATGAGACCTTCTCTGCGCCCCATGACATAATTGACTTGACTTCCAAGCTGTCCATTGTTATAGTAAATCTTTTGAATGCCATCTTTTTGTCCATCAACATAATTCACAACTATCTTTTTTTTGCCATTTGTGTGGTAAGAAGTGTAGAGACCATTCTCTTTTCCCCCTGTAAAATTGACTTTTGATTTAATACTGCCATCATCTTTGTACCAGTAAGTCATACCATTGCGCACACAGTTTTGGTAGCGGGATTCTTGTGCATGATCTTTGACTGTGTAAGGTTCTGGGTGTGTACAGAGCATTTTTCCAAAGATAAGTGTGGAGCTTATGGTTAAAAGTAAGAGTTTTTTCATGATTTGTTCCTTTTTTGAAATTATAAAATTATAGGGTAGCTTTCTAATTAAACATCTTAACTTAATATCTTTAAATAAGATAGTTTTTATCTGATTTGCAATAGAATGACTAAAGAACACCTCATAAAAGGAGTAGCTATGGCTGAAGAAGCAGTTGAAAAAATTCTCGCTCAAGAGTATCAACTTGGATTTACGACAGATGTTCATGAAGACAGGGTGGAGCCTGGATTGAGTGTTGCTGTGTTAGAATTTATTTCAGCAAAGAAAAATGAACCGCAGTGGATGTTAGATTTGCGCATCAAAGCCTTGCAAAAATGGGAAAAGATGCAAGAACCCCACTGGTCGCAACTCGAGTATGAACCTATAGATTATCAGAGTATTTCTTACTTTGCCGCACCAAAAAAGGCACCAAATTCTTTGGATGAAGTGGATGAAAATATTTTAGAGGCATATGAAAAACTCGGCATTCCGCTTGATGAACAAAAGATGTTGCAGGGGATTGCTGTTGATGCTGTTTTTGATTCGGTTTCTGTGAAAACGACTTATACGGAAGCACTCAAAGAAAAAGGGATTATTTTTTGTTCCATTTCAGAAGCAATTGTCGAGTACCCTGAGCTTGTGCAGGAGTATATGTACTCTGTTGTCCCTATGAGTGATAATTACTTTGCTGCTTTAAATGCGGCAGTTTTTACAGATGGTACTTTTGTGTATATTCCAAAAGGTGTGCGATGTCCAATGGAACTCTCTACCTATTTTCGTATTAATGCACAAAATACAGGGCAGTTTGAGCGTACACTGATTATTGCAGATGAGGGGAGTTATGTTTCGTACAATGAAGGGTGTTCTGCACCCCAACGCGATGAAAACCAACTCCATGCTGCAGTTGTAGAGCTGATTGCAAAAAAAGATGCAGAGATCAAATACTCCACTATTCAAAATTGGTACCCCGGTGATGAAAATGGCAAAGGAGGTATTTACAATTTTGTGACTAAACGCGGTATATGTGAGGGGGAGAATGCAAAAATTTCATGGACACAGGTAGAGACAGGATCTTCTATTACATGGAAATACCCGAGTTGTATTCTCAAAGGCGATAACTCCGTAGGGGAGTTTTACTCTGTTGCCATTACCTCAAAAGGCCAACAGGCAGATACAGGAACAAAGATGATACATCTGGGGAAAAATACCCGCTCGACGATTGTTTCAAAAGGTATCTCTGCAATGCAGGGGCAAAATAGTTACCGTGGTTTAGTCAAAGTAGCTCCAAAGGCATCTGGGGCTAGAAATTTCAGCCAGTGCGATAGTTTACTGATAGGATCCACATGTGGGGCACATACTTTTCCCTACTTGGAGTCTCAAAATGCCACAGCACAAATAGAGCATGAGGCGACAACTTCAAAGATTAGCGATGAACAACTGATGTATCTTCGCCAGCGCTGTATTGGTGAAGAAGATGGCGTTTCTATGATTGTGCACGGGTTTTGTAAAGAGGTGTTTGCACAGCTCCCTATGGAGTTTGCAGTGGAAGCAAAAGAGTTACTTAATTTAACACTAGAAGGAAGTGTAGGATGATGCAGATTAAAAATTTACATGCAAAGATTGGTGAAAAAGAGATTTTAAAGGGAGTGAATTTAGCACTTGAGAAAGGGAAAGTGCATGTGCTTATGGGAACAAATGGCTCAGGAAAATCGACATTGACAAAGGCGATTGTAGGGCATTATGATGTTAGTGTTACAGCAGGAACTATAGAGTACAAGGGAAAAAACTTGGTAGATATGCCTGCAGAAGAGCGGGCATTAGAGGGGGTCTTTTTAAGTTTTCAAAATCCCATAGAGATTCCAGGTGTAAATAATGCCTATTTTCTCCGTGCTGCACTCAATGCAAAAGAGAAATACCGTGGTGAAAAAGAGACAAACGCAGCAGAGTTTTTAAAACTGATGCGAGCGCATGCCCAAAAACTTGGTATGAACCCTGATATGATTTCGCGAGGTTTAAACGATGGGTTTTCTGGTGGCGAGAAAAAACGCAATGAAATTTTGCAGATGGAAATTTTGCAGCCAGATATGATACTCTTAGATGAGATAGATTCCGGCTTAGACATTGATGCCCTCAAAGCGGTTTCCCAAGGGATTAACAGAATGAAAGATGGCGAAAGAACTTTTTTGGTGATTACGCATTATAAACGTATTTTAGATTATATTCACCCCGATTATGTGCATATTTTTCAAGATGGACAAGTGATTAAAAATGGCGGTCCTGAATTGGTAGATGTTTTAGAATCAGAAGGCTATCAGGCGATAGTGAAGGATTAGAGGATGAAAGCTGTAAACTTAGATTTAGTGCATACAGAGCATCCGCTTTATGCGAAATTACAAAGCATGGGGATGCCTGCAAATAAAACAGAGCAGTACCGTAACTTTGCGATAAAACCACTCTTGGCACAGAAGTATCATTTCTATAACCCAGAAAAAAGTGTGCCAAAAGAGGGTGAAAAACTTGTAATAACAAACGGGAGTGTGAGTGAGTTTCCTTCAGGTGTGCAGGTGCGCTATGAGAGTGATTTTGTTTGTGATAATGCCCATTATGATGTGCTTTATTTTTACTCCCATGCAGTGAGTGTGCAGACAATTTATGTTGAGGTTACCCGTGAGAGTCGCTTTGAGTTGGAACATATTTGTAATCAAGCAGAGACATTTTTACCCTATCGCATTGTTATAAGTACAGCGAAAAATATTCATGTAGAAATTTTTGAAACATTTCGTTTTGATGCAAGTGAGCAGAGTTTTGTGTTGTATGGGCTTGATGCATTCGTAAATACCGATACTACATTGCGTTGGATTCGCAATGCTTCTATAAATCAAGCGCAAGCAAAGCTTGTTGGAACACACCGCTTTAATGTTGCACGAGAGGGTGCTTTAGAGCTCAATACCTTTGATTTTGGTGATGCAAATGCTTTACACTTGTATAAAATAGATCTCGCTGAGCATGCATGGTCGCGTGCAGCCCATTTACTTTATGCAAATACTCAGGCACGAAGCGGCAATATTATTGCGATAAATCATAATGAAGTTTATGCCAAAAGTGCGCAAGAGGCACGGTATATTTTAGCAGATGAAGCAGTTGGTATTTTTGACTCAAAAATTCGTGTTGATGCAGGGGCACAACATTCGCATGCTGTGCAAAATTCAAAAGCAATTTTACTCAGTCCACATGCCCATATGTATGCAAAACCACAGTTAGAAATTTATATTGATGAGCTTGAGGCTTCTCATGGGGCGACTATTGGTGAACTTGATGCAGATGCTTTGTTTTACTTAAATTCTCGGGGCATAGAAGCTGAGGAAGCTCGTAAAATACTCGTACTTGCGTTTGCCCAATCTTTGATTGATTCGATTGGTTCGAGTCATTATGTTGAAAAAATAAATCAAGCATTTGAGGCTGCTTATTACAAGAAGGAGCAATGATGACGATGCAAGAACAAGTGAATCTCTATAAAGAGGATTTAGCACTGTTTGATACAAAAGATGCAAAGCTTGAGTATATTCTTGATTATGCCAAAGAGGCTAAAGCACTGAATCCTGCTTATAAGATAGATGCTAACATTGTAAAAGGGTGCTCTTCGCTTGCTTGGTTGCATAAAGAGTGCCGAGAGGGGAAGATTATTTTACAAGCGCAAGGAGAATCTATCATTGCAAAAGGGATGTTAGTAATTTTACTGCGTATTTTTAGCCATCGTACACCAGAAGAAATTTTAGATTTTGACCCGCAATTACTTTTGCAAATGGGAGTTATGGAACTTCTCTCTCCCGTGCGTCAGCAGGGTATGGAAGCTTTTTTAAAGGTTATTTACACATATGCACAGCAGTGCAAGGAGCAAAAATCATGAGATATGAGAGTCTCAGAGAAAAAATCATAGCACAACTTAAAGAGATTTATGATCCTGAAATACCAGTAAATCTATATGATCTGGGTTTGATTTATGGGATAGATTTTGCAAGAGAAGGGAGTAAAACAGTCTGTGTTGTGACGATGACACTTACCTCTGCTGCCTGTCCTGTGAGTGAGAGTATAGTGAATTTGGTAGCGAATATTGCGAATTTTATTGAAGATGAGGGTGAGGTGGAAGTCCGCCCAAATCTTGTTTTTGATCCCCCTTGGGATAGAGAAAAGGTGAGTGATGAAGCGAAATTACATTTGGGAATGTTATAGGTAAGGCACTATTTTTACTCCTATAAACGCAACAGCTAAAAAAAGCAGTGAAGAGAGAAAAACCAAACTTGTTGTGAGCTTTGGTTTGCAGTCGTAGAGTGAGGCAAGGTTTACATTGGCTACAGCCAAAGGCATGAGCAGTTCTATAAAAATGATTCCCTTGACCATACTCTCTAACGCAGTGTTTGTTAAGAGAATAAATGCTGCGAGGGGTAAGATGAGAAACTTCAACACAAGAACCCAGACAACAAGTGTTTTGTTAATGGTTTTGATTTGTGTGCCATGCAGATAAATACCAAATAAAAAGAGTTGCATTGTCATGGAAGCATAGGCACCCATCATGAGCATATTGAGAATGCTTTTGTGTATGGCTATGTGATTGAGGCTCAAAAAGAGGGCAAGTATGGCAGCCCAGAGAATAGGGAGCTTGACAATGTTAAGCAGGGAAGTTTTTGTGTCAAAACTTCCACGAGAGTAGTAAAATACTCCAAGGGTATAAACGACAAAAACATTGACAAGGTTGATGATGGTTGTGTAGGGGATGGAGCTTTCTCCAAAGATGGCAATATTGAGTGGAATGCCAAGGTTTCCTGTGTTGCCTATGATAGCAGCAACGGTGGCAATGGAGTACTCTTTTTTGTTCTCAAACAAAAACTTCGCACCAAACGCAGCGATAACAATAACAAACACAACAATCACCAAATAGAGACTTGGAGCATAGAGGAGTGTGATGTCGATGGGGTAGAGCAGTAAACCCCAAAAGGTAAGAAAAACTTGTAAAAAATAGACATTGATGAGTGTAATGGTTTTGTCATCAATTTTGTCTTGAAAACTCTTTTTTGCTACATAACCCATAAGGATAAAAATATATACACTAAAAATACTGAAAATTATTGAATTCATAACAGTATTATAATATAATCTCTTTATGCAAACAGTTGAAAATATAAATAAAGTAATAAAAGAAAATTTAGCGGTCATGGTTTACTTCTCGGCACCGACTTGTAATGTCTGTCATTCGCTCAAACCAAAGTTGATGGATGCCATAGAGAGTAACTTTAAAGAGTTTCATATAGAGAGTGTGGATGTCTCTGTAGAGCAAGAGGTCTCAGCACATTTTGGTGTTTTTGCCATTCCTACTGTCCTTGTCTTTTTGGATGGGAGAGAATTTTTACGCAAATCGCGTCATATGAGTGTGGATGAAGTTGTTCGTGAGATACAAAGACCTTATGAAATTATGATGTCATAAAAAAGGGGAGTTGAGGGTGCAATTTTTACAAATAGAGGTCAATAGACAAAATTACCTGATAAATACAGATTGTGTGAGTGAACTCTTGCATTTCCAAGAACCAATGCCTACAGCATACCACTCTGAGTATGTAGATGGGATTATTAGCCATAAAGATAAGGTTGTCCCTATAGTCTCTATTCGTAAACTTTTAGATTTTAGCTCTTTTACGGATGAGCAACTCGCATTTATTAAAAAAGTTGAGGGACAGCATAAGGATTGGGTGCTTGAGTTTGAGCATTGTTTGGAGAGTGGTGAGCCCTTTACAAAAGCCCTTGATCCGCACCAATGTGAACTTGGAAAGTGGATAGATAAAACACTTGCCTGTCTGCGTTGTAATAACCATGGTTTTGTAGATTTGCTCTCGCATGAAGTGATAGAGTGTCATAATGCCCTGCATAATCATGGAAAAGAGTTTCTTGCAAGTCATGGCAACAAAGAAGAGCAGATGCAAGAGATCCGTAAAAATGCAAAAAATACTATAGAGGGTTTACATACTTTAGAGGCGAACATTGACAAACTGACTTCTGCGTTTGAGCAGATTGTTTTGATGAATATTCATGGGCGAGATGTCGGCATTGTCGTTGATAGAATAGATAAAACACATAATCTTGATGATAAAGGGTTTTTTACATCAATCAATAATATGTCCAAAACAAGTAAGTATTTACAGTTTGTAGATTACTATGATATCGAAGGCACTTTGATGTTTTCGATGAAGTTTACAGAGGCTTTTAGCAAGTTACTTGGAGAGGGAGAGTAAAAGTTTTCTAAATTTTTTTATTTACATTTCTTATGCTATAATTTTTTAATTTGAATTTGGGAGATTATGTGTATGGGAACAGTTGTACCAACACACAATGAAAAGCAGCTCTCCGCTGATGAATTTATTGTGTCAAAAACAGATGCCAAGGGAAAGATTCTCTATGGCAATAAAATATTTATAAAAATTTCTGGTTACGAGGAGCATGAACTTCTCGGTCAACCACACTCCATTTTACGACACCCTGAGATGCCAAAGATTATTTTTCAGCTTTTATGGGAACGACTCAAAGCAAAAAAAGAGATTTTTGCTTATGTGAAAAACATGTGTAAAGATGGTTCTTACTACTGGGTACTTGCCAATGTGACAGTCACACTTGGTGCAAATGAAGAGGTGATAGATTTACACTCAGTCCGACGCAAACCTTCTGCAAAAGCGATGCAAATTATTCCTTCTCTTTATAAACAACTTTTAGATGCAGAAAAGAGTGGCGGGGTACATGCTTCACAAAAACTTTTAGAAAAAACATTAGAAGCCAAAGGGGAGAGTTATGATGATTTTATCTTCAATCTACAGCACTAAACAATCGAGTGGTTTGTATGCTCTTTTGATGGGGATTGTTGCTTATCTCGCATACCAAGGTGAGTATATTTTTGCAGGAGTTGTCTTTGGTGGAGTGATTGTAACACTTCTTTTACCACTTTTAGAAGGTGATGTTTGCGATAAACTTTTTAATGATGCACTCATTCGTCAAGTAAGGGATGTCCTGATTAAGGCAGGCAATGGGGAACTCTCTCATAGAATTACAAATATTGATGAAAAACATACGATGCAGGCAGTTGCATGGGGTGTAAACAATCTTCTTGATCAAACAGAACAGTTTATGCGAGATATTCAGACCTCTGTAGAGTGTGCAAACTATGGCTTAACCAACAGAGATATGCTAGAAGATGGGTATAAAGGAGACTTCAAAAAGGTCATTCCTGATCTCAACCGAGCAATTCATGCAGTTTCAGACTCTTTTATAGATGCACAAAAATCATCTATTTCGCAAGATTTTAATGATAACTCGCAAGGGGGTATCTCCAAGGGATTAAGTATTATTCAAGCGGATATTATGGAAAATGTTGCTATTGTCCAAAAAATTGCAGAGACAACTAAAGGCACTGCAGACGAGGCAACAAGCTCTCAAGAAGTTGTGCAAAATATTACGGACAAGATTGAGGAACTCATAGGCTTGATTACCAACTCTAATGATTCTATTATCTCTTTAAATGAGCGAACGAATGAGATTACTGTTGTTGTTGATTTGATTAAAGATATTGCAGATCAGACAAATCTGCTTGCACTCAATGCTGCCATAGAAGCAGCACGAGCAGGAGAGCATGGTCGTGGCTTTGCTGTTGTTGCTGATGAGGTAAGAAAACTTGCAGAACGCACACAAAAAGCAACACAAGAGATAGCCATAACGACAAACACACTCAAACAAGAAGCGAGTGAGATTCAAAGTAATTCTGAAAATATTACAGTAATTGCAACAAATTCTCAAGAAGATGTTGCACAGTTTTATGACACCCTCAACACATTTGCAGACAATGCCAATGTCTCAGCAAGAGAGGCAAAATATGTTGCAGATTATCTTTATACAACACTCATTAAAGTAGACCATATTATCTTTAAACATAAGGCATATACTTCTCTTTTAGAAAACAATAAAGAACTCGCAGCATCTTTTGGAGATCATCATGCATGTAGACTTGGAAAATGGTACGATACAGATGGCAAGGAGATGTTTGGTACTACACCTGCTTATAAAGCGATAGAGCTACCACACTCTTTAGTACATTCTCATGTACTATCAGCAGTAGCATGCCTCAAAGAAAATAACTGTCTT
>Ga0256829_1003669_pt1 | contig 10471 bp, 10 predicted proteins | sample 131447metaG_FD_185979 | JGI IMG/M metagenome (GOLD analysis project Ga0256829, IMG submission 185979) | Hydrothermal vent microbial communities from Lau Basin, Pacific Ocean - 131-447 | ecosystem: Environmental > Aquatic > Marine > Hydrothermal vents | place: Pacific Ocean: Lau Basin | collected...
CCTGAATGTTCAATCCGAGGATTTCACCGTTATCGGCATCGGTGATATGGCCGGTGATGTATTTGGCAATGGCATGTTGATGTCGGAGCACATCTGTCTGACTGCTGCCTTCAACCACCTGCATATCTTTATCGACCCCAATCCCGATGCCGCCGCTAGTTTTGTTGAGCGTCAACGCATGTTCAATACGCCGGGCGTGAGTTGGGCGGATTACAACGAAGAGTTGATCTCCAAAGGCGGCGGTGTGTTCTCCCGTGCGGCGAAAGCGATTCCTATCTCCAAGCAAATGCAGCAGCGTTTTGATATCAAAGAAGATCGCCTGACGCCCAATGAGTTGATTAACTCGCTGTTGAAGGCTCCGGTGGATCTGATTTGGAATGGTGGTATCGGTACCTATATCAAAGCCAAAACAGAAACTCACGCCGATGTTGGCGACAAGGCCAATGACAATTTGCGTATCAACGGCGAAGAACTGCGCTGCAGGGTGTTTGGCGAAGGTGGGAATCTCGGGGCTACACAACTTGGACGCATCGAGTTCTGCCTTAACGGTGGGGCTTGTAATACAGACTTTATCGACAACGCTGCAGGCGTGGATTGCTCGGACCATGAAGTCAATATCAAGATTCTGCTGGACGGCATTATCGGCGACGGCGATATGACCGAGAAACAGCGAAACACGCTCTTGGCAGAGATGACCGATACGGTGGCTGAGCTGGTGTTGGACAACAATTACAAGCAGACTCAGGCGATTTCTTTGGCGGAAAGCCAGGCATTGTCTCGCGCTGGTGAGTATCGGCGCTTGATTAATTACATGGAAGAGACCGGTCGTCTCGATAGGGAATTGGAGTTTATTCCTTCAGACGAAGATCTGTTGGATCGCTTGCAGCGTGGCAAGTCCTTGAGCCGACCAGAACTGTCCGTGTTGATCTCCTACGCGAAGGTGATGTTGAAGGCCGGCTTGGCGGACGAATCTCTCACTGACGACGAATACGTTGCCAAATCGGTGGAGGAGGTCTTTCCTCCGGTATTGCGCATAAAATATGCAGCACAAATTTCCGATCACCGTTTGCGTAAGGAAATTGTTGCCACTCAGGTGGCCAACGATATGGTCAATCACATGGGCATCAACTTTGCCCACCGCCTGATGGAATCCACCGGTTCGGGCATGATTGATCTGGCCAAGGCCTACGTGTCGGCGCGTGATATTTACGATCTGCATGCTACCTTTACCGCCATTGAGGCATTGGACTATAAGGTGGATTCCAGCTTGCAGTACGCCATTCAGTCCCAGTATATGCATCGTATGCGCCGAGCCACTCGCTGGCTGCTGCGCAATCGCCGTGGACATCTGTCGCCGCAGTTGGAGGTTTCCAACTACGCCAAGCAAGTCCAGAGCGTAGTGGCAAAAATGCCTGAAGTGATGAGTGGTGCACCGCGAGAGGAGTGGGAGAGCAGCTACAACGAGCTGGTGGAAAAGGGCATTCCCAAATCCCTAGCCGCACCAGCAGCGCTGCCGCGTATTCTCTACTCAGGTCTGAGTATTGTAGATGCGGCCAATGAATCTGGATCCGATCCGTTGGTGGTAGCCCGTGTCTACTTCTTGTTAGCCGATAAGTTGGGCCTGCATTGGTTTGCCAAGCAGATTGCCGACGTCAATGTGGAGAGCTTCTGGCAGGCCATGGCGCGCGAGGCATTTATGGATGACGTGGAGTCTCAAATGCGCACCCTGGCGGTATCGATTCTGCGCTTATCAGGAGGTGAAACAGATTTGGATAAGGTCATCGAGCTCTGGATTGAGCAGCATCAACTGTTGGTGAGCCGCTGGCGGGAGATGATTACTGAGCTGCAGGCGGCCCCAGGAACCGATTACGCCATGTTCTCCGTTGCCCTGCGCGAGCTGTTGGATCTGGCGCAGGCGAGTCAGCATTGTCAAACCTTGGAGGACGGCTCCATAGCCTGTACGATTGACGGTTAACAAGTTGTTCTTCCAATGTTTGTATGTCTGTAATTCAAGTCGATCTGCTGATTTCCGCGGAGGAGTATCAGCGACTGTATGCGGGGGCCGTGCGGGACGTGCTGGCCTACGCTCGCGATGGGCGGCGGGTGCGTTTCCCCGCCCGAATACTCCAGCCTTTTGTTACCCACAGCGGTATTGAAGGCCGCTTTCTTATTCATTTCTCTGCGGATAACAAGTTTCAGAAAATCGAGCGGGTTGGCTGATGGCCGCTGACCTCGCTTTTGTCGGTTAGCCATTCGACTAATCGGGCGCATTCCAGTATCCTTCGCGCCATTATTTTTCCCTCGCCCCTTGTATAAATCGAAAGGCCAGCCCCATGTATAACCTGATACGCAAAGCCCTGTTTTGTCTGGATGCAGAAACCTCTCATGAGTTGTCGCTGGATATGATGGGCGCGGCCCATCGCCTGGGTCTGATTTCGCCGTTTGTGGAGAAAATTCCCGCCAATCCGGTGGAAGTGATGGGCATCAAATTCCCCAACCCTGTGGGTTTGGCAGCTGGACTGGACAAGAATGGCGATTATTTTAACGCTCTGGGCGAGCTAGGTTTTGGGTTCGTTGAAATCGGCACCATTACACCGCGTCCACAACCGGGTAATCCCAAACCGCGCATTTTTCGACTCCCAGAGCACCAGGCAGTGATTAATCGCATGGGCTTTAACAATAAAGGCGTTACGCATTTAGTTGAACAGGTGAAAAAGCGCAGTTTTGACGGTGTTCTGGGAATTAACATAGGTAAGAATTTTGACACGCCTGTTGAAAAGGCAGACGACGATTATGCTGTGTGCATGGATGCGGTGTATCCCTATGCAGACTACATTACCGTGAATGTTTCGTCGCCAAATACACCGGGCCTTCGTGATCTGCAATTTGGTGACAGCCTGAAGAAACTGCTGGGTACCATCAAGGCCAAGCAAGAACAGTTGCACCAGCAAAGCGGGCGCTATGTTCCGGTGGTAGTCAAGATTGCTCCCGATATGGATGCCGAAGCGGCCGCTGAGTTTTCCAGCATTCTGCTGGAGTCTGGCTTGGACGGGGTTATCGCCACCAATACCACAATCTCCCGAGAGGAGGTCGCCGGTCACCCTCTGGCGGATGAAGCTGGAGGTTTAAGTGGTGCGCCGGCGCGTGATAAGTCTACTGAAATGATTCGACTGCTGTCGGAGTCGCTGAAGGGCAAACTGCCGATTATAGGTGTTGGCGGCATTGTTAATGGCGATGACGCCCTGGAAAAAATTGAGGCTGGCGCAAGTCTGGTTCAGGTATACAGCGGCTTTATCTATCGGGGGCCAGCACTGATTGCAGAGTCCGCAAGAGCGATTCAGCGCGTTTGACTGGCTTACAGACAAGCCCGGCGACTGATACTGAGTAATAAGCGGGCAATAAAAAGGGGGCTTTTTGCCCCCTGAGCCGGCGGGTCACCGGCATTGGCTTGTGTTCTGGATGAAATGTCGACTATAGATTGGTGATTTTCTGGGCTTGTGCAGCGCGATTGAAGCCATTCCAGTGGTCTTCCCGGCCTTCTCTCCAGCCGTTAATCCAATTCTGTCGCACGTTGGCGTTTTCGTGTGGGCAAAGGTTCCTTGAACGACCTTCGATACCTGCTTGATAACCTTTACTGAAAGCTCGTTCTATTTGATTGCGTTTTTGCCGTTTCATCAGTTAGAGCACCTCTTGGGTTTTCGTATGTAGGTTGGGCGCGGCCTGTCAGCAGCACCGGAGTATGTACATCAGGTTTGGAGAGATCCAGAGCATCCTTCTATTGGTTTGTTAGAGAAAATGGGTCTGTACGACCTTGTGGGTTATCTTTGTTATTCCCGGGGCAGTCCACTATATCTTGGTGATACCTAGATTGGACGCCTTGCAATAAACTCGGGTGGAGTTCGGTGCGGAAGATCAGTAGACCAAACAAGCTGGTGCTTTGTGAACGAATTATTAAGAATATAAGACAGCCTGTTTATATAAACACGGTATAAATGGGTTGGACTATCGATGATCGAATATACGAGGTTTCCGTGAAGCAAACTCAATTCTTTGCCACCTGCCCAAAGGGCATGGAAGGCTTGCTGAAAATAGAGCTGGAACAGCTGGGCTTTGGCGATGTGCGCGAAACCGTCGCGGGGGCCTACTTTACTACTGATCAGCGCGGAGCCTATCGGGCCTGTTTGTGGTCACGGCTGGCCAATAAGGTGTTTCTGCCTCTGGGTAGTTTTGAAGCGCCTACTGCCGATGCCCTCTATGAAGCAGCGCGACAGATTGAATGGCAAGAGCACTTGAGCCCTGATGGCACATTGCTGGTGGACTTTACCGGCACCAGCGGAGCCATACGCAATACCCAATTTGGCGCTGTTCGAGTGAAGGACGCGATCGTTGATTGCCTGCGGGACTTCAGCGGCCAGCGCCCTAGCGTTTCCAAAAAACACCCCGATCTGCGGGTCAATGCGCGCCTTAGCCGTGGCAAGGTGGTATTGAGCATCGATCTCAGTGGCGACAGTCTGCATCGCCGTGGCTATCGCACGCGACAGGGGGCTGCGCCCTTGAAAGAGAATCTTGCAGCCGCCTTGTTGATTCGCAGTGGTTGGCCGGAAATTGCCGAAAATGGAGGTGCTTTGATCGATCCGATGTGTGGCTCGGGCACGATCTTGGTAGAGGCGGCCATGATGGCCACCGATTGCGCTCCGGGAGTAGATCGTCCTGAATTTGGTTTCGAACGATGGCTCAATCACCGCAACGATATCTGGCTTGAACTGCGCGAAGAGGCCCTGCAGCGCTATCGCGACGGACTGAAAAAAGATATACCGGAAATTCGCGGTTACGATCAGGACCCGCGAGTAATTGCTGCAGCACAGTCGAATATCACCCAGTCGGGATTTGACGATCTGGTGCGGGTGACCTGTAAGCCTCTGAGAGCCTTCGTTAAACCCACCCATAAGCAATTAAAAACGGGTTTAATGATCACCAATCCACCTTACGGTGAGCGTTTGGGTGAGGTAGAGGAGTTGAAAGGTCTCTATCGTCTGCTCGGTGACAAATGTCGTGAAGAGTTAGTTGGCTGGCAAGCGGCGGTGTTTACCGGGAATCCCGAGCTGGGCAAACACATGGGGCTGCGCGCGCGCAAAAAGTACAAGTTATTTAATGGCGCCTTGCCCAGTGAACTGCTGCTGATTGATGTCAATGAAACGCAATTTGTAAATGCGCCGCCGCCGGAAGTACCTACAGAACCAGAACTGAGCCCCGGCGCGCAAATGCTCGCTAATCGCCTGAAAAAGAATCGCAAGCAGTTGGCGAAATGGGTCAAGCGTGATGGCATTCAATGTTACCGCCTGTACGATGCTGACATGCCTGAGTACTCAGCCGCAGTCGACATCTATGGCGACCCGGATAACGGTGGCTATGTTCATGTGCAGGAGTACGCGGCACCAAAGAGTGTGGATGAGAAGAAGGCCAGTCAGCGTTTCGAAGAGATTGAAGCGGCGGTACCCGCGGCGTTGAATGTGGATTCCGAACACGTCAGTTTTAAGCAGCGACGTCGCAACCGTGGCCGGGATCAGTACGAGCGTCAGTCGGAGCAGCGCTATCCTTTGATCGCGGTTAAAGAAGGCGATGCCACTGTGATGGTTAATCTCTGGGAGTATCTGGATACGGGACTGTTCCTGGATCATCGCCCGGTGCGACGTATGATCGGCGAAATGGCTCAGGGGAAACGTTTTCTCAATCTGTTTTGTTATACGGCAACTGCGACGGTTCATGCTGCACTGGGAGGTGCCAACAGCAGTGTCAGTGTCGATATGTCGAAAACGTATCTGCGCTGGGCAGAGAAAAACTTTCAGGCCAACAACATCAGCAGCCACAAGCACGAGCTGGTGCAGGCCGATTGCCTGACGTGGCTCAACGAATGTCGTCAGGGCTTTGATGTAATTATGTTGGACCCTCCGAGCTTTTCGAACTCCAAACGAATGGAAGGCGTGCTGGACGTGCAGCGCGATCACGTTGCCATGGTAAAACGTTGTATGGACTTGCTGCTACCTGGAGGCACTCTGGTGTTTTCCAACAATCTGCGTAGCTTTAAGTTGGACGACGAAGCACTAGACGAATACCAAATTGAGAATATCAGCTCTAAAACTCTGGATCCGGATTTTCAGCGTAATAAACGTATCCATCAGTGCTGGCTAATTCGTCACTGATTCAGAGTGACAGTGTGGATCGCGCGATAACTGCTGCCAAGGTGGTTGATCTGGCTGTCGTATAGACTTACCTGTTCTACAGGGAAGGTGATGGCTGGCAGCCCCGGTTTATCGTTTCTCTCTGTGTATTCGAGTTCTTGCTGGCAGCGTCTGTTGCGAATCAGGGTGATGTGGGGGCGAAACTTTCGCGTTGAAATCAGGTGCTGCAGATGCGACTGCTGCAGTGCTTCGGCACATAAGATCCATAGCTGATCCAATGCCGGGGTGGTTTCACATGTTGCGGCCACTATAGGCGATTTGGCGTCCGGGAAATATTCCAACTTATCCAGAATCAGCTCAAATGCCGTTGTATTCTTCAATACTTGGCTTAGGTTTTGGCAGAGCCGTGTCCTTTCTCTATTGGACAGGTTGCCCAGAAAGTGCAGGGTTACGTGCCGATTGGCGGAAGGGATCTGCCGAGGCCCAGAAGCCGAGTTCGGGCTGGTTTGCTCTCGAGCTTCCAGCCAAAAATCCAATTCGTCTTGAACCCCTTCGGGGAGCGGGATACCGATAAAAGTTCTGAATGTGGGTGACTCGGTCATCTGAAATCCATTGCTTCTTATCCTGGTATTTAGTCCCCAGTATCGAGTCCGTATTCTTTGTGGTAATCCACCGAACCTAGGTTTGCGATCAACGACAATTTGCCGTGTCTAGTTAGCGCCTTAATGGCGGCTTCACGCTTGCTGGCGCTCGAGCGATCGTGACCGGTTTCTACGTATCGGATTATCCTAGGCTTGCGTCCACGGAAGAATTTTGCGCCATTCTTGCCCGTACAATGGGCTCTCCAGCGTTTGCTCAGATTATTGGTGATGCCGGTATAGAGACGTTGGTCACTGCTTTCGATGATATACACCAGCCAGTCACTGGCGACTGTCTCGTGTTTTGAAGCTGAACTTGAAATAATGGCACCTTGAGTAAGCTTAACTTGAGGAATTTCCGGCAATGAGCTGGCCCGCTGATCGTAATTTTGATGACCTGGCTCATCGCTTTAAACGCAATGTCTATGATCGTTTGAAAGGAGATATTCGTCTAGAGGTATTGCATCGTGATCTACAGCAGCATATTCCCGAGCTCTATTTCCAGCCTTTGAAGAAACCACTGAGAATTCTCGACGCTGGTGGTGGTCAGGGCCAATTTTCGATGAGTTTAGCCGCGGCAGGGCACGAGTTGGTGTTGTGTGATCTTTCGGAAAATATGTTGCAGCTGGCCAGAGATAACGCAGAAGAGTTGGGTGTTGCAGAGCGCGTGAGCTTTTATCATGGCTCGATTCAGGAATTTGTCCATGATAATTCTGTGCCCTTTGATCTGGTACTTTGCCACGCGGTGCTGGAGTGGGTATCCAGCCCGGCGAGTTTGATGGACGCACTGCAGCAGCTGGTGCGGCCGGGCGGTTACCTATCTCTGACCTTTTATAACGTAAACGGCACTATTCTCAAAAATCTGCTGCGCGCTAATTTTCAGAAAGTGGTTGACGATGACTACCGTGGCTACCGCGGCAGCTTGACGCCCACCTACCCAAGAGATCCACAGAAAGTCTATGGTTGGCTACAGCAGCGGTCTTTCTCGGAGTTGTGCCGCAGTGGTATTCGCTGTTTTCACGACTATATTCTCGATCCTGAATTGCGCGATCAGCAGCCTGAGACCCAGCTGCAGCTGGAGTTGCGATTATCCCGAGAGGAGCCTTGGCTGTCGCTGGGGCGCTATATTCATGTATTGAGCAGAAATGGTGATCAGGCCTTTAACAAATGATCTTTTGCCTGGTTGATCTTTGCCGCCAGATAGTCACTGCCGCCGCGATCCGGATGTACTTTCTGCATTAGGCTGCGGTGGGCGGCAATAATGTCTTTCTCGGTAGCTTCCTCTCCCAATCCGAGAATATCCAGCGCCTCTTTGCGTGTTAGTTTTTCACTGCCGGTGTCCGCCTGTTGTTGATTTTGTTGCTGTGATCCCTGCTGAAAGCGGTAGCGCATATAAGCGTTGAGCAGTCGTGCTGAGTCGGGATCTTGATTCTGGTACTGGTGGCTGAGCTCAATCAACTGTTGCTGGCTCAGTTCATCCAGGTTTTTGCCCGCGTGCTCTCCCTGAATCACCTGACCCTCCCAGCGCCCGGTTTTGCTATCTACTGCGATCTTCAAAAACGCCGTGGTAATCAACGAAGGGTTGAGTCGAACTTGCTGCAGCCAGCGCAAGAATGGCATGGTGCGCACTAGCAGTGCGCCTATCTTGCTGAGGAAAGGAATGAGCCCCGCGATCACTGCTCCGATCCAGTGGAGCCTGCCGGTCACAGCGAGAATAATAACGACGCCCAGAATTCCGTAGCCACCGTATTTTATCAGTGCCTTCTTGCGCTGTTCGGGTGGCAGGCGTTTTAGAAAGCTGATGAAATTCAACAGAAAGAAAATGGCCAAGGCCAGCAGAATGACTCTGATGATCACAAAGTGGGCTCCGTGGTGATTGGGAATGGTTAATGGGCGTCTATAGTGGCATCTACAGCCGCATCCTGAAAGGGAAAGCCGATTAAGTTGTGTTTTCGAAATCGGACAACAGTGTGTCTGACTGTGATTGCACTTTTGTGGCTTCGAGATTCTCTCAGCTGTTGGCCTGCAGAGCGCCGTGCCAGTTCTCGTTTTCCAGGCGGTAGCGGTAATTGAGATCAAACACCAGACGTTCCCGCTTCATCCACTCTATTAAGCCATTCACGACCGATATTGGGGGAACATTCTCACTCTCAAATTCGATAACCAACGCGTGCTCCTCTGATTCGGCGGCATTTTCACGGTTGATCCAGTTAGTCCAAACCGAGCCAAGAGCGCTCTTGGTTTGATCGTCGTTTTTGTCTTCGGCGCTTAGAAAGGGTTCAAAGCTGAAGCCTTGGGGAGAGAAACCCCAGTCGTCGTAGTCGCAGTTCTCGAAGCCTTTAGCCAGAATTTTGTCTGCTACGGCTGGGGGTACAGTCAGCTCCAGAGAGTTAAAACACACATTCATCGATGTTGCGGTCCTTATTGCAAAATAGTCAGTGCTTCACTGCACCGTGAGATTCGATACGTTCAATCCAGTTGGGCGGCAGGTTGGCGATGATGTCCTGCTGAAAATCTCCTTTGATACCATCCATTTGGCTGAACGTATTTTGTTCATCAACTTCAAAGTAAATTGTACTGCTTTCCGGAGGGAATACTTTAAGGGTTGGCGTACCGACGATTGGGCTGTGATCCTGATACAGTTCTTTAAACTTGAGATAAGCTTCCTCGTAGGAACTACCGTCCAGTGTCAGCTCGCATTCAGTGGTGAACCTGAAAGTCATGGTAGGCATGATTGGTACCTCATTTCACTCTACACACACTTAAAGTGTAGCCTATTTTGCCGGTATTATTGGTGCTATAGGAAAGCTGGCCCAGGGAATGTGCGGCTTGCTGTTATGGATATAGTCGGGAGATCTAGCCCATGTCGTTCTTAACCAAGAAGTATGAAATGCCTCGCGCCGAAGATACATTGCCTGGCCGTGATCAACCTATGTTAGTGGCGCCACGGCACGCGGTTCTGGATGCTCCCCTGATACCGCCGTTTGGCGACAATGCAGAGCTGGCGATCTTTGGCCTGGGTTGTTTTTGGGGGGCTGAGCGACGCTTCTGGCAGCAGCCGGGCGTGATCAGTACCGCGGTAGGCTACAGCGCCGGCTACACGCCCAATCCTACGTATGAAGAAGTGTGTTCTGGTCTTACAGGCCATAACGAGGTGGTTTTGGTGGTGTTTGATCCGAAGCGGATTTCTTACGACGAGTTGTTGAAGGTGTTCTGGGAGTCCCACAACCCTACTCAGGGTATGCGCCAGGGAAATGATCGCGGGACGCAGTATCGTTCAGGTATTTATACCTGCAGCGATGAGCAGCACCAGCGGGCAAAAGAGAGCAGGGTGCACTTTCAGCAGCGACTGAATGAGCAGGGAATGGACGACATTACCACTGAGATTATTCACGCTTCCGAGTTCTATTACGCGGAAGATTACCATCAGCAGTATCTTCACAAAAACCCAGGCGGATATTGCGGCCTCGGTGGAACAGGAGTGCGCTATTGAGTCTTGACCTTGCAGTAACTGTAAGGTTTAGGATGCTAGGGCCTGTTAACACTAATTCTGATGCTTCTGTTGCGTCTCAAATCGCGCCAATCTAGGCGCGAGAAGCGAGTTTAGTGGTTCTAAACGAGCGACGAGCAACAACGAGTGGCGCGATTTGAGGC
>Ga0256829_1003670_pt1 | contig 10467 bp, 12 predicted proteins | sample 131447metaG_FD_185979 | JGI IMG/M metagenome (GOLD analysis project Ga0256829, IMG submission 185979) | Hydrothermal vent microbial communities from Lau Basin, Pacific Ocean - 131-447 | ecosystem: Environmental > Aquatic > Marine > Hydrothermal vents | place: Pacific Ocean: Lau Basin | collected...
TTTATGAATCTTTATAAACAATCGAATAAGACAAAATAAAACAAGAATATTGATATTTAACACCATCAAAGTATACCAATCATGGTTTGAGAAGGTTTTTCCCTGTTGCAGTGCTTGAATAAGGGAGGAAGTGTTTAAATGCTCGAAATACCATTGTAAAAGAGCACGCCAATTTATCATCGTCAGATTCAATATAAAGTTACCATCAATCATATAAACCTCCTTGAACAGAAGATTTATCCTAAAGCCTTATATTCATCCAGTCAGTGATCTGGCTCATAACGAAGTTTTGGTGTAACCATTCAGCATCGTTATAAATTGATTCGCATCTGTTTTCTTGGTGCATAGCAAGATGGCAAATGATTGGGAAAGTAAGGCTTTATGCTCTAAACTGCTGCATATTAAAGTGTGGCAATCAGGTAGGGAGCGAATATGACATCCGAAGTAAAATCAGGTTATCACGATCGTATAGGCTTATGGGTGATTCTTGTTGTTGTTGTACTTACAGCGGCACTTTTCTTTTGGACCCGTTCTTATTATCAGCATGAAGGCGCATCCTTGGCAACGCATATTGATGCACAGGGTAAGCAGCATGTTTTGGGGGTGATATTGGGTGAAACGACACTCAAAGAAGCGGAGCTTATCCTGCAAAGTAAAAGTGATGTTGCTTTATACATTTACCCTGAAAATCATGCGAAGGCTGGACGCAAGTTAGAGGCTTTTTTCCCAGCCATTGCTGACCATACAAAGGTTATATTATTATTGGATATGGATAGCCAATCATTGGATAAGCTTGAATCACGGGCAACTATTCCACATTTGTATCCGAACCATGTAGCTCGCATGAATCTTGCAGCAGATGATCGAAGTGGATTGGGGCAGGTTATTGTGCAGGCGTTAACATTGATTCCAAATTTAACGCTGTCTGCCGAGAATATTAAAGCGCATTTTGGTGAGCCTGATACGTTAAAACACATGAAGGATTATGACTTATACTTGTATGACAAGCGTGGCTTAAAGGTTCGTTTGAATAAAGATGAACCACCCACATTGTATTTTTTCAATCCAACTACGACACCATAGTATGCATCATCGGCATGGTGCTTCTAAAAATGGTCATCAAACCTAGAAACATCATTAAAAGTGCAGCAACGCGCAGTGTGTTCAAACGCAATACAGGGCTCATTTTTTGTATAATAACGGGCACAAACATCATGGCGGGTATGGTTCCCAAACCAAAACTTATCATCATCAAGCTAGCTGTGATGGCATCTCCTGTGGCAGTGCTCATAGCAAGTGCCGCATAAACCAGACCGCAAGGTAATAAACCATTCACCAAACCCAGAGCATACCAACCACGTAAACGCGCATGTTTGGCAAGGCTAGCCACGAGTTTCATTAATCCGACTTTGTGTGTTACCCATATGCTCAAGCGTTGAGCTGGGTCTGGTAACCAGCCTGCTAAATTCAATGCAAAAATAAGCATCAGTAAGCCAGCCAACATACCAATAAGGCGTTGTATAAGGTCGCCACCAAAATCATTGAAAGCCAATCCTATAAAACCAAGTACAAGACCAAATGCGGCATAACTTGTGAGCCTACCACATTGATAAACCAATAAACCAAACCACCATGTTTGTTTGGCACTCATACTCACGGCACTCACCAGACCTCCACACATGCCGACACAGTGTAGGCTGCCCATAAATCCCATTAAAAACATAAGCAAAAGCATCGACGATTGTGTATCCATTATGATGGTGGAGAATCCTTATGCTGTTGGTGCTTTTCTTCGGTGTCATCATCATCAAGAATGCGATGGGCAGGGCCTTCCATATCATCATACTGACCATTTTTCACAGCCCAGAAGAATACCAAAACACTCACCAGACCCAGCAGAATCATGCCTGGAATTAAACCATAGATAACACTCATGATGCTCTCCCTATATAAGGGAGTTTAATCAACATACGAAGAGAGAACAATAAATAAAAGTATTGACCGTATCATGGCATGTTATTAAAATGCATTTGAGATAAATGTTAAGGAGATTGATATGAATAAAACCATCATAGCGATAGGCGCATTCACCATGTTAACGACTGGCTTTGTAGCGACAACTGCCTTTGCAGGTGCAGAAAGTAAGTGTAAAGCTTGTCATACCTTTGAGCAGGGTGGTAAGCATAAATCTGGACCAAACTTATTTGCTGTCGTTGGTAGAGAGGCAGGTAATACAGATTTTAAAAAATACAGTAAGTCGCTTAAGGCTGGTGGCTGGGTATGGAATGAAGAGAACCTAAAATCATGGGTCTGTGATTCCAAAAAGGCAATTAAAGAGTTAACTGGCGATGCACATGCTAAAACAAGAATGGGTAAACAGAAAAAATGCGGTGAAAAAGCTGATGCGGTTGTGGCATTTTTAAAGACGCTTAAATAATAAAGACTTGTAAGCTTTAAGCTGCCTAACTCCAGTGTTTCTTATCCCTTAGCACTGGAGTTTTTTTTGTTTTCACTCATGTGTTTGCGAATGAGAATAGCATTCGCAATCACGATAAGTGAGCTAAGCGGCATGGCTAATGCAGCAAAGATTGGGGTAATCCATGCCATCATTGCAGCGGGTACTAAAATGATATTATATGCTAGAGAGAAAGTGAGGTTTTGACGTATGCTTTTCAGGGTACGCTTTCCTAACGCAAGAGCCCACGGTATTTTTTGCAGCTCGCTATTCATCAACACAATATCTGAGCATTCCATGGATACATCCGTGCCTCCTCCCATAGCAATACTAATATCTGCCTGTGCCAAGGCTGGTGCATCATTGATGCCATCGCCAACCATCAACACATGTTCACCTTGTCGTTGCAAGCGTGAAATTTCATCCGCTTTATCTTCAGGTAAAATTTCTGCGATAACATGGATGGGTATAAGCATATTTTTAGATAGCCTTTGCTCCAAGTAATTTGCAGCAGCTACTGAGTCGCCTGTTAAAACACTCATTGATAGGCCTGATTCTGCGAGTTTAGATATAAGCTTGTAAGCCCCTTCACGCAATTTATCTTCAAGTTGTAAAAGCCCCAGAAGCTTACCTTTATTGGCAACAAACACGGCAAGCCCCATATCATCCTCAATATGCTTACAGGCATCAAGGTGCTGCTGACTCAGGGGGATACTATGCTGTTGCATCAATCGCTTGTTTCCGATGAGTAATTCATAGTCAGCTTGGGGCGTTTGAACAATACCTTGCACCCCCATTCCTGAAATAACCTGCAAGTCGCGAGCTTCAAAGAAGCGTAGTTCTTTAGACTCTTGAGATAAACAAATAGCTTTTGCGATGGGGTGTGAATCATAACGCTCTATGGAGCCTGCCAATTGCAACACATGATCGGCATGCTCGGCGAATAAGATATTTGTAACGGTCATGTTTCCTTCGGTCAATGTACCTGTTTTATCCATCACTACATGACTAATGTCGGAAAGTTTTTCTAAGGCTTTGCCATTGCGAATCAGCACACCACGCTTGGCAGCCAAACCTGTACCCACTGCAATTGCCATCGGTGTTGCTAAGCTTAATGCGCATGGACAAGTAATAATAAGTACAGCCGTTGCGGCTAATAATGCGGTATTCACATCCATGCGAAACCAATAAAGAAAGGTTAAGCAAGCAAGGCTAAGTGTAGTTGCAACAAAATAAGGTGCTATACGATCTGCCAAATTTTGAATAGGTGCTTTAGAGCCTTGGGCAGACTCAACCAAGTGAATAATGCGTGAAAGCATGGTTTCTGAACCAGTTTTCTCCACTTGCATGGCTAAAGGTGATTCTCCATTGACGGTGCCTGCAATGAGTTTGCAATCGATAGTTTTATGAATGGGCTTGGATTCACCTGTTAACATCGATTCATCAACATGGGATTGACCTTCAATCACCAAACCATCAGCAGGTATTTTATCTCCTGGTCGAATACGCACATAATCTCCTGCATGCAGTTTCCGCACAGCGATACGCTCTTCACCATGCTCTGTTATGCGTGTTGCCATGCGAGGTTGCAACTCCAACAAGCGTAAGGTGGCAGATGAAGCATTGCGCCGAGCCAAAGCTTCGAGATAACGCCCGATTAGAATAACAAATAAAAAGGTTACAACAGTATCAAAATAGACATGTTGCCCACCGTCCCAAGTTTGCCATGCAGAGTAGCTATAGGTTGTTAACGCCCCAATGGCGATAGGCAAATCCATGCCGAGTTTGCCTTGCCGTAAGCCCTGCCAGGCAGAAAATAAGATGGAACCACCTGAATAAAACAAGACAGGCGTTGCAATAGCAAAACTTATCCAGTGAAAGAAGTGGCGAAACTCATCATTAATACCAGAAAAGGAACCTGCATATAGCGCGATGGAAATCCACATGATATTCATGGCGCCAAAACCAGCAAAACCCAATCTAAACAAAAGCTTTCGATTTTGCTGTCGAGCATGCCCTTCAACATGATCCGCATTAAATGGTACGGCAGCATAACCCAGTGCTGTCAGACGCTGCATGATTTGGGCTAGGGCAAGTTTCTCGGGTTGCCAGTGCAGAGACAAGCGATGATGCACCAAATTTACTTCCGCCTGAATGATGCCGTCCATGCCCATAAGAGCTTTTTCAATCAGCCATACACATGCCGCACAATGGATGCCCTCCACCATAAGCTGCGTTTTACACGAACCATCTGCGAGGCTTTGCACAAATTCGGCTTGGACTTCGGGTAAATCATACTGGTCTATATCTGTAGGTGCATCGGGGGGGGGAGTTAGAGTCGATTCGCGTTTTTTCAAGCGTTGATAAAAATTATCTAAGCCTGCTTCATGAATAACCTGACAAACACTTAGGCAGCCACTACAGCAAAAATGATGTTGCTTGCCTTGAATTTCACCAAGGCAAGCCGCAGCACCTTTGGCTGGAAGCCCACAATGAAAGCACGTTTTAGTGGTATTACTTTTCGACAAAAATGCGTTCGGCAGTGTCGAAATGTTGTGTATCTACACGAATGCTAGCGATAATATCCCAGTGACCAGGCAATGGGAATGTAATCGGCGCAATAAATGTCCCTGCATCAGAAAGATTCAAGTTTATGGTGAAGTCACGGCTAGCGTCACTAGGACGGTAGGCTTTTAAGCTAACTTTTCCTGCTTTAACAGGTTTTCCTTGGTGATCCATCACATATAAACGAACAGCTTGTGCTTGATTGACATGCATCTTGCTTGGTAGAAGTAGCTGCAATCGCCATGCTGTCGGAGCTGCTTGTTGACGTGTTTTTGCATCATGAAAATATTCTTTTCCACGCTCATAATAATCATTGGCAACCAGGTTGGGTGGAAACATATAAGCATAAGCAATGAAGCAGAAATTAACGACAAGCGTTACGCCCACTACAGCGAGAATGCCACGTAGCCACGGGTTTTGTAAATCTTGTTTAAGTTGTTCGCTTAACATAATGACTCCAATTATCTGCCACTTATAAAGACCGACTCATATTCGACACGAATGGTCGGTGACTCCATACTTTCTAAAATAAATCGAACAGGGGTTTGTTTTTCCTTTAAGCTTTCGGGTCGAGCCGTTAAAAAGATATGAAGCGGAATAATTTTATCGCTTTTGAGTATAATATCGGCACTTGAAGCGTTGGCAATTTTAATACCTTTAATAGTAGCAATGCTCACATGCATATGTAAATCTTTAGCTGTTTTATTCACAGCTTTGATGGTGTATTTATTTTTAATGCTACCATCGGACATTTGAATAAATAATGGTTGCCGCTCATGCACAATGGATAGTTCCACGGGAGGGATATGGGTCAAGCCATAAATAATTCCTGCCATCGCCAAGAACAAGACAATAGAATAAGTTACCACACGTGGGCGTTTAAATAGCGCAGGTAATACTTCTCCATCCATTTCTTTTCTTGAGGCATAACGAATTAGACCTTTTGGGCGACCGACTTTATCCATGATACTGTCACAGGCATCAATGCACATGCCGCAGGTAATACAACCTTCGGACATACCTTCTCGAATATCAACACCTGTGGGGCAAACACCAACACATAAATGGCAATCAATGCAGTCGCCTCTAGAGTCACTGCCTTTGCCACGAAGTTTACCGCGCGGCTCCCCGCGTGAAACATCATAGGTGGGCATTTCTGTATCTTTATCCACCATCACACTCTGTATGCGGGCATAAGGACATAACCAGAAGCACACTTGTTCACGCATCAAGCCTGCAAACACATAGGTGAAGAAAACAAATGCTGCTAATACTGCCCAAGCAATAAGCGGGGCATCGAAAGTTAAATAACTATGCCAAAGTTCATACACATCAGCAAAATAAGCTGCAAATGTCACGCCTGTAAGAATGGAAATTAACAGCCATAAGCTGTGTTTGAAAACTTTCAGCTTAATTTTATGCGCTGTCCAAGGTGCATTGTCTAGCTTGCGTCGCTGGATTGGATTACCTTCAATTTTATCTTCCAACCATGTAAACCAATCTGTCCAAATGGTTTGGAAACAAAAATAACCACACCAAATGCGCCCTGCGACAGCAGTTACGGCAAATAAGGTGATGGCGAGCAGGATAAGCACCAAAGATAACATCCATACATCTTGCGGCCAGATGGTAAGTGCCCAAAAATGAAACTGACGATGTGGAATATCAAATAGAATCGCTTGTGAGTCTTCCCAGCGAAAATAAGGTGTAATAAAAAACAAGATATATAAAGCAGAGGCATACCACTTGTAAGTGCGGAATCGCCCAGTAATACGCTTGGCATGAATGGTTTCGTCGCCTGTATTGACATGCCAATGTGTTGCTTCTGTATAAATATCGTCTACTTTATCTTGCTTGTTCTCAGACATGCATACTCCTTATTTGAGTGACTAATCATGTAAAAGGAAAAGGGAGGTTCTATGAACCTCCCTCCCCATGAATTTTTCTAAACTAAAACCTACTCCGAATCATCACTGCCAGAGATGAGTTTAAAAAATCGGTAAGCTGCATAAATACCGATTAGAATAGTAAGACCGACTGCGATAAATGTACCAATAACGACTGCATCCATATGATTCTCCTATTTTCCGCCACCAAACTCATGTACTTTTACTGCCAACATTTTAATGGCTTCAGGACTAAGTTTTTCACCAAAAGCAGGCATAATAGCCGTACGTGTATTGGGAACATCTTCGGGATCTTCATTTACACCATTGTTAATGGTGCGGAGTATAGCTTCACGCGAACCGCCAAAGCGCCAAATTCCATCGGTTAAGTTTGCTGCGCCAGTTCCCAAATCATTAATGGCTCCGCCTTTGGCATCTTCACCATGACAATCCGCACAACCAGACTCATTAAATAAAGCTAAACCTTTTGGTGTTGCTTTACCTTGGGATGATGCAATGACAAAATCTGCTAATTTCTCAATGTCTGCATCATCAATCATGCCCTTATGTGCAGGCATAGAGCCTTGGCGACCATCAGTAATGGTTTCAACGATGGTGTCAAAATCACCACCATACAACCAATCATCATCAGCCAAGTTTGGAAATAAGCCTGGCGCACCTTCACCACCAGAGCCATGACAGGCAGCACAATGATCACCAAAAATTGCTTTCGCAGAAGATTCGGCAAAGTTGCGCATACCAGCATCAGCTAATAAAGCCTGACCATCCATTTCAGCAACCTTTTTCAAGTACGGAGCTTTAATAGCATCATTTTCAGCTACGGCTTCTTTGAATTCCTTGATTTGCGTCCAGCCAAGAAGACCTTTATTAGACTCATGTATCAAAGGGATAGATGGGTAGAGAATAAAATAAATAATGCACCAAACCCAGCCTGCATGAAAACAAATCATCCACCAGCGTGGTACTGGGTTGGTCAACTCACGGATACCATCCCATTCATGTCCCGTATCTGGGGCTTGTTGTGGCTTATTTTGCTTGGCCATGTTCAACCTCCCTATCTATATCTTTATTATGTTCGTTGTTTTCATTAACAAAATCACGGTGTTGCTCAAATTTATCACGATTTTTCGGATTAAATATCCAAACATATAAACCAATCATTAATGCTGTAAGTACCAGTACAATAATCAAGCCACTCCAATCCGCATGTGTCATGGCAGCCCAATCTGTAGAGAAATATTCGCGCAAACTACTCACGATAATCTTTCCCTTCTTCGAAATTCACCATGGTGCCAAGCACTTGTAGGTATGCGATAATTGCATCCATCTCTGTTTTCCCATGCACTGCATCGGCAGCACCTGCAAAATCAGCATCAGTATATGGCACACCTACCATTGCCAAAGCACGCAATTTTCGTTCAGTCAAAGAATCATCAATGATATGATTTTCAAGGAATGCATAATTAGGCATCACTGATTCAGGCACTACAGAGCGTGGCGCACGTAGATGTTCTCGGTGCCATTCATTGGAGTATTTTTTGCCAACACGAGCCAAATCAGGTCCTGTACGTTTAGATCCCCATTGAAATGGATGATCGTATTTGGATTCAGCAGCCAATGAATAATGACCATAACGCTCTTTTTCATCACGGAATGGCCGAATCATCTGTGAGTGGCATAAATAGCAGCCTTCACGCACATAAATATCACGCCCTTCCTGTTCCAAAGCTGTATAAGGGCGAATGCTATCTTCTTCCTCTGTTAAGGTTTCAATAGTATTATCGAGGTAATATAAAGGAACAATTTCTACGATACCACCAATGGATAGAACAATGGCAACCATGATGATTAAGCCCCAAATGTTCTTTTCGAGTTTCTCCTGAAATGACATATTAGACCCCCTGAGCCACAGTCTTAGTTTGAGTGTCACTATTTCGAATGGTCATCACGATGTTATAAAGCATGATGATTGCACCAAGGAGTACCAATACACCACCTGTTGCACGCAGCACATAATAAGGATGCATCGCGACAACAGTTTCAGCAAAGGTGTAAGATAGATTGCCGTAGTCATCGGTTGCACGCCACATCAAACCTTGCATGATACCCGATACCCACATGGCACAAATATAAATAACAGTACCAATGGTGTGAATCCAGAAATGGGTGTTTACCAAGGAGACAGAATGAATATCGGTTTTCCACAAACGTGGAACCAAGTGATATATCGCACCGATAGAGACCATCGCAACCCAACCAAGAGCACCAGAATGCACATGACCAATGGTCCAGTCTGTATAGTGAGATAAGGCATTCACTGTTTTAAGTGCCATAACAGGACCTTCGAAAGTGGACATGGCATAAAATGCCAGTGAAACAACCAAGAAACGTAAAACATAATCATCACGCAACTTGTTCCATGCGCCAGATAAGGTCATCAAACCATTAATGGCACCACCCCATGATGGGATAATCATCGCCATGGAAACAGCAGCACCCAATGAGCCTGCCCAGTCTGGTAAAGCCGTGTATTGAAGGTGATGTGCGCCCAACCAAACATAACCAAACATCAATGCCCAGAAGTGCAATACAGATAAACGATAAGAATAAATAGGTAAGTCGGCTTGTTTCGGAATAAAGTAATACATAATACCCAAGAAGCCAGCTGTTAAGAAGAAACCCACTGCGTTATGTCCCCACCACCATTGAATCATGGCATCATGCACACCTGAATAAATGGAATATGAATGGGTTAGTGTGACTGGTACAGCCAGTGAGTTTACCACATGCAGATAAGTAATCATAATCATCATGCCAAGGAAGAACCAGTTTGCTACATAGATATGAGACACTTTGCGGTTGGCAATGGTCATAACAAAGTTAAACATATAAGACAACCACACCACTGCGATGAGAATATCAATGGGCCATTCTAACTCAGCGTATTCTTTACCTTGCGTCCAACCCATTGGGAATGAAATAACAGCAGCAACAATGACTAGATTCCAGCCCCAAAAGGTAAACCAGGCCATTTTATTGCTCCATAAGCGTACGCCACACGTTCGTTGCACTACATAAAAAGCTGTTGCCATTAAGGTGCAGCCACCAAATGCAAAAATAACGGCATTGGTATGCAAAGGACGCAAGCGCCCAAAGGTCATGTACTCATTAAAATTTAGTGCGGGAAACGATAGCTGCCATGCAATAAGATCGCCTACAATCGCGCCTACAACTAGGTAAACCACAGCGCAAACAGCAAAAGCTTTCACAATTGCCATATTGTAATTGGGATTTTCAGGGGTATTTTCGACCACTGTCTCCACCTCCTTGGAAAGAATTGTTGGGGCATAAGATATATTAAAAATACATGAATGCAAATTTAATTTAACTTTAAGCCTTGGAATCAAGATGGGAAATAATTAGAGTTCCCTCAGAAACCCAGTTTTTCATTTATGCGAAAATTGACCATTTATAGCCCATATCCCCCTTCCAACTATTTAAAATCCTCTGGTGTTTGATGTGATACTCTTGGATCCATAT
>Ga0256829_1003671_pt1 | contig 10467 bp, 9 predicted proteins | sample 131447metaG_FD_185979 | JGI IMG/M metagenome (GOLD analysis project Ga0256829, IMG submission 185979) | Hydrothermal vent microbial communities from Lau Basin, Pacific Ocean - 131-447 | ecosystem: Environmental > Aquatic > Marine > Hydrothermal vents | place: Pacific Ocean: Lau Basin | collected...
ATTCTTACTTGGTCGATTAGACCATTAAAAGATTCTGTATCTGAATTTGCTCTAGTTCCTATTGATGGATCATCTGATTGACTATTAAATGCACCAGTAAATGTATTAGTAGATACTAATTCTTTGTTTATATATAATTTAAGTCCATCAGATGTTTTTAATGTTGTTATATAATACCAAGTATTCAATTCGAGTGCATTTGGCGTTTGTACTTTATGTTCAGTTCCATTATAATTTGTAAATTTTAAATAACCATTTTCATCTATTCCTATCATACAATCTGTTTTTCCAGACCAATAAACATATCTTAGTTTTCCTGGATCAGCATATTTTGATATATTAATAAATAAAGATATTGAAAAACTATCTCCATTATTAGGAACACTATGCACTTTATTAATCCATTTACTTCCATCGAAACTAGCAGCGTTTTCAAACTTACCAGCAGCATAGACACCATCAGTATCTACAGGATTTCCGTTACTATCAAGTGTTTTCCATTGACCATTGTAACTGGAATCATTCATACAAGCAACTGCACCACCGCTCGCTGCATCTTCAAACTGATAACCAGCAACTTGACTTCCATCTTCTAAAGGGTCTACATTATCTACTGTGCTCACAACATTACTAACAATATCAGAAGTTATTTCTAATTGTTTTCCATCTACCACAATAGTTTCACCATTATATAAATATTCTGAATTAAAACTACTATCAGTAGGATTAAAAATTACTATTGGTCTTTCAGTAGCATCTTTCAGCATTCTGTTTTCGCTAGATTCTAGTTGAATCATAGGAACTGGTGTTTTGAAAGGTTTAAATGCTGCTTTTGGCGCAGAGTCTAGCTTCGCGCCGCTAATGTCTGCTGTGTACTTGGCTGCTTGTTCATTGTAAAGTGTGTTTACTTCGCTGTCAGTTAGCGCTTTGTTAAAGATTCTTACTTGGTCTATGAGACCGTCAAATTCATAATCAGTAGATCCATTTTTGTATTGACCTATCCACCAGTTATTATAAGAATCAACACTTGCAGTATCTCTTTGAGAATCCAAAGTGCCATCTATATAACAATTATCTTTACTATCAACATTATGTATAACTACTATATGGTGCCAGTTACCATCACCTACATTTACACTACCATAGTTTCCGCCATTATTGGGATAATCTATTCTAATATTTCCTTTTGAATCTACATCCCCTGGGATTTGTAGAACACCTGCTTCCATAATAACATATTGTCCTGCTGTCCCATTCCATTTAAACCAAGCAGAGACAGTGAAAGTATCGTTATCTTTAAATGGTGCTGGAAATTGTATTATATGAGTATCAGAACCATCGAAACTCGCAGCATTCCCAAATTTACCAGTATCATAATATCCGTCTATATTGTTACCAGAATCAGTTTTCCATTGACCATTATAACTAGAATCCCCAGTACAAGTAACTGCACCACCTGAAGCAGCATCTTCAAATTCGTATAATGCAATTCCAGAGTTATCATCAAAAATATCTAGTGTGCTAACAGTATTACTACTATCTACATCAACAGTTCCTAAAGTAGTTACGACAATATTATTTCCACTATCTATTAAAACGATTTTATCATTTTCTGCTAACGGAGTAAAAGTTGAACAATGAGTACTATCTGTACCTTTTACTGTAACAATTTTTTTTGGTTGTAACTCGACCTCTGTGTTCTCAACTCTTACCCAGTTTCCTTGTGAATCTTCTTGGTTAACTACTATTTCATTATAAATAGCAAAATCTTCCTGTGTTTTGAATCCATTTATTGCCATTTTAATCCTTTACTTTTGTATGAATAAGTTTCAAACTCGCTTCCGCTTACTTGTATGCTTTGGTCATATTTAAATTCAACTTTGTTAATTTTAACTGTTGTTGTTGTTGGAGGACTGAACAGTTTACCAGCTTCTGCTACTGATACATCAATGTTATCAGTGCTATCGTTATCTGAACTATCGTATGCAGGCGCTAAATAGATAACTTTAATTACTTTATTTACTTTATCAATAGAATAATTTTCTATTTTACCGTGGGTTGCTTTAATATTAACATTAGCTATCTTATCAGGATTAACGCCTGCTGGTATCTTGAATGTTAACATAGCTTGAGTACTATTATCTAGTGCACTAGGTGCTGACTCGATATCTGGTGCCGGAGTAGAATAGTCACTAACTATTTTTTCAGCAACTTTTTGACTAGCTTGCGCTGCTTGTTCACTAGTATCAGCTAGTTTTCCGAAGTCTAGTTTACAAGGTTTTCCAGAAGTCCAGTCTTCTACACTTGTATTGTTTTCTGCGCTATCTAGGTTTCCTTTAACAAATGAAACCGACGCGTTGGGATCTAGGGTCTGGATGATTAAGTTCCCGTTACTTCTAATAATTGCCATCTAAATTCCTTTAAATATTATAAATTGCTTTAACAATTTCACCAATTTTTGCTTGTCTATCTATTAATCTGTCGATAGCTTCAGTACCTTCTGCTTTCAACTGTAAATCGCCCCAAGTCTCTATAGACTCGTATTTTTTGATTGCGTATTCGATTTTATCTTTTGTGCTCGCATCAATGTTGTTTTTAGTACTGTCTGGTAATGCATTATACATTGCGCTACCCATAGCAAACACCAAGCTAACTAGTTTCGCGTTATCTGCAACGCTGTCAGCTAGCGCGCTGTAAACTTCTTTTTCTATCGCATATTGCGCTTTAATTTTTTTATCCGATTTAGGAGTCTCGTCGATAGTCTCTACATACTTGGTAGATACTAGAGGCCCTTTTTTGACTCTAATTTCTTGTAACATCAGTATTATCCTTTATGTTATTGGTTTCACAATTTTAGTTGAATACATCAAAAAAGCAAAAAAGAGACCAGCTTAGCTAGTCTCTTGAAATTATATCTTATAAATATCTTTTATCACGTTTGCAATTTTTGTTTGTCTACCTAGAAGCTTTTTAATAGCTTCAGTACCTTCTGATTTTAATTGTAAATCGCCCCAAGTCTCTGTTGCTCTGTATTCTTTGATTGCAAATTCAATCACGTCTCTAGTAGCTTCAGGGATATTGTTTTTTTGGCTATCAGTTAAAACATCATAAATTTCTGCACCCATAGCGAAAATTAACGAAATAAATTTACTGTTATCTGCTATACTGTCTCTAAAATCGAAAATTTCATTTTCGATTTTACTTCTAGCTTCGTATTTCTTACCAGTTTTAGCCTCAGAATCAAGAACCTCGGTATAGGCTCTCTGTACTCTGATTCCGGTTGTCTTGATTGTTTCTTTAATTTTACTCATTTCTATTATCCTTGTTTCCACATATTTGATGTAAATGGAGGTAATACCTCTAAATAATTATTAGGCATTATTAATCTTCTTTGAATTGCTCTACCTTGTTTATTGATACTATTAAATTTAGCAGTAAATTTAGTTCCATCGAAAGTAGTTTCAATTAATTTAGAACTTACTGTTCTTTGAGGTAATTTACAGAATTGATAAGCATTACTTGAACTATCTAATGGAATAGTGTATTTTTGGATTTGTTCATTGTAAAGTACTTGTACTTCTAATGGGTCTAATGCTTTATTAAAGATTCTTACTTGGTCTATTAGACCATTGAATAATTCTTGTAATTTACCATTATATACAATTGCACCTATATAGAGTCCAGATGTGTTAGTATAATCTGGAGCATTTTGTATATTAAATGATTTTACAAGTATACCATTTACATACACATTTATTTCATCTTTATTTTTTACTGATACTAAAAAATGATACCATTTGTTAGTTTCTATTGAATTTAATATTGAAACATCATCTACAATAGTTTGTCCATCTCTTCTGAATGTATATAAAATGTTTCCATCAGAATCCACACGAAGTACACAGTTAAAATTATCATCATTTCCTGAAGAAGATTCATAATCACCTATAAAATTATGATAAGTTCCTGAATAATCAGATATATTGCACCATAAAGAATATGTAGATGATTTATCTAATCCAGATGATTTAACATCACCAATTAATTTTATTGCATGACTCCCATCAAAACTAGCAGCATTTCCATATTTACCAGTGTCATATGAACCATCTGTATCAATTATATTTCCATTACTATCACTTGTTTTCCACTGTCCATTATAGTTACCATTCATATCAGTAACATTTCCGCCACTCTCACTATCTTCAAACTGATACCCAGCAACTTGTGAACCATCTAATAACGGATCAGCATTGTCAACAGCAGACACTGCATCAACAGTAATTGCTCCAGTAGGTTTTAAGAATCCTTTATCAGTAATTAAATTATCTGTACTATCAATAGTAATTACATAAGGAGATAATCCAGTGAAACTACTTGTATCTGATGTATCTTTTAATAGATCAACATAACCCTTTGAGATAACTTGGCTCGGAGTTGCTGGTAAATTTAATCCAGATATATCATATTTTGCTTTTTGTTCTTTGTATAGTAAACTTATCTCGTCAGGAGTTAATGCTCTGTTAAAGATTCTTACTTGATCTATTAGACCAATTATATTATTTTGTACTCTACCCATAATAAAACCAGAAGAATAGTTATCAGGTTCAACAAAAGTATTAACATTCACAGATGAATCAACATATAATTTAATGTTTTTTCCGTCAACAGTAATAATAACAAAATGCCAATTTCCATCTGAAATAGTAAATTTATTATTAGATGTAATGTACCAATTTCCATTAACTAAATATCTAAAATCAATTTTATGATTATCTAAATTTATATCTAAAGAACTATCATCTCCTAAAAAACAACTACTTAAAATCGAATATTGATCGACATCAGAATCTGAAGTATTTACCCATAATGATACTGTAAAATTTTTACCAACATTAAAATTTGATGCTTCAATAAACAATTCATTTTTTGTAAAACTAGAAGCATTACCAAACATACCTGTATCGTAACTACCATCAGTATCTACTATATTTCCACCACTATCTTTAGTTTTCCACTGACCATTGTAACTAGAATCATTCATACAGATAACATTACCACCTGATTCTGTATTATCAAAAGTGTACCCAGCAACTTGACTTCCGTCTTCTAAAGGATCTGCATCATTAACAGTATCAACAATAGTTAAATTATCAGAAATAATTTGTACTTCATTACCATCTACTAATAACTCTTCTCCTGCATAAATAGGACTAGTATGTAATTCATCTTTTGTTGAACCAGATAAGATACATTTATCTTTCTCAACAATATTAGGAATAATTCTATCTTTACTTGGTTCCATACTTGCTAAGAATACTGGTTTATTATCTAAGAATGCTTTAGTTGGTACTTTACTTAGATTCAGCCCGCTTATATCTGCACTGTATTTTAACATACCATACGGAACACAGTCATCTGGTAAAAACTTCATATCTTTAGCATCTGAGATCATTTGAACTTTTTGATTTTTATAAGCTGCTGAAATTGCTGGATAAACAGCAGTATTAGCAGTTAATGTGTAAGCAATTCCTTGACTAACTCCATTTTTGTAAAATTCTAATTCTCCTGTTTCATAACAATATCTTATACCCATAACATCATTTAATCCAAAAGCGTCTCCATAATCAGCAACTGAATTATTATTGTATTTTATACCATTATTATTATATCCATAACCAGAACTAACATAAGCGAAATGATTATCTTGGTATGTATTATCTGTAGAAATACCAATTATATTAGCATCAACATCTGTAAATACTATTTCAAAATAAACATTGCCTTTATTTATTGCATATCCATATACCTGAGAATCTGCATTATTAGTAGAGTCACTATTTCTAGTTGCTATATTATGAGTACTATCTAAACTGATTCTAGAACCTATATGATTTGGATCCAAAGTCTGCAAAGTACCACTTTCCGTTATTGAACCTAAAATAGTTTCATATACAGAATTGCTACTATCAGTTAGTAATAGCTTATTACCTTCTTTCATTAATGGATAGTTATAAGAACATAGAGTGCTGTCAGTAGTAGAACTATCCAATAATAATTCTATTGGTTTAAAACCAATACTAGCATCAAATTGAACCCAATCAGGATCTGGTACATCGCTACCACCATTTAAGTGACTATCTACTGTAACAAAGTCACAAGCTAATGTATAGTTGTTACCACTATCTCCAATAGTTTTATATTCAATAAATAATTTATCAGTATCTACTTTTGTATAAGTAGCACTACTTGGTAAATTACTATTTGCTAATAAATTATCTATCGTAGCACCAATATCAGATCCAATTTTAACATCATCTGCATTTGCTGTACTATCTTTGAAAGTAAATTGAGTACCATCTAATTTTAAGTAGTTTCCGTCACTGGGATTTGTGCCTTGAAAATCAATAGTATCACTCGCTTTAAATCCTGGGTCTTGTAAAGCAATTTCTTCTACATAAACTCCAAAATCTTTATTTGTTTTTATTCCTGCCATTCATTATCCTTTATATAAAATTAAATCCATTTGGATTAACATCAGGAGACTCGTTTGCTTGTAAATCACTATTAACTAGTGCATCGTCTGCCACCATATCAACGTAATTGATTGCTATATCTACTGAAACAGTGTCGCTATGTAAAAAACCGTCTTTCATAGTGTACGCAGAAATTGTTGCTTTTTCTCCGTTTTCATTACTAGTGATTGAAGGAGCAATAAAGCTAATCACGCCTTTACTAGAATCATATGTAGCTTTTCCTATATTATTAGTAATAACTACTTGACAATCTGCGCACGCATCAACTGTGATACTTGTACCACTGCTCATATTTATAGCATCCGCAGCTGCTGATAATGTAGGAGCAGGCGCTTTATAATTTTGAAAGTCAACTACTTTATTAACTTGATCTTTAAATATAGTCTCATTAACATTAGATAAATCGTTGCTAGCTAACTCAGTAACTCTTGGTATATTTACAGTAACAGTACCATCACCATCAATCGGTTTCAAGATAACTGCACCGCTTTGTGTTTTAAACTCTAAAGCCATTTTAGTCCTTTATAATTTTTAATATTTGTTTCTATTTTTTGGGCTAATATTTGATAACCCATTTAGGAACTAGAGTCCAAAAAAGCAAAAAGCCATACCCCAGCGATCTGATAAGGAGAAATCAAAACAGATCGATAGGATATAGCTTCAAAAAAAGGTAAAAGAAAAAACCTAAGATCATTAAGGCCTAATTAGATCTTAGGATAAAAAATAAGGAGAGAAAATGCTTAAAAAAATTTATAGAAGAGAATTAGATTGGAAGGGAGGTGCTAGGAATCGAACCTAGAATCTTTTCTCGTGCGTTTTATCTCTACCTAGCGCACGAGTTGCAATTTACCAAAATGCTTCACCTCCACACATGGGGCTAGCAACGAGATTTGAACTCATGACCTCTTCCCTACCAAGGAAGTGCTCTACCTACTGAGCTATGCTAGCTTGTGGCTCCTCGAACAGGGTTCGAACCTGTGACCCACGGATTAACAGTCCGTTGCTCTACCAGCTGAGCTATCGAGGAATAATTAAAAATGGCAGAGGATGTGGGATTCGAACCCACGGAGGATATTACACCTCAACGGCTTTCAAGGCCGCCGCTTTCGACCAGCTCAGCCAACCCTCTATATATTTAATGGCGGAATTGACGAGACTCGAACTCGCGACCCCCGGCGTGACAGGCCGGTGCTCTAACCAACTGAGCTACAATTCCATTCTATAAACAAACATTAGTTATTGTTGATGCAGCAGCCAGGAGGCTGCTTGCGAGTAGTACTGAAACACTCATAAAGCCTAGAACCCTGGATTTTAACAAACTTTATAAGCATACTCGTTAATAGTTATTTAGTTAATATTTAATATTTATAAGTTACACTTTATTCATTATAATTTAAACTTTGCTCAAAGTTGTTTCTGTAAAATAGAAAATAGGACTCGAACCTATACTCCGCATCTATCATATGCGTGCTTTACCATTTAAGCTATTTCCATTTTTATCCTTGCATGATAAAATATAATTTATTGGAGGAAAGGACTAACGCGCCTTTCCGAGTCGTCAGTATTCTGAAGCATTCGCTGCACCAACATTAATTGATTTCTATAATATAATCATTTAAGGATGTCCAAGAAAGTCATCCACTAGTTCATTAGGAATCTCTAATAAATTAGTTACAGATAATCCTTTGTATTTTAGAAAACTAGCAACTTGTCTCTTAGCGGCTATACCGTTTCTGTCGTTAGGTAATTCTCGGAGTGATTCATGAAAATTGTCCTCGTGTACTGTATACAGCCACCAGTAAGCTATATACAGTCTAGTTAAAAATCTTTTGATATGAATCATTTTCATTTCCTCTCTAGTTCTTCGATAACAATTCCATAATTATTATTCTCATCAACTATAACTTCTCCGTAACCTAGCTTCACGTTTCCAGCATAGATTTCTAGCGGCTTGTTAGCTGATTTATCGAAAAATATAGTGTCTTCTTTTTTCAAGTTAGCAGGGCGCTTGAAATCATGAAGTCTATAGTTTCTATTTTCAGATTCATTTTCATCTTCGTCAGTTGCTTCTAAAAGAGCATCTATTTCCTCTTGACTCAGTATATCAGGCATATCCTCATCCTTCTTTTCTTTATTCTCGAATGTTGTCACATCATTAATCATGTTAGTATTTAACAATAATGCTAGTCTACGATCTTGTTTATCATCTAATAAATATATCGAATAATTTTTATCGTTTGCGCTCGGAGGCAGTTTGCTTAGAATTTTAGTTGATGAATCGGTGCAGAGATAATCCATGAATATCGGATATAGTTTCAACAATCCTATGAAATTTTCTAAAATTGTTTTTGATGCATCGATTAAATCATTATTATCTTCTCGCTCGCTTACAGCGTCTAGATAAAATGATGCAAATTCAGGGCTAAATATTGCATAGTTGATATAATTGTTAATATCGAATCTAATTATTATTTTTCTAGAAAACAATTCTTTTATTTGATTCCTAGAAATTTTGATATTAGAAAATTCATGCTTCTCGCCTATAGAATCCTCGACACAGTTATTGAACGCTTCGATTACATTTTGCATGAATTCAGTCATTTGTCTTCATCTACTTTATAACATTTACCATCATAAATAACATCTTTATCGTTAGCTTTAAAATTCATATTGAATACATCTGATCCAACATCATTCCCAGGTACACCAATCATAAAATCTTTATTTTTATAAACATCTACATTTTGACTTGTTACTAGATATGAAAATACTGCTCCACTTTCATCTGTAAGTTTTTGTCCTTTTTTAACAAACACAACTGAACTCCATTCTTTCTCAGGTAGCTTTTTAGTTAAATTATTTAACGATACAGCAACTATTGCACAATTATATTTTCCGTCTTCGATTCCGAAAGCTTGTGTCCCGACGAAAGCTCCTAATACTAATCCTACTAATCCTATTTTTTTAATTCTTTTTAACATTTTGTCTCCTTTTTTTATTCTTCATCAAAATCCACTTCGATAAAAGTTTTAGCATTTGCTATAGACAGTTGCACGTCTACTGTTTGTTCGAAAGTTTCGATATCTTCTCTCATTTTTTCGATAACAGTTTCTAGCCCAATAGGGTCCACAATCTCAGCTTTATTTTTATCATAGATTAAATTATAAAGTGATTCAATCTCTTCTGTTTTCTTGTTCTTAGCATCGCTGCCTACTTGAGTTTCTACAATTTGATTTGCTTTTTCTTTTGCTCTAGTATTAATATGAGAAATTTTATTCTTAACATCTGCAAGCTGTGATTCTAGTGTGTCAAGTAACGCAATTTCTCTATTTAAACCATTCTTTCTTTCGATAGCTTGTACGATAGTGTACTCTTTACCATTGATGTCTAATGTTGTAGTTGCGTTTGCTTGTGCAATTGCTGCTTTTAAACTAACTCTGTTTTTAATTAAGTTTCTAACTTTATCTAAAGTTGCTTGTGCGTTAACTTTTAATTCAGCAGGCTCTTCTCTAGTAATTTGACCTTTAGTCTCGTTTCCTATAGTATAGTCAATTAAGTTTTTTCCGTACTCTAGGTTTCTAAGTTCTTTATCGATTTTTTTATCGTACATTTTTAATTTCGATAATGCTTCAGTTAATACTAATGTTGTTTTTGTCATCTCTAATCCTTTTTATTTTATTTTGAATATTGATATCTATTTTCTAGATCTCTTTCGAATTTAAATATATCGCATCCATAACGTTCACGAATTTCTATTAACTTGTGAGCTAATTCTATTTCGTTTATAGCTTGCGGCTCGCTTCCTAGAAATCTATATAATTTTTTTAAGCGTTTACGATCAAAAGCAAAAATAGAGCGGACTAATTCATTTAGCCCACTCTTTGACATATCACATATATAAAATTTATCATAATTTCTAACCCATTCAATA
>Ga0256829_1003672_pt1 | contig 10466 bp, 7 predicted proteins | sample 131447metaG_FD_185979 | JGI IMG/M metagenome (GOLD analysis project Ga0256829, IMG submission 185979) | Hydrothermal vent microbial communities from Lau Basin, Pacific Ocean - 131-447 | ecosystem: Environmental > Aquatic > Marine > Hydrothermal vents | place: Pacific Ocean: Lau Basin | collected...
ATCATCGCCTTTCTGCCAACAGCGGTCTAAAACTTCCTGACAACGACGCTCCATTTCAGGATTACCACGTTGCACCGAATCAAAATCCAATGATTCCACATTCGAACCTGTGTCCATACTCGAAGCAGCACCACCGCCCAAACCAATCAACATCGCAGGTCCGCCCAATTGAATCACCAATGAGCCAGCTGGCACATCGGATTTATGCACATGCCGCACATCAATGTTACCAACACCACCTGCCAACATAATCGGCTTATGGTAACCTCTTAAATCGCCATCAACCTCTTGTTCATAGGTACGAAAATACCCAGAAATATTCGGCCGACCAAACTCATTATTAAATGCCGCTGCACCAATGGGAGCATCAAGCATAATATTCAAAGCTGATTCCGTGCGCTCTGGTTTGCCATGATTCACTTCCCAAGGCTGTTCAAAATCTGGAATCTGTAAATTTGATACGGTAAAACCACATAAACCTGCTTTGGGCTTTGAGCCAATGCCTGTTGCGCCTTCATCACGAATTTCACCACCCGAACCTGTTGCAGCTCCCGCAAAAGGCGATATTGCCGTAGGATGATTATGCGTCTCCACCTTCATCAAGATATGTGTTGTATCATCATGCGCAGCATAAGCACCATCCGCATCAGGGTAGAAGCGTTTGGACTTGCCGCCCTCAATTACCGATGAATTATCTGAATAGGCAACAATCGTGCCTTCTGGCGAAGTTTGATGGGTATGACGAATCATTGAAAACAACGATTTATCCATTGCTTCACCATCAATCGTCCAGTCCGCATTAAAGATTTTATGACGGCAATGCTCAGAGTTCGCCTGTGCAAACATCATCAATTCAGCATCGGAAGGATTACGTTTCAAGGCTATAAAATTTTCCAATAAATAATCAATTTCATCATCAGCCAATGCCAGACCCAGCTCACGGTTCGCTACTTCCAGAGCTGCACTCCCATCTCGCAACACATCAATATACACCAAAGGCTTAGGCGTTTGATGCTCAAATAAACATTTCAAGGCATCGGTCGATGTTAAAACAGACTCCGTCATACGATCATGCAGTGCTGCACTCACCGTATCGCGTTCGCCCTGAACACGGTAGGCAATCGCCCGTTCGATGCGCAACAATGATGACAAACCACACAGACCCGCAATATCTGTTGCTTTCGATGACCAAGGAGAAATCGTGCCTACACGTGGTGTAACAATAAACAAATCATCCGCCGCATCCGCACTGAAATACTGCAAGGGGCTTCCCAAAATATCCGCTAGTTTTTCACTATCGGCATCCGTCCAATCCATCGAAACTTCCGCGATATGAATAAACGAAGCCTCAATATTTGGTGTTTGTAACACATCACATAATTTGGCTTTACGAAAATCAGAAAGTGCAGATACACCTTGCAAAACAATCAAGCGGGAAGAAACAAATTCAATAGTCATGCCCGCATGCTATAAAGCTCTCGACTGGAAACCAAGTTTTCATCATCCGTAGAATGAAATAGCCTAAAAATCAGGCATTTCAAATGCGCCGCTAAGGGCCTTCAATAGCTACGACTTGAGAGGTAATGCTATGGCAAATTCACCAACTATTTTAACTCTGCGGTTTTAGCAATTATTTCGATTCTACCATACTGCCAAAAGAGATTGTCCGCTCCCCTTTTCGCTTGCGTCTCTTATCTCTAATATGAGGTAGAAAGGCCTCAGTAAATGATGCATGACACTCCTCCATACCTCCCAGTTTCGATTTTACATATCCACGCAGAAGAGCTTCCTTATTAAGTAAAACAACACGCAGCTCCGAACTTGATTTTTTCTTTGCCACATCGGTTATTAATTTTGGGTATTTATCAGTTAAAGAGGCTAGTACAACTGATTTTGCACCACATAACGCTGCTTTTTCAATCAAAGTTTCCAGCTGTTCCCTAATTTTAATCCATCCCTTTGCCTTTATTGAAGCACCAGCCATGTTCTTACACTCACAAAATACCAACTCGCCATCACAGGATGCAATTATATCAATATCAAAGCCTTTGCTGTTATAACTGCCTTTAAAACCTGGCATATATTCAAATCCACTATGAACTGACTTTTGTAAAACTTGTAAAGTCAATGCAACTGGACGTATGCCCTCTTCAAAAGCTTTATATACCAACGGGTTTAATTGATAACCGATCTCAAGTTTATCTTCAGGCACAGCAATATTGCTACCGCAGCGTGAGCAAAATAATGGACTTTCCAAATCAACTTTCACACTCCAGTCTGAATCATTATTACAAGATTGACACTGAGGGTAATGAAAAACCTGACGAAGAACTTTCATCTCAACTAGCCAGAAAATAAATGCCTTTGGAGTAAGTTGGCGATAAAACCCTTTACTGGAAGATATGCGTTTCTTTGCAGCTGCTGCAATGATTTCATCTTCGATAAAGTTCATTCCTAAAGAGTCTTCTTGAAATGTTTTTTGATACTCCTTTCCTATATTTGCCCGTTGCTTAATTTTATTAAGGGATACTGGAACAGGGGCATCTGAGCGTTTAAGAGAGCAGCCTTTGGAAAGTGATAAATCACCTTTTTCACACGGAAGTGATTTATCCGACCAAAATGCTGCAAGAATATCATATCTCTTTTCCTTACATGTCTCCGTAAATTCATTCAGTCCACCAAATAGTTTTATCACCGACCTGTAACACAGCTGTTTCTCATCTTTTCCATATTTAATTCCAAGTTTATGAAAAAATGGTTTCAAAAATTCCTCAATAGTTGGCAAGGTAACACTTTGAGATACTTTTTTATTGTTACAGATCGTTGCAATGCCACCGTTTGAATACCTTTTCGAAAAGCCTCCACCGAATGAGTAAGATAATGATGCTAAAGAAGGCGTATTTAATAACTTTATATTTGTTTGAAAACATACTTGAGGAGGTGAGTGCTTCTTTAGACTATTGCCACCTTCAATTTCGACCATCCAGCTACTTGAACTTCTTTCCTCTAGTTCATCAATAAATGACGGCGCTGGGGCAGTGAATTCAAAACTATGTTTACCTAACCAAACTGTATCAGTCTCAAAACTTTTATGCTGTAACCCAAACATAGGAAGGTTGTTTTTATCTGGAAGTTCAACATCGATATGTTTATAACCAAATTTACTCACTCTAGGGCGCAGTTTTCTAGCCAAAGTATTCAACTCAGCTTTTGTTGCAGAAATAGAAATAATTTTACAGTAATTTGCCCTACCAACATGATAGCCCTTCAACCATGAGGCTAATGCTTCAACATTTTCAATATCATTTAATGAATCTGATGGAATTATTACATAGGAATTGGCTCCCCCCTCAAATTTAGAACGGTTATTCCAAAACCACGCGTAATCAATAATTGAACGTGATAAAACAAATATGGTATGCGTATGACAATCAAAAGCATTAGTAGTCGAAATTTCTTTTGCTGACGCATCTAAGTATGTGAAAGGTCTTTTTTCATTACTATGTAAGTTAATGAAATTGGGGATGCTACCATCAGAGACATGAACGCTATCTCCTCGAAGAATATCAGCTAAATACTCTGAATTTTCTTTGCTAACCACCCCAAAAGACAGATTATAAAAAATCTGATGGTTTATCTTCAAATCTGTACTTAAAAACTGATACCTTGTACTAGTATCAGGTAAAGAACGAACATCTTTTACGTAGCTCTTAATAACTGGCCAAAAGTGTAAAAGTCCAGCATAATTTATTCTAAAATTTTCACTCAAAGGGTGCTGTAGGTGCAATATCTTTAATGGGTTAATACTCTCCTTTATTTTAGCCACCCACTCCGTACAGCATGAACCATCTGCATATAAAATAATGTCTGGTGAATATCGAACTAACCAGTGCATACCCAATTCATTCTCTTCATCCGCTAAATCAAATGGTACTATGCATAAATACCTTCCACCCCATAATGAACCAATAAAGTCCAGCAGTTCTCTGAAGTCACCTTCACTCATCGTCGTAGGCACCAAGAAAGCGACTTTCTGTGGTCGAATCACTGTCTTAATTACTGACTTCTCAATATTCTTAGACATTATTCATGATGGGCTCAAGTTTTGCTTGGCACATTTTTTATCAACTACTACATGGTTCATCAGCAATACGTTAACCCAAAAATAATATTTCACAAACACAATTCACAAAATAAGGTCTAACCCTATCTATTTGTTATCTGTATCTTTTTCACACACAACAACGGTAAAAGCACTGGACACAACACCTTTTTTACTCAAAATATGCCGCACTATGAATACATTTTTTTTAAACCGCGTCTTTTGTTCTTGGCTGCTCTTGCTGCCATTGCATGCGGTTTCTATTGCCTGATTTTTACGTAAATTCGTAACTTATTCACAAGCAACCGCGAAAAGTTTTCGCTTATTGCTTGTGTCTTATTGACCATCCTAATCACCCGTTAACTTCTCGCGTTTGCTCCAATCCACTTTAAGGAGCAACACATGAACACCAATATTCACCAAAAAATAAAAGCTACAGGGCATTCACAACTTATCATCGGGCTTATGTTTGCTATCGGGGCCGCACTTGGCTTTTCGATAAAGGCTATTTTTGTCAAACTCGCTTACACATATAACGTCGATACCATCACTTTATTGATGTTTCGCATGATGTTTGCCATGCCATTTTTTTTAATTATCGCCTATCTTGAAGAGCGTAAAACAAAACATCGTATCAGCCATAAAAATATAGCACTTATTATATTGATGGGGCTGATTGGTTATTACCTTTCAAGTTTATTGGATTTTATGGGTTTGCTTTATATCAGTGCAGGTTTAGAGCGGTTAATCTTATTCATTTACCCAACCATCGTTGTTATATTGTCTGCTTTTTTCTTTGGCAAGAAGGTTCAAAAAGAAGCTTATATCGCCTTGTTTTTAAGTTATGCAGGCATTGCCTTGGCTATGTTCAATGATATTCAAATTTCCAGTGAACATGTTTTACTTGGTTCTGCATTGGTATTTGCATCCACATTAAGCTATTCCATATTTTTGGTCGGTAGTGGCGAGTTAATACCCAAGGTCGGGGCAAAACGCTTTGCCGCTTATGCCATGATTGTTTCGTGCGTTGCAGTATTTATTCACTTTGCGCTTGTGCGTGACATGCGTGCATTTGAGCAACCCACAGAAGTCTATGCATATGGTTTGGCGATGGCTGTTTTTTCAACCGTTATTCCTGCATTTTTATTAGCAGCCGCCATTCAGCGCATTGGCGCAAGTAAGACCTCTATTATTGGTGGTTTAGGACCTATCGCAACCATTGCGATGGCAGCTATTTTCTTAAACGAAGCTATTTCCATGGCACAAGTATTGGGGGCTACGTTGGTCATAAGTGGCATCTTTATTTTGGGTAAAAAGAAGTGATGGAGCATGAAAGCTCCATCACTTTACATCAACACGCGTTCAACACCGCTATTTTTTACCTGTGCTACAAATTTCGTAACTATTCAGCATGCTTCCAAGCCCCTTCTCCCATTCAGGGGACAAGGTGAATGCCGCAGGCAGAGAGAGTGCCCTAGGGCAGAAGGTTGGGATGAGGGGTGATTTCCTCAAACATCAACGAGAATCGTTATATACAAAACCTCACCCCAGCCCTCAAAGCACTCTCTCTTGCTGGGCAATTCACCTTGTCCCTTAAAAGGGCGAGGCAGGACGATGCTGAATAGTTACCAAATTTCTTCTGCCAATCATCGCCAAGAGTAAGGGGGCAGGTCTTGAATGTTATTTTCATCTATTTCCCACCTATTTCAATTATTGGCTATTAAATTCAACATTCAAGCCCCCCCCCTCTTTATCCTTATTGAAAAAATCGACAAGTATAGATAGCTTACGTTACAGTCAGCCTGATAGTAAATGCGATGATCAAGGAGAAAAGCCATCATGCTTGCTCAAGCAAAAACAATGACACAGAGAGAACGCTTACAAGCAATGGAAGAATTATGGGATATGATGTGCCATGATGATACCGTTTTAGTACCACCAGAGTGGCACAAGAACATTCTCGCTGGTCGCAAAGAAAAAATACAATCTGGAAAGGCAACCTTTATCTCACTGAAGGAACTCAAGGCTACTGCTCATTAATGCAGGAAATTGCAGACATCGTCTTACTCAATGAGGCGAGTATGGACTTAGAGCAGGCGCGGGAGTTCTATAATAAATTACAAATGGGTGTAGGTGATTACTTCTACGATAGCCTGATTGCAGATCTTGAATCTTTAGGGCACCTCGAAAAACCTCAGACGAGTCAAACGACGCTGATTTTTACTCATAGCAAGGCGCAATGAAATGATTCATAGCATCGCTATTACCCATTTTATTCAACACAGCTAGAGGTGAAAAGCACAAGTTTGGCGAAGTTTCGAGGTTTTTCGAGATGCCCCTTATATTTATACGCAGGCATTCATCCTCGCCATGGTGATTTTCATTATATGCTATCACACAGGTTTCCATTCGCCATTTACTACGAGATTAGAGATCATATCGCTATCGTAGTTGCAGTGCTGGATATGCGAAGAAACCCAACTTGGGTTCACACGCAATTAGACGAGCGTGAAAAATGAGAAATACTCAATATTTCAAACCGCGTTCAAAAATACAAATGTAAAACCAATCGATTCTTGTATATTTAGTAAACTGTTACCGCAATTTTATTTCAGTTATTAGCTAATAAATTCAATATTCAAGACGCGACCCTCTTTATCACAACCTTCCAGTACAAAATTAAATAATTATGTCCCCCGAACTTCGCTATTTGAAGTCAATGGCTTGTTAGATTACGAACTTATCAGTTCGCTTTTCTCTACAAATCCCATCTCTTTATTAAGATCAAAGCGAGACTTTGCAGATTTAAAATATCCGTTATGTGAGTATGTCAATTTTTTTTCTTCTAAGAACTGTTTCTCGTTTTGAATAATAGCTTTTATTGCATTGCAGACTTCTGGATACGCGCTTTCAAATGCTTCATTTAATTTATATATTCCATAGGCTATAAGTTCATCAGAATATTTAATAAAATCAGTTTCTATATTTTCATTACGTTTGTTAACAACAAATTTATATGTTTGATATGCTTTTAGAAGTTGTTCGTAAATCGGTGAGTCTTTGGAGCCGTTAAATAAACCATTTAATTTATTTGCATTGTCACTACTTGCTTCAAATATTTCTTCTAATAATTTTGATTTTGAGTTTTTAGCAAACTCTGGCAACTCTTGGAAAGTTGCATACCAATACTTAAAAACTGTATCGCTATGTATTGATTCTTCTAGCTGTTTGCTAAGACTATTTTCAAAAGTTTCCCCTCTTTTTGCTAAGAAACCGATACCATTCGATTCAAAAATTACTTTTGTGTAGTTAATAAAATTTTTGTTACTTATCTTATCTCTATAATTAATTGGAGATTGGGTATTTGTAGCATCCGTAATTTTATCGACTATTTCAGGATCATTTGTTTCATATAATCTTATTAATACATAAACACCATCTAATTTATTACGATCTTTTTGGTATATATCATATATAACACTTGTCGTCTGTAGACCATTCACAATAACTGGATTCTTAGTTTCAATTGGATAATATCCTGCTTGCATGTCATTTGGTATTTTTAATTGTTCTGATATTATTGTAATTCCATTATTTAAAAAAGGAAAGTATTCAGAGTAGTCACTTTCTAAGGTTTCTTTAATTTTTTTATTTGTTTTGTTATACCTCAAAAAACCTCTGATGTTATCACTAAAAACTGTGTCTATTCTATTATTTATACTTTTTTCTTCATCTAATAGAGCACACAAATCTAAAGCTTTTAGTCTAAAGTTAATTGCTTTAACATTTTGAATTTGAAATGAAATTAATGCTTGAGGATCTCTTTTTAAGGAAATATTTGACTTTTCTGCCATAAAACTGAACTTAACATCTCTTCGTTTCTTATGCTCAGAAATTAGAGTGTCAATTCTATCATACAAGTCATTTATATCGTAAATTGAGAGTTCTTTATTATCATCAAGGTGCCTTTGGATTACAGCTTGGTCATTTTTCTCCTTTTCTCCTGAAAAGATAAAATATAATTTTATATCTACAATTTTACCTGATGAAACAATGCTTGTATATCTTTCTAAAAATGATTGCATTTTTGAATTTAGAGGAATATTTAAACTGTTACCATAAGCAAAGATATTTCTGTAATCATTAATAAATTTAGAGAGTACATTATCGCCTAAACCTTTTGAGTTTTTGATTTGAAAAACATGCATAGTACATTCATTATCATCTTCATCTATGTAGATGCCATCCATACCACCATCATAGCTACCGTTTCCATTAACAATGGTGCTAATGTTTTGGAAAACTTCATCAAAACTTTGGTCAAGAATTGTAGTGATGGCTAAAATTTCAAAAGCAAAGTCTTTGCTTAATGAGAATTTTTTTTCTATTCGTTCAATATAGCTGTTGATAAATAATTCTTTGTTCATGAAACACCTTTGTATTCAATTGTTATAGTATGGTCTAATCTTTTGTATTTATGCAACGGATTTACTCTTAAGCTTATTTAGCCTCCGTGTGCTTGCACACTATATTAATACAATTAAGCGAATTTATATTCATATTCTGGATGTATTGAATATGAAAATATGTGATGCGTCAAATGATTGATTGGAAAAACAAGCTGTGATAAGACAGAAGTTGCATGATCCTTTGCCAAAAGGAAGTATCAAAGGAGAAATCAATGCCAATAATACCCCTTAAATTGATGAAGCTTGAAAAAACCCTTTATGAACCAAGCTTGCAACCAGCGATTCGCGGGAAAGGGTCGCGCGGGAAAGGGTCGCGGGAAAGGGTCGGGTCTTGAATGTTGAATATGTATTGATTCAGCGTCCCTAACCAAGCTAAGTGATTTATCAAAATAACAAACAAGGTCAGTAAACATCCGTTTAAAATTGGTCGTAATGCCCGCCAATAGCAAAGATGTAAATGTAATCTTTGTCGTACTTATAAATAACACGGTCTTTCCGGCTTATGCGGCGAGACCACAAACCAGAGAGGTTATGTTTTAATGCTTCAGGCTTTCCAATTCCAGAGCGTGGGTCGTCACGAAGCATTTCTTTCAATAAACGACAAAGCGCCTTATGTAGTTTTTTGTCTTTTTGCCTAAGTTCTTCGTAGGCAGCCCAAGTATTACCTTCAAATACCAGTAATCTCATCGAGCTCCCCAGCCGTAGGCTTATAGCCCTTGCCCTTTGCATGTGTCGCAACTGAATCCGCAATCTGCTTCATTAAATCATTGTTTTGTAACACATATAATGTTTCTTGCTCGCGCTCCCAGTCGTCTGCACTTAAAACAACAAAATCATCACCGCTTCTGCGTGTTACTTTAAGCGGCAAATGCTCTGTAACGACTTGTTCAACAAATGATTTAATATTCTCTCTAAATTTATTCACACTAATACTATTCATCTGATTCACCTATATTATGTACTGCAAGTCCGTACATAATATAAATGCTACTCATACAAGTCAATAAACTTACATCAATACGCGTTCAATGCCGCCAGCCTTCACTTGCTGAACAAATTTCTTCTGCCAATCATCGCCATGCAACTGTTTGATAAGTTCCACCACGATATAATCAGCTTCAACACCGCTTTCGCCTTCCAGACGGTTCAAACCTTGCAAACAAGATGGGCAAGAGGTCAGAATTTTCTGCTCACCTTCACCGATTTCGGATAAAGCTTCACTCGCCTCAAGCATACGCTCTTCTTTACGCGACCTTATTTTTCCAGCAATGGCAGGATGAGCAACTGCCAATGTCCCCGCTTCACCACAGCAATCTTTTGATTCCACCGATGGTTTACTTAATAAAGCTTCAATCGCGGCCTCTGAACCATGACGTTTTAATGGCGTATGACATGGCTCGTGATACATATATTGCACCCCTTCCACAGCATCCACACTCACACCTTGCGTCATCAAATATTCATGAATATCAATCAATGGTGCGCCAGGGAAGACTTCTTCCAATTGATAGCGGGTTAATTGATCATAACATGTGCCACACGAAACCACTACAGCCTCAAAATCAAGGTAAGACAAAGCATTTTTCAAGCGGTGAAATAATACGCGGTTATCATAGGTTATTTTATCACCCTGCTCATGATCACCCGATGCTGTACTTGGGTAACCACAACATAAATACGATGGTGGCAAGACCACGTTCACGCCCAAATCATACAACATTGCCTGCGTTGCCAAGCCTACTTGCGAGAATAGACGTTCAGAGCCACAACCAGGAAAATAAAACACCGCTCGACCATTGGCTTTTTTCGGATCACGTAAAATTGGAATCATATTTTTATCACGCGATTCAATGCCCAACTGCTGACGGTTCGTGGTTAATGGCAGGCTAGGCAAA
>Ga0256829_1003673_pt1 | contig 10465 bp, 13 predicted proteins | sample 131447metaG_FD_185979 | JGI IMG/M metagenome (GOLD analysis project Ga0256829, IMG submission 185979) | Hydrothermal vent microbial communities from Lau Basin, Pacific Ocean - 131-447 | ecosystem: Environmental > Aquatic > Marine > Hydrothermal vents | place: Pacific Ocean: Lau Basin | collected...
TGCAATAAAAGTCCATCGTTCCCTCTCGCCGGAGCTCATATCACCTATTGCACTTAGCTGACTCGTATTTCGCGTACACTCTGGCTTTTACAGTGAGCGAATGTTTACGCTTCCGCCGCTTGTATGTAAGTCCAGTTCTGGGCCACCGCCGTTAATTTCACCTTTGATAGACTGCTTTTTAACTCGGCCATCAATCTCAAAGTCTGTGCGTACTGAGCCTCCACCGGTAGATGCGTTAATGTCTACCTGAATGTCTTTAATTAAGTATGCTGTGATTGAGCCACCGGATGTTTCCAACGAGGCGTCTTCTGTGAGTTGTTCTGCAAATGTGGCGCGAATACTACCACCAGAAGTGTGCGCATTAAGCGGGCCGTATATAGCTTCGGTCTTTATCGAGCCGCCTGAAGTATGCAGCTCAACTTCACCATGTACCTCACCTACTTGAATTGAGCCACCAGAGGTACGAGCGTCAATGTTGCCCTCTAAATCATCGATGCTTATTGAGCCTCCTGCGGTGTCTATTTCAATATTGAAATCTTCAGGCACCGTTATCTCAAACTTTACCTGTAGGCTTCTGTTCCAGTTGTTAGATTCGACTTCGCCAATAACCTCTAGCGTATCACCACGCATTTGGGTAACTACCTCAAAGTCTTCTTGGTCATGGCCACGTACATCTACTTCGATAATGGCATAGGGTTGATTATGGGTGCGAATTTCTACGGAACCCGCATCGGTGCGCAAATCTAATGTACCGCCCATTGGAACATCCATTTGTTGTTCAATGTTTTCAGCGGTTACAGAATAAGAGGAAGCTAAAGCGATAACGGCAAAAGGTAGAGCAGATTTTAATAGTGTTGATTTCATGGTGTTTTCCATTCTGTGCGCGTTCAATTACTAGGTTAGTAGCAGTTAGATGCGGGAAGGTTTAAACCATGGGGAAATATTTTTAATTTATTTTAGGGTCAAAGATTTAGTTTTTCTTTGTTCGCCAATACGTTTGAAGCTAACGTTCTGAGCTGTAGGTTATTAAATACGGGTAGGCGTCCAATGGGTGCCATTAACCAGTCGCGAAATAGTGATAATGTTTTACTTTCTGATTGAAACAATGGCGTTAACATTTTGCTTAGGTGGCGAACATAAGCCAATTGATTTCGTCTAATTGCCCACCAGTTATCGAGTGACTTCAAAAGTAGGTCATCATTTTGATTGAGCTGCATTGATAATACCCAGGCGTCCAGCAAGGCCATAGTGCAACCCTGACCCAATTGTGGGCTAGTGGCGTGACAAATATCCCCCAGTGCTACTAGACGAATTTTGTAGGGTTTTGGTGTCCAAATGTCGTTGTATTTTGCTGAAATAAAGTCGTGAAATTGTAGAGGTGCGATGGATTGTTGAGCATCGGGCCAGAACTGTTCAATCTCGTTCTTTACAGCGTTAAAATTATTACCGTTTAAGCCGTCGATATCAGAAGATTTCATACTCCAGTACAAAGCGGCTTGGTAGCTTCCGTTTATATTTTGCACCGGAAGGATCCCCATCATCTTACTTGAACCTTTACATCTTTGATGAAGGATATTCGGTGCAAGGCTCTGAGGTAAATCTATGGTTGTCCATAAACAGCCCCAACCATATGGACGGTGGATCCTGTTGCTAAAGTGCTCTTCTGCAAGAACACTATTGGCTCCCGAAGATAATATACATAGATCGAAGTCGTGTTTTTCGTTGTTAGAAACAATTGTTACTTTACTTGCCTCTGGTGTGCATTGGGTGACTTCACTGCCCCAGTGAAACTTGATTCTATCCGTGCTGAATACTTCCAATAGCAAGGCTTGGTATATATCATTTCTTTGAACCCCTAATCCTGTGTAAGAAGGGTACTTCAGTGCTGAATAATCCAGATCTAGGACAGTACGCCCAGATACTGTTTTTGATTGTAAGCCGCTAATAGGTACCGCATATTTTAAAATACTGTCGAGTACCCCTAATTTTTGCAATACAGCTTGTCCGGGCGGTTGAAGTAGAAATCCTGCACCCACGGGTTGTGGAGTGGCCGCTTTGTCGAACACTGAAACATGGAAGCCTTTTCTCGCGAGAAGAATAGCGCTGGCTAACCCACCAATCCCTCCACCTATAATCGCAATAGTACCCATTGATATATACTCTTTTTCATATGGAACAAGACTTGTGTTACTTGCACTCTATCAAATCATCCCTAAGCATTTTATTTCGCGGTAACTTTACATCGTAAATCAAATTAAACTTTCTCAGGAGTAGAATAAACCACCAAGATGGATCCCATTGGCCTTTGTCTAATCCTATCTTCGCAGACTCAGGAAATGCATGATGATTGTTGTGCCAGCATTCTCCGTAAGTCAGAAGGCCCAATCCACGAATGTTAGACGCTTGAACAGCGGCTCCTTTTACCAGCCACCTTTGTTTACCGGGGTTATGACAGAAATAGGTTATCGTCCAATGACCAAGAATACTCACTGAAATACGTACAAACACTCCCCACACCACATATGACCAGCCACCGAAATAATAAAGGATAATGGCGATGGGTAGTTGGTGGAGCATCCATGTCTTATCGCAGAAAGCCAAAAACTTATCGTCTCGGTAGAGGCCCTCTATGGCCAATTCAGGTGGATGTGTAAATTCAAATTTTGACGTTAGCTGCCACCACAAGTCTTGTGTAAAGCTCCGTTTGTGTGAGAAAAAGTCGTGGCATGTAGTTTTTCTCTGCGCCCAATCTCTAATGTCATGGATCCTAATTATTCCGTAAGGTCCCGACATTCCCACGAGAACCCCTACATATATTAGCGTGCACCTAACAAACCTATTGGCACTAAACGTTCTATGGATCATCATTCGATGCATGCCCACGCTATGACCTATCATCAAAAATAAGTAGGTCATAACCACAAATACAACGAAGGAACTTAGATTAAACGTTAGAGGCCCTAATATAATTGCAGTCAAAATAATGCCTAGATTCCATAGCATCTTAGTCACATCAAAACGAATGCTGCCATCCAAAGGGATAGGAGAATCAACTTTAATTCTTGCCACTGGCTCCATCATGTCTTGAGCACCCTAATGAGTACTCATGACAACAACGAACACTATCAACACAATGGTTACAAAGCCAGTGACAACAGTACGGCCTTCGTCTCGATTGGGTCTAGGGTATTTTCCTAAAGTAATTATTTTTAAGGTTACGTGACCAATACCCTGAATAACAAACTCCACAAGTGCATCGATGATGAGCCACTTGATGATTCTTAAAATTAGACGCCCAATGCCTTCTACAACTTCTTCCATTTAAAGTTTATTCCTTTTTCTTGTTAGATAATCCAGTGTCGCACCAAACGCTATACCCACCGAATATGCCACTAAATCCGTCCATTGAAAACCAAACCCAAGTACTAAACCGCCAAACCTAGTATGACGAATAGCATTAATCCAATCCGCCTGATAGAGCTGAGAAAGTTCAATTGAAAACGCAAACAGTAAGGCACTGATTATACAAAGCCAGTAGCTTTCTTGGGGCAGTAAAAATCGCATCAACCAATACACAAGTAATGCCCACAGTGAGTCGCCCACGTACATCACAATGAAGTGATAATGCTCAAGTAGGCTTGAACGAGAAAAAAGGCCAAGCAACACAGTGCCAAGTGCTAACAAAGCATAGGTGATTCGGGAGTGATAAATCATGGAGTGTTGAACACTAGTTAATCCAATATTTCATTTGTAGTCCTTTACTTTCGTTGGAATGCTAAATTTCTGAGAGTAATTTAGATAGCTCGACATCCGAAAAATCTAATTCTATGTTAAATGTGTTTTTTAGGGTTGAAAGCCATTTCGTAGGTGTTGTCACTTCTGAGTTTTCTACCGTATTAATACCAACGCGCCGAGTCAACTTGTTGTCAAATAATCCTACCCGCCCATCTTCGGTGAATACACTAGTAAATCTGTGGTGGTAAAAGTGGGAAGACGCATTCTTCGACATATAAAAGTTGGCAATTTGGATGTCATCTTGGCTAATTTCTATATCTTCAAAACTGTATTGGTTTTCCCATTTACTGGCTACTTTTCGTTGTACCATGTATTCGTTAGGCCCAGTATTGATAACTCTAACCACTCCATCACCATCCGCTGTCTCTTGGTCGGAATTTATATCCAGTGGCACTCTAGGTGCAAATGCTCCGAAACCAACATCGGTGAGATAGGTAGTTCCGTCTAGTTTTAGTAGGTGAGCAAGGTGATTTCGAGGAGGCATTTGCTCTGGGTTGCGTAACCAGACTCTTCCCATCACAGGCTTTGGCTCGAAGCCAAGCGAGTTGAGCAATGACGCATAAAGCAAATTCAATTCAAAACAATATCCACCTCTTCTCCCTACGATAATTTTGTTGAATAGATGATCTTGGGACAAAATAATATCTCTACCCACAACTACGTCTAGGTTTTCAAAAGGAATATGTTTCATATGCTGCTGTTGCAGTATTTTGAGTCCTGTATAGTCAGTGTTTACTGTAGTTAATTGAAGCCTTTCAAAATATTGCTGTCTTTGAATATTATTCATTTTATTTGTCTTTGCTTTGTCTGCTCTTTAGTCACAATCGAGTTGTAAAAAAATCTAGCTATAGATTAGGTTAACTATCTATCAATGATAATGTGGATTTGAGTAGAATAACTATGAACATTTCGTTCATAAGGGGTTCTTTATGGATAGGTTGACCGGAATGGAAACCTTTGTTGCTGTTGCTAAGCAAAAGTCTTTTACTAAAGGCGCTAAAATGCTTGGAATCAGCACTAAGTTAGCTAGTAAATATGTAGCACAGTTAGAGTCTAAGTTAGGGGCACAACTGCTCAACCGCACCACTAGAAGTGTTACGATGACAGACTTAGGTCGCGTTTACTTTGACCGTTGTATTGGCATTCTCGATCAATACAGTGAGTTAGAGGGGGTTATTCAAACTAAACAGTCCGAGTTGGCTGGCCCAATTCGAATTGCTGCGCCAACGTCCTTTGGTAGTAATGAACTTGTTAAGGCTTTGGATTTATTCAAAAAAAATAATCCGCGAGTGTCCATTGATTTGCAGCTGTCTGATCAGCGAGTGTCAATTGTTGAGGACGGCTTCGATTTAGCAATTCGTTTCGGCGAACTCGAGGACTCAAGCTTGATCGCCAGAAAGTTGCTAGATATGAGTGTTGTTGTATTTTCTTCTCCTGAATACCTTAAACGTATGGGAGTACCCAAGCATCCCGATGCGCTTTCTACGCATGATTGTCTTATTTTTAGTTCGTCTGTTGACCCAATGCATTGGAAGTTTAAACAGGGAAGAACCATGTTTGCTGTGCCAATTAAAGGCTCGTTTAGATCCAATTCACCTGAAGCGATTGTCAATATGGTACTAAGTGGTGTTGGTATTGGCAGAGTACCTGTTTATTTGGTGAAAGATCATATTGAGCGAGGGGACGTTACCGTGCTTTTCGAAGACCTGCAAAAAGATGATTTTGCGCTTAATGCCATTTATCCCCCGAATAGGCATCTGACTTCTCGGATACGAACCATCATTGATCATCTAGTCAATTATTTTAAACATCACCCCTATAGTTAAAGTTTGTAACTAAAAGGTCTCCAACACAATATCGTCACTTTTAGGCCTCTCAACGCCACTGCGCTAATTTTCTTCACTAATATGAATGTGTTTACTCTGCTACGAAAATCGTATTGAAGTTACGCATTCTTGGTGCTACGATATTCGTATCTCAAATGTGTTCATTAATATTTGGTAATTCGCTATGACCAAAATTCCATTGCCAGGTGAGCCTATGAAAGGCTCTGCGTCTGGTCGCCCAATTATTGCAGCGTTACATCTCCTTAGCCGCCGCTGGATACTGAGAATTATTTGGGAACTGCGTGACGGTGCACTTGGGTTTCGTGAATTGCAGAATCGTTGCGAAAAAATGTCCCCAGATACGTTATCAACACGATTAAGCGAACTAAAACTTGTACGTATTGTTGAAACCAATGAGCAAGGTCATTGGCAATTGACTCCGCTGGGTTATGCGATGGAGCCTGCGTTGGTCTCGCTAAATGGGTGGTCAGAGTCTTGGGCCAAGCACTTGGAAAAGGGCAATTCATAGTTCTATAGCCTTGGACACTGATTTTCTGAAGTGTTTTATACAAATGTTCGCTATCAGAATGCTTATTCAATTCACTATGGTGAAACGGTATCAACACTTTTTATTGCACTAGGAGTTTGATTTTTGGTTGAATCATTTATCACACTAATTACAGCAACTACACTACTGCTAGCCTCTCCAGGACCTGCACCTATAGCGTTAGCAGCAACGGGGGCGACTTTTGGCACACAAAAAGGTTTGCCATTTCTATTTGGAATATTGCTCGGCCTTTGCTTTGCCATTCTGGGCGCGTCAGTTGGGCTTGTTACCTTGTTTTCTCAGTTCCCATCTTTGCGCACGGTTTTTCAATTTGCCGGCTTCGGATATATGCTCTACGTTGCTTATAAAATTGGCACCGCATCCGGTTTGGCTAACGAAGGTGGGAAGAATGCCCCCAGTTTTAGCGATGGATTTATTCTTAATCTGTTGAACCCTAAAGTGTATGCCGCCTTCTTTGCGATTTTCACCCAGTTTCTGCTACCTTTTGCCGATACCTATGTGAGCTACTTAGTTACAGGTTTTACCTGCTTTATGATTGGGTTGATCGTTGATGTACTTTGGCTAATGTGTGGCAGTTTATTGCGCTCTATTTTTGCTAACCCAGTGCAAGCAAAAGTCATTCGATTGGTGTTTGCTACCTCAATTGTTGTCTCGGTAATTTATGCTCTGTTTTAATGGCGTGGTAAGACATTGTGCGAATTAAAGATGCGTTTCTAGGCCTGACTTTTTTATAATTTGGGGGATATGCTCGGTAAACCAGCTTCTTGCTTTCGTATCGAATGTAGCTTTATGCCCATTGATACGATATTCGTAAATAATTTCACCCGATACGTTTTTAATCAGGAGTTCATGTTCGCCATGTTCGTCCGTTGAAGCAAAGTTTATCGATGAGTTCATCGGTAGGTGAACTAACTCTGATTGCATTGTATCAAATTGTATTTCTTGTTTGGTTTGCTCATTCGGAGCAATGATCAACAAATTGAAGTTGTCTTCATTAATTACCTGACGGTAGCCAGGCATAGTTATACATGCACATAGCAAGCTAGATATTGCTATGATCATCAATAAATTTGCGCAACTATTCGGAAGGTTTACTTTCATTTGTATCCCTATGTATTAAGAAGTTTTTGTGCCGTCAGGCATGCTCTTTTCGCTGCTAGTTTGTCTTGGCAAACGTGTGCTAAGACTATTGCTCCCTCTTTTAGCGTGCAGATCGATTCGAGTAAGTTGTCGTCGGGCTGAGTTAAATACTTTGAAATTATCTGTTTAATCCTTTGCTTGTGCTCTTTACAACGAATCGCTATGGGGCAATTAGCATCACTAAACTCCGCCGAAGTATTAATGAAGAAACACCCCCTAAATGTATCTAGGCAATTAACTTCATTATTAAACCATTGAGAAAGTCCGCTAAAAATTCGCTCAACTAATTCTTTGTTGCTATTGGCTCCGACTAATAGGTTTTCAAACCAGGTACAGAATCTTTGATCTCTGGTATTTAGTGCGGCGATCACTAATTCATCTTTGCTTGAAAAATGGTGGTAGAGCGTTTTTTTCGCAACACCTGATGTTTTAATAATTTCATTAATTCCAACCGCTTGCACACCGTTTTTATAAAAAAGATGCAGTGCGGTTTCCAATAAATGTTGTCTTTTGTCGGTCATTTTTTCACCTTTTTTATGGGTTGATGTTGACATAAGTAGACCGACTTGTCTATATTGAAAAAAATAAGTAGACAAGTCGGTCTACCTTGTTATGAAAAACGTAATCATGGATGTAAGAAACTATTAAATACCGCGAAACCTGAATTAATTTCTAACAGAGGAAGGGTGCAATGCTGTGGCGTAAACTGTTTGACTACATTGAACTAAGCTGGTCCATCATTTGGGTAACTGGTGGATTTGAATTGCATTTTTTACCCCCCGAAGTTGTAGAAGTGTGCTTGGCTAGCGAGGAGACAAACAATGGAAACTAATACCTCAGATTCGCCGTTTCACGCAGGAGAACAGTATATTCAAGAGAAGCTTGGCGTGCGGGATAGAATGGAAGCCTTCGGTCAGCGTGTTATTCGCGATCACTTTCCACAGCAACATAGAGAATTTTATCACCAACTTTCCTTCTTGTTTGCAGGGCATTCTGATTCGAATGGGCAGGTCTGGGCTTCTATTTTGTGTGGAGAGCCTGGATTTTTATCAACCTCTGATGAATATCACGTTCAGATAAATACAAGGCCATTACCGGGTGACCCTTTGGGGGAATCGCTTGCCAGTGGTTTGCAAGTGGGTTTTTTGGGGATAGAACTACCAACTCGTCGTCGAAACAGGTTTTCTGCAACGGTAAGTAAAACGAATAAAGAAGGCTTCGAATTAGCCATAAATCAAACGTTTGGCAATTGCCCACAATATATCCAGTCTAGAACTATAAAAGCGAGGGTGGAGCAGCCTCCAATCGCTATCGAAACATTAACCACCTTTGACGAAGCTACAATTGCACTCATTGAGCAAGCTGATACTTTTTTTGTTGCAAGTCATAGCGGTCAATCAGTTGGTGGACAAGCGTCTGGTGCAGATGTATCTCACCGGGGGGGAAAGCCAGGTTTTGTTCGTGTGGACGACAATAGCACGCTGACAATTCCAGATTACCTTGGGAATAATCATTTTAATACTTTTGGGAATTTTCAGCTTAATTCTGCGGCGGGCCTTCTGTTTATCGATTTTGAACGCGGTGATGTAGTGTCGTTAACTGGGCATGCAAAGGTCCTTTGGCAGGAGTCAGATATTGAGCATTTTCAAGGTGCTGAACGTGCCTGGCGGTTTACTGTAACGCGTTTTGTTCGAATGAAAGGTGTTTTGCCATTCGTTTTTGATTTCGATAATTTTGCGCCGACGACTGAAATTACGAGTACTTGGGTAGCTGCTGAAGCGCAAAAACGCTCTCAACAAAACTTGGATACTTGGCTGGAGTACCGCGTTGTTAAAGTTGAGCAAGAAAGCAGAGATGTGAAAGCATTTTTCTTAAGCCCTGTTAGTGGTGTAAAGCCGAAATTTGAGGCCGGACAATATCTAACCTTAAAAGGCAACATCAGCGGTAATTCGCATATTCGCACTTATACACTGGCATGCTCTCCTCATGATGAGCATTACCGTATCGCAATTAAACGAGAAGCAAATGGTGTATTTTCAAATTACATGCACGATGAGTTGGCAGTAGGGGACATTATTGAGTGTAAGGCACCTAGAGGTGATTTTTTTATCGACCCCGTCGAGGAACGGCCAGCAATTCTATTGGCAGGTGGCATAGGTATTACTCCCATTCTATCTATGGCTAGGCATTGTATTTTGGACGCAACACGCACAAGGCACTTACGGGAGCTATATGTATTCTGCTCGGCTCGAACGTCTCAGGATAGGGCGTTTTACGACGAGTTAAATCAATTAGCTAATCGTTCAAACGGCTTACTGAAGGTTTATTGGGCGTTAAGTGATCCGCAAAACGCACAACCTGGGCGAGATTATCAAGTTCAAGGCCGTATTGATGCAGAGGCGCTCAGAACGGCTTTAAGACTTGATAACTATCAAGTGTTCATTTGTGGTCCAGAAGCATATATGCAATCGATGTATGACATGTGTTTAGGTCTTGGTATTAGTGACAATAATATTTTTGCAGAAGCATTCGGACCGGGGGCCATCAATCGAAAAGTAGAGCAGGGTAGTAAACCTGCACCTGTTGATGCAGAGCAAGCTTTAGTCGTATTCGAAAAGTCGCAAGTGGAACAGCAATGGACGCCTGATCAAGGAACCTTACTTGAGTTTGCTGAACAGCATGGCTTAACTCCTGATTTTGGTTGTAGAAATGGATCTTGCGGTAGTTGTGTTGTTAAGAAGAACGCGGGAAACATTAACTACAGCCAGCAGCCACAGTGCGACTTTAACCATGATAATGAAGTTGTTCTTTGTTGCGCTCGTCCAGCTGCTGGTGTTGATGGCGATATTGTTGAGGTGTCTATTGATTGTTAGGGTAAACGATAGCTTAGTAAGCGAATATAGACTCAATAAATCAGGTGCTAAACAGAGTTATGTTGAACCAATTAAGCTGGTGAAAATAGTAAATGACTAGTTCATTGCGTTTATTAACCAGCTTTTGAGTTTTTCAAAACGTTGAGTGTTGGCAAAGCTGTGTGAGCAAACTAGCCAGTAGGCTGCGCCCATATTCTTAGCAGGACCTGCTGGCTTTAGAAATCCCAGTTCGATGTCTCTCTCGATGAGTAAAGTACGCCCCA
>Ga0256829_1003674_pt1 | contig 10464 bp, 10 predicted proteins | sample 131447metaG_FD_185979 | JGI IMG/M metagenome (GOLD analysis project Ga0256829, IMG submission 185979) | Hydrothermal vent microbial communities from Lau Basin, Pacific Ocean - 131-447 | ecosystem: Environmental > Aquatic > Marine > Hydrothermal vents | place: Pacific Ocean: Lau Basin | collected...
TTTCATCGTGAAATTCTTTTGCTCTCTCTGGGTCTAGGGCTAATTCAAACTGCTTTTTCCAGTCAAAATGATATCTTGCATCACTCATTTCATCATCAATATCCCTGGCTCCTGGAATTTTTCTACCAATATCCGCTGCGTGTGCCGCAATTTTATAAGCCATCATACCTTCTCTTACATCTTCTTCATTTGGAAGTCCTAAATGCTCTTTTGGAGTTACATAACAAAGCATACTAACCCCGTAAAAAGCAGCCATTGCAGCACCTATTGCACTTCCTATATGGTCATACCCGGCACCAATATCAAGTACAAGCGGTCCTAAAACATAAAAAGGCGCTTCATGACAATAAACCTGCTCTAATTTAACATTTCTTTCAATTTCATTAATAGGAACATGTCCTGGACCTTCTATCATTACCTGAACATCTTTTTCCCAGGCTCTTAGAGTTAATTCTCCTAAAACTTTAAGCTCTTCTATTTGAGGCTTATCACTCGCATCATATAAACATCCAGGTCTCAAGCTATCCCCAAGAGAAAGCGAAACATCATACTTTCTACAAATTTTTAAAATATCATCAAAAATTGTATAAAAAGGATTTTCTTTATGGTGTTTTAACATCCAAGAAGCGGTTAAACTCCCACCGCGGCTGACTATTCCCATTTTTCTTTTTGCAATTTCAGGCATATGGCGAAGTAAAAGCCCGGCGTGAATAGTAAAATAACTCACCCCTTGAATTGCCTGTTTTTCAAGCACTCTTAAAATATCATCATATGTAAGTTTTTCCACATCTCCTATTTCATCAATAATCTGATACATAGGTACAGTTCCAATAGGAACAGGGGAAGCATTAATAATTGCTTTTCTAATCTCGTCCATATTTTTTGCCCCCGCACTCAAATCCATTACCGTATCAGCACCGTATTTTACGGAAGTTTGAAGTTTTTTTACCTCTTCTTCAATATCACTGGCTAAAGCACTAGCCCCTATATTTGAATTTACTTTTGTTTTTGTAACTCTCCCGATTGCCATAGGTTTTAAATGTTTATGATTCACATTTGCAGGAATTATAAGCCTACCCCTTGCCACTTCGCTTCTAATAAGCTCAGGTGTAAGATTTTCTTTTTTAGCAATATATTGCATCTCTTCTGTAATAATGCCTTTTTTAGCATAATACATCTGAGTTCTTACTTTATCGTTTTTTCTTTTTTCAAGCCAAGCGCTTCTCATTATTGTCCTTTTATAAAAAATTTTCTCAATTTAACCAAAAAACCTTAAAAATAGCTTAAATCAACACTTTTTTTATCTCTTTTTAAATTCATTACAAATTGTAACATTTTTTTGTATAATATCGTAACACTTTTACCAAAGGAAACATATTGAATATTACATTAATAATTCTGAGTGCAGGTAATTCTACAAGATTTAATTACCAAATAAAAAAACAGTGGATTAGAATAAATAAAAAACCTTTATGGCTGTTTGTAGCTGACAGATTCAATAAAATTTATAATTTTGAAAAAACTATAATAACAGCAAATAAAAAAGATGTTAGATTATACGAAAAGCTGAGTGATTATGAGATTGTAAACGGTGACAAAGAAAGACAATATTCGCTCTTAAATGCACTTAAAAATGTAACCAGTGAATTTGTTTTAATTACAGATGTGGCAAGACCTTGTGTGCCAAAAGAGATAATATTAAATCTTTTAAAAAGCAATGCCGATTGCACAGTGCCTTACATCTCTCCTGTTGATACAGTTGTTTATGAGAATAAAACAATTGACAGATATAAAGTCAAACTAATACAAACCCCTCAGCTTAGCAAAACAGAAATCCTAAAAAAAGCACTCAAAACAGATAAACTTTTTACAGATGAAAGAGCGGCTATAGAATCGATAGGCGGTAAAATAGAATATATTAAAGGCAATGAACTTTCCAAAAAAATAACATATTTTAAAGATTTGGATTTACCTTGCCTAAAGGCACCAAGCAAAGATATTTTTACCGGTAACGGATATGACACCCATAAATTTGAAGAAAATAAAAAAATGTTATTAGGTGGAATTGAAATTGATGTTCCTTACGGGCTAAAAGCCCACAGTGACGGAGATGTAGTAATTCATTCACTTATAGACGCTTTACTCGGAGCAGCCAGATATGGTGATATAGGAGAATTTTTCCCTGATAATGATGAAAAATATAAAAATGCAAATTCGGTTGAATTATTAAAAGAAGTATTAAATACCCTAACCTCAACAGGATTTGAAATAATAAATGCCGATATTTCAATCATTGCCGAGAAACCTAAACTAAACAAATATAAAACAAAAATTCAAAGAAATTTAAGCTACCTTTTAAATGCACCTGTAAATATAAAAGCCACCACAAATGAGAAAATGGGCTTTATAGGAAGAAGTGAGGGTATAGCTGTAATTTCAAACGCAACATTAAAATATAAGGACTGGTATGAAGATTACAATAGTAGAAAATGAGATTTATCTAGCACAAAGTATTCAAAACAATCTAAGTGAAAAATTAAATGCAAAATCCGAAATTTTTGCATCATATAACGAAGCTATGGATTCTCAAGCTGATATTTTTCTTATAAATACAAACCTAAAAGGCAATATAAAGCATCTCATAACTGCAAAAAAAGATAAAATAATTATTCTTTTAGCACCTTATGTAACATATTCAACTGTAATGCAGCCTATTGAAATGGGAGCTGATGACTATTTGCAAAAGCCTTTTTCCATTGAAGAGCTTATAAGAAAAATAAATCATTTAACACAGTTTTATGATATGAAAGAAAAAATAGAATCTTTTAAAAATTTTATAAACTTTATATTTAAAGATGTTGAAATGGAAATTCCAAAATACTCTTTCCCTGTTTTTCTTAAATCTTCTATTAATAAAGCAATAGAAAAATTCATTTTTGAAATTGCAAAAAAAGAGAATGCTACAATTAAACTGATAGATCTGAAAAAATTTAAAAAAGAGGATTTTAAAAACAGAAAATATTTGTATGTATGCCTAAATTATGAAAAAATAAAAGATGAGAAAATTTTAAATTTTATATCAAAATTTAAAACTATTCTTATTTTGCCAAAAGATTATGAAAAAGAGTTTAATTATACAGAATTAAATGCTTCAACACCAAATCTACTTGAAGATGATATATTTAGCATAGAAGAATATATAAAATTTATAATAAACAATTATCAATACAAATTTCCTGATACTGAACTTAGTAAAAGGCTTGGCATAAGCAGAAAAAGTCTTTGGGAAAAAAGGAAGAAATATGAAATATTTAAACAGAAATAAAATTTATATAGACAAAGAAGCATGGATAACACTTGCGATGGTACAAACCGGGCTTTTAAATCCTGTTGATAAACTTATGAATAAAGAAGAAGCAAAAAGGGCAAATGAAGAAAATATTTATAAAAACGGACATATTCCTTTTTCTTTTATTTTAGCACCAGCCGGTAAAAAAAATGAAGAAATTTTAAAAACAAATCCTAAAAAAATAGATCTATACTCTGAAAACAAAAAAATAGGTGAAATTGATGTAGAAGAGATTTATGAAATTGATCCTTTTGAAAGAGTAGAAAAAATTTACGGCACAAAAGATTACAAAAACTATCCCCAAGTAGCAAAAACACTCAATAGACTTGGCAAATTCGCAATAGCCGGAGATTTTTGGGTAGAGGACACAGGAATTCAAAAAAAAATAGATTATGCAAAAGAACAGATTAAAGACAAACAAAATGTTGTAGGTATGACAATGCACGCAAAACCAATCCATAGAGTTCATGAAAAAATTATGAGAATAGCTATTGAAAAAAATGATGTTTTGGTTATTTTTTTAATTAAAAATTTAAGGGAAGAAGAGATTCCGTATAATCTTAGATACAAAGCTTTAAAAGAAATTATAGATAACTATTTTCCAAAACACAAAGTTTTAATAGTACCTCTTTTAAATACATATATTTTTTCAGGAGTAAATGAAGCCATTTTAGATGCACTTATTGCTAAAAATTTCGGATGCAATAAATTTATTATGGGACAAACACATAAAGGTCTAGGAATACATTATCATGCAAACCATCTTCATTCTATTTTTGATTCTATGGATTTAAACATAAAAATAGAAACAATAAACGAATATGTATACTGCGATAAATGTAAAACTATCGTAAGTGTCAATTCATGCCCTCACGGAAGTCATCATCATATAAGTTATCACAGCGACTCTATTTTTGAACTTATAAAAACAGGAATTATACCTCCTACGATTCTTATGAGAAAAGAGATAAGTGCAAAATATCTGGCATATCTTTATCCAAACAGATTTAAAAATCTTCAAAAGCTTTATTATGATATTTCGCCAAATAAAGGACTTATAGAAGAAAGCAAAGAGGAAGATTTTTATATATCATTAATGAAACTTTATCAAACAAGCTCACTTACATAATAGTGAATGGGTAGATGAGTTAAGTAGTAAAATATATATAAATAAAGGGAAAATAATGGAAAAAAAATTTAACACTTTTAAATGGTTTTTATTAACAGGTTTTTTTAGCGGTCTGCTGCCAAAAGCCCCCGGGACGTGGGGAAGTGTTGTAGGAGTTATAATCGCTTATTTAGTTATTGTTTTTATGCCAAATCCTAATATGACAATTTTATTATTAGCTGTTCTTTTTACGATTATAGGCTATAAACTTACAAATGAATATGAAGCAACAGTAACTATTCATGATGATAAAAGAATAGTAATTGATGAAATTGCAGGTGTTTTAATTTCCATAGGAGTTTTAGGAGATTTAAAACATGATACTTTCTTAAAACTTATTTTGGCTTTTATTGCATTTAGACTTTTTGATATTTGGAAACCGTCAATTATAGGTAAAATTGACGAAAAAGCCCCAGGCGGTCTTGGAGTTATGGGAGATGATGTGGTTGCCGGAGCGTTTGGTGGAATACTGGCTGGAATTTTATATATGGCTTATTTGAAAATTTAATAATTCTTTTTTTAATCTTAAATCCAATTTAAAATCAAATTCTTAGCTTTTTTCTTTTTTCTTATAATTTATAAAAATAAATTTTATCCTTATTTTATCTTTTTTCTTGACATATGTTCATAGAAATTATATAATTGCATTGAACATATGCTCAAAAGGAAAACAAATGCCAAGAAGAATAAGAAGAAGAATTAGAGGCAGATTTCATCACAACTGCTTTAAACCGTGCGGTATGAGAAAAACAAAAGCTGATTTTGAAGTTTTAACACCAGATGAGATAGAAGCAATTAGACTTGCTGACTTTGAAGGGCTTTATCAAGAAGAAGCAGCAAAAGAGATGGAGGTTTCAAGACCTACATTTAGCAGAATTTTAAATAACGCCAGAAAAAAAATAGCAAATGCCTTAATTTTAGGCAAAGCAATAGAAATTCAAAATTAAGGAGATAAAAATGGTAATAGCATTTCCAACTAACAATCAACAAACAATAGCAAATCACATAGGACTTGCAAAGGGATTTTTAATTATAGACACTAATACTAATGAAGAGTTTTATATTCAAAATCCTGTAATGCAAAAAATAAAAGAAGAACATATAAATTTAAAAAACACCCAGGAAGGTCAAAGGGGACTTGGAACAGGCAGAGTAATTCCACCACTTTTAGCGGAGGCTGGAGTGGATGTTTTAGTATCAAGAGATTTTGGCGAAGGAATGATTAGAAATTTAGAAGATTTTGGAATTAGAGCCTATGAAACAGACAAAAAAGATATAACAGAAGTTTTAAATTTAATTAAGGAGGATAATATGCAAGAAATAACAGAATTTAAAGAAAATGAACAAAGAGGTTATGCCAGAGGTTTTGGAAGAGGCAGAGGTTTTGGTCGCGGATTTAAAAGAGGATTTACAGATGAAAGATGTTTTAGAAGAACTAACGGATTTAGACAAGGTCAAAGAAGAAGCTTAGGCCGTGGATTTGGAAGAAAATGGGAGGATTAATTCCTCTCATAACTGATTGGAAACTTCTTTTTCTTCCAAATCTTTATCAAGATATCTTTTTAATCTATGATTTTCTATTTTTTTATAAAGATAAGTAAATAAAAACACTATAAAAATCACAATTACGGCATTGGCAAGATTTGAAGGATTATGAAAAAAATTATATCCCACTAGAATAACCGCCGCTATTAGAGTTAATAAAAATCCTAACAACGGAATAATTTTATTTGAATTAGTCTCTTTATACAATTTAAAATTAGCAAGATTTACAAGACTAAAAACAATTAAAAATCCTAGGCTTCCGGCAATAGAAATATTCTCTACATTAAAACTAATTGCAAAAATAACTCCTAAAAGTCCGATTATCACCATTCCTTCGTATCCGTTTTTTATTTTTTCTTGGAAATTTTTAGGAATTTCTCCAAGCTTTGCAACCAAATATCCTACCCTTCCAGCTCCATAAATTGTAGCATTTATAGCACTTGCTGTTGAAAGAAGAGCTGCTATTCCTATTAAAATAAATCCAAACTGCCCTAAGCTTGGTTTTGCCGCAATGGCTAACACATAATCACTGGCCTTTTTTGCCACTTCAAAACTGACATTTCCAATAGTTACTATTGCAATAGTTACATAAAGAATAATTACAAAAATCACACTAGCATAAAAGGCTTTTGGCAAAACGCTGGGGTCTTTTACATCTTTTGCAGCATTTGCTATAAGTTCAAATCCTTCATATGCCAAAAATATAATAAGCCCCCCTGTTATGAAAGAAATAGGAGTTGTCCAATATTCAGGTTTTAGTTGTTCTGAGTGAAAAGTTTTTAGCCCTACAAAAATAAACAAAAGTAAAATGGCGATTTTTATAAAAACCATAATATCTTCTGTTTTACCCGTTAAATATGCCCCAAAAAGATTTATAAATACAAAAAATAAAATAACAAATGCTGCAAGCAGTTTATGAAGCCATACTATATCTTTACCCATAAAAAGAGCACTTCCATAACTTCCAAACGCAAAAGCATAAAGACTAAGCATTACAACATAACTCATAAGTAAAAGATTATTAACAGAACTTGAAAAAAGATTATTTCCAAAAGCCTGAACAATAAACTCTATTGTTCCACCTTCACTTGGATATCTGATTGAAAGCTTAGCATAAGAATAAGCGGTAATTAAAGCAATAAGCCCGGCAATAGCAAAAGAAATAGAAGCAGCACCTTTGGCCAGGTCAATAGTAAGTCCCAAAACGGCAAAAATACCACCGCCTACCATTCCACCTACACCTATACTAAATGCTTCTAAAAAACCTATTTTTTTCATCATTTAGCCTTTTTAAAAATTATAACAAAAAAATATTAACTTAAATTCAGATATCTATCAAAAAGAAAAAAAAAGATTTTAGAAATTATTAAAAGCCGTATCCTAACCCTGCATAAAAAACACTGTTATAATTATGATTAAAACTTATATTTCTATATCCTGCAAAAATTTTAGCATTAACAATAGGAGAGTATCCTATTTGTGCATCAATTCTACTAAACCTGTTTGCATCATCAAAACTTAATATTTTTGGAGCATATTCTGCTTCCATTCTTACAAATATAGGCAGCGAAATATTTGGAATATAACTAAAAACACCAAAACCTAATGGAATTGCCGAATTATTTTTTGTATGGACAAAATCTGCTATTACAGAAAATTTCATATTTTCTACATTCATACCAATTAAATTACCTTCTGCTTTAATACCTGCTAAATAAAAATTATTTTTATTTGAATTATCATTATATAAATAAAAACCTCTTGCTTTAATATTATTTTGTGTTAAACCACTTTCGGCATACACCCCTATAGTTGAATTTGAAATCTGTAAATTCACATTAGTGTTGTGCGCAAATAAAGATACGCCTGCTACCATTAAAGCCATTACTGTTTTTTTCATAAATTCTCCTTATTTTTCATCAAATGAGCCATAATTAAGATATTTTTCAAATCTTTTTTGAAGAAGCATATCTTTATCAAGCTTTTTAAGTTCGGTAATTTGTTTTAAAAAATATTTTTTAATATTCTCAGCTGTCAATTCATAATTTCTATGTGCTCCTTCAATAGGTTCATCAACAATATCATCAATGAGTCCAAGTTCTTTAAGCTCTTCTGCCGAAATTTTAAGAGCTTTTGTTGCAGCTTCTGCTTTAGAATTATCTCCCCATAAAATACTAGCACACCCTTCTGGAGAAATTACACTAAAAATAGAATATTTAAGCATTGCAAATTTATCAGCTACTCCTATAGCAAGAGCTCCTCCGCTTCCACCTTCTCCAATAACAACACTTACACTTGGAGTTTTTATACGTGAAAGCTCGAAGAGATTTTTAGCAATTGCTTCACTTTGACCTCTCTCTTCTGCACCGATTCCAGGATATGCACCAGGTGTATCTATTAAAAATAGAATTGGTAGATCAAACTTTTCAGCTAACTTAGCAACTCTTAAGGCTTTTCTGTAACCTTCAGGATGAGGCATACCAAAATTTCTTTTTATTTTTTCTTTGGTATTTCTTCCTTTTTCTTCACCAATAACTACACATTTTTCATTATCAATTATCCCTATATAAGCCACTATCGCTTCATCATCTCTAAATTCTCTATCACCATGAAGTTCATATTTTTCATCCATAATCAAATCAATAATATCAACAGCGTGAGGTCTGTCTGGATGACGGGCGAGAAGAAGTTTTTGATAAGGAGTTAAATTTTTGAATGTTTTTTCTATTTCTTTATCAACATCTTTTTGCAAAGTATCAACAGCATGAGTATCACCTTTGATTTTTGCTAAATCAATCTCCTGTTTAAGTTCTTCTATCTTTTTTTCAAAATCAAGTACCGCCAAAGTTAGCCTTTTATTTTACTTTTTTAAATATTACCACTCCATTTGTCCCACCAAAACCAAAAGAGTTACTCATAGCCACATTAATTTCAGCCTCTCTTGCTTTATTTGGAACATAATCCAAATCACATTCAGCATCAGACTCTTCATAATTAATTGTAGGAGGTAAAATACCTTTTTGCATTGCCATAAGCACAATTACCGCTTCAATAGTTCCAGCAGCCCCTAAACAGTGCCCTGTGGCACCTTTTGTAGAACTGACAGGCGGACAGTTTTCTTTTCCACCAAATAAAGATTTAATAGCCATTGTTTCATAAAGGTCATTATATTTTGTTGATGTTCCATGCGCATTTATATAATCAACTTTAGGCTCTCCTGCCATTTCATAAGCCATTTTCATTGCTCTAAGCGCACCTTCTCCTTTTGGGGCAGGAGTTGTGATATGATTTGCATCACCACTTTCTCCTACGCCTATTATTTCACCATATATTTTAGCTCCTCTAGCCACAGCATCTTCATATTTTTCCAAAATCAAACAGGCTCCACCTTCTCCCATTACAAATCCGTCTCTTTTTGCATCAAAAGGTCTGCTTGCATGTTCTGGGTCATCATTTCTGGTTGATAATGCTTTCATGGCTGAAAATCCGCCAACTCCAACAGGACAAATACAAGCTTCCCCGGCAACTACCATCATTTTATCCGCCATTCCCGCTTTCATTGTTTTATAAGCTTCTGTTATAGCGTGAGTCCCGGCAGCACAAGCCGTAACACTTGCTAAATTGGGCCCTTTTAATTTATGTTCAATAGAAACAAATCCTCCGAGCATATTAACAAGAGCACTAGGAATAAAAAATGGAGATATTCTTCTAGGTCCCCTTGTTTCAACAATTACACTAGCTTTTTCTATAACAGGAAGTCCTCCTATTCCACTTGCCGCGCTTATACCAAATCTGTCACTGTCATAATCTTCCAAGCCGCTATCAGCCATAGCTTCTTTTGCAGCAGCAAGACCAAATTGAATAAATCTATCTGCTTTTTTAACTTCTTTTGGATTCATAACTGTTTTTGGATCAAATCCTTTTACTTCACCAGCTACTTGTGAAGCAAAACCTTCAGGATCAAAATGTGTGATTCTACCAACACCTGTTTTTCCAGCAATAATATTTTCAAAACTTTCATCTTTATTTAAACCTATAGAATTCAACATTCCTATACCGGTTACAACTACTCTCATTTATTTCCTTTTGTTTTAGTTAAAAGTGAAAAATGAAAAATGAAAAACTCCAAATTTTAACTTTACATTTTTCACTTTCCAGTTTTCACTAAATTTCCCAAAAAAGGGGAAATTAAGCTTTTGCTTTTTCTATGTAATCTACTACATCTTGAACTGTTTTAATGTTTTCAGCATCAGAATCCGGAATTTCAATTTCAAATTTTTCTTCTAATGCCATAATCATTTCAACAACATCTAAACTGTCAGCTCCAAGGTCTTCAACAAATTTTGCTTCAGATTTTACCTCATCAGGGCTAACATTTAGTTGTTCTACTATTACTTCTTTT
>Ga0256829_1003675_pt1 | contig 10463 bp, 10 predicted proteins | sample 131447metaG_FD_185979 | JGI IMG/M metagenome (GOLD analysis project Ga0256829, IMG submission 185979) | Hydrothermal vent microbial communities from Lau Basin, Pacific Ocean - 131-447 | ecosystem: Environmental > Aquatic > Marine > Hydrothermal vents | place: Pacific Ocean: Lau Basin | collected...
TGCCATAGGGCCGTCAGAGCTAGCTTTTTGTGATGTTCACGGCCAAAAGCATTGTGTGCCGCATTCTAAGTTCGATCAGACACTCAAACGCCTTGTCAGTCTTCTAACTGAGACTCAGGACCCCTGGTGGATTTTGGGCAGCGCTGCGGTGTATCTCAAAGGTTATGATCCTGGCGATATTGGAGATATCGATGTCTTGCTGTCGGAAGCGGATGCGCAGCGTCTGATCTCTGATCCGGGTTTGGACAATTTGCGGGATGGCGGGACGGACCGGTATCGCTCAGCCTATGTCTTGAAACCGAACCTTGGCGAATTGCCGGTCGAGCTTCTGGCTGGCTATGAGATCTTGCACGACAAGGCGTGGCGGTCGGTCTCACCGCTCAGTCGTGTCTGCATCTCCTATCAGGGCGCCGGGCTCTTCGTCCCCTCCGATCAAGATCTCATCTCAATTTTTACCCAGCTTGGCCGATCCAAAGACTTTGACCGCATTCGTGCGATGCAAAGGCGCTAAGCGATTGACCATATTGGCGGCGCAAGCCAATTTGGCGAGATGCCCGTGACCGCTCAAGCCCTATCAACTGAAACGCGCCTGCATGTGCGTGGTGAGCTGTTTACGCCGCTCCCGGAAGGGGCTTTGTGGTGGCCTGAGGCGCGCACGCTGATTGTCTCGGATCTGCACCTGGAAAAAGGATCGAGTTTTGCGACCCGCGGCCAGATGCTTCCGCCTTATGATACCAGCGCGACTCTGGCAGTTGTCGAAGCTTTGGTAGAGCGGTTCGCACCAGACCGGGTGATTTCCCTTGGCGATAGTTTCCACGATCGCAAAGCCGAAGCTCGGATGGATGACGGCGATTGCGAACGCGTGCGCGCGTTGACGGCGATGACCGATTGGATCTGGGTCGAAGGCAACCATGATCCCGACCCACCAGAACATCTCGGTGGACGGCCTTCAAAGGTGCTTCGGATGAAGGATATCATCTTTCGGCACGAGCCAACTGGCGAGAGCGGTGAAATTTCCGGACACTTACACCCATGCGCCAAAGTCCTGAGCCGGGTGCGAGCACTGCGCCGCCGCTGTTTTGTGACCGATGGCGAGCGTTTGATCATGCCCGCGCTGGGCGCCTTTACAGGTGGCCTCAATGTGCTCGATGAGGCCTACGCGCCATGTTTTCCAGACGGCGGCATGATGGTCTTCGCGATGTCACGCGAAGCGGTTATTCCGGTGTCATCGAAGCGATTGATTCCAGACCGCCGACGTCCTGATCTCGGGCAATGGCGTCTTAACACTGAAAAACACCGAAAGGGATAAGCGCATGAACAATATCGATATGGCGCAGCTGTGGTCTGACTATGGCGATGCAGTTTTAGGGTTTGGCGCTCAAGCCATCGGCGCGCTGATCGTTCTGATCATTGGCTTGCGGGTCGCTGGTTGGCTCGGGCGGCTCGTCCGCAGCGTATCCATGAAACAGGAGAGCATTGACGACACGCTCGGCAATTTCTTTGGGTCGATGGTGCGCTGGGCGGTTACGGCGGCTGTATTTATTGCCGTTCTGCAGGTGTTTGGTGTGCCGGCAACGAGTTTCGTCGCCGTTCTCGGTGCGCTGACTCTGGCGATTGGTCTGTCTCTACAAGGTGCGCTTGGCAACATTGCGTCCGGCGTGATGATCATGATCTTTCGGCCTTACAAGCTTGGCGACTATGTTGAAGCTGCCGGCGCGGCTGGCACTGTGAAGGACATCAACCTGTTCCAGACGGTGCTGGCGACCCCGGACAATGTACAAATCATGGTGCCGAACAGTCAGGCGATTGATGGCGTCATCAAAAATTATAGCGGCTATTCCACCCGCCGTGTCGATGTCACGTTCGGGATCGATTATGGCGACGATATCGACAAGGCGATCGGGATTATTCGTTCAATTGTCGACGCCGATGACCGGATCATGCGCGATCCAGAGCCGTTCGCGAAAGTCGTGAATTTGGGCGACAGCTCGGTCGATATCGCCACGCGCAACTGGGTTCAGGCTTCAGACTATTGGGACGTGAAATTTGATCTGACCAAGCAAGTCAAAGAGGCCTTCGATAAGCAAGGCATCTCGATTCCATATCCGCACCAAGTCGAAATCGTCAAAGAAGTCGCCTAGGCCGTGACCGACCCCGCGCTCGAAACGATTGGCGATACAGCGGCTCGAACGGGAAACCTGCCGAAGGCCAAGCGGCACATTTTGTTGCGGCTGCTTGGCATCAGCCCATGGGGCTGGGTGAAGCTGGCACTGCTCTGTATTTTGGTCGGGTTCTTCGTCATGGCGAGTGAGTTTGACCCCAGCTCGCCTGATGTGAACGTGATGGGCGCAATCCAGCGTTTCTTGCAGTCGGTGGGCAGTCTAGCAGGGTGGGCGGCGCGAAACTTTTGGAAGCCAGCCCTCGCAGGAGCGACCATTGTTCTGCCGATTTGGTTGGTTTGGCGCCTCGTGTCGCTGCCGTTTCGAAAATAGGCTTACCCCTTAGACACCGCTTTCCTCATCAGCGTTTCGACTTAGACTCCTCTCAAAGAGAATAAAACTCGGGAGAGATGAGTATGGATATCAGTCAGCTTATGTTCCGCGATGGTCTGATGGCGGGAGAGCGCATCCTGGTTACCGGCGGCGGCACGGGTCTCGGAAAAGAGATGGCCGAAGGCTTTTTGAAACTTGGCGCCGAGGTTCATATTTGTGGTCGGCGTGGCGGCGTCTGTGAGGAAACGGCTGAAGAGCTGATGAGCGCGCATGGTGGCAAAGTGGTTGCTCATGGCTGCGATATTCGTGTCGCTGAAGCGATCAATGACATGACGGACGAGATTTGGGCCAAACATGGCGCGCTGACAGGGCTTGTGAACAACGCCGCCGGTAACTTCATCTCGCGAACCGAAGATCTTTCCATTCGCGGCTTTGATGCGATCGCAAATATTGTCTTCCGCGGCACATTCTACATGACCCATAATATCGGCAAGCGCTGGATTGATGAGGGCAAACGCGGAAACGTCATTTCCATTCTAACCACCTGGATTTGGAATGGCGGTCCTTTTGTTGTGCCTTCGGCCATGTCGAAATCTGCGGTGAACACGATGACTCAATCGCTGGCGGTCGAGTGGGGGCGATATGGGCTCCGGTTCAACGCGATTGCGCCGGGTCCATTCCCGACCGAAGGTATGACCAAGCGGCTCGCTCCGCAGGCGGAAAGCACCGAAGATATGAACCGCGATGGCACCAATCCGATGGGCCGGATCGGTAAAATGCATGAGCTTGTAAATCTTGCTGTCTTTCTGATGGGGCCGGGCGCAGAATACGTGAACGGCCAAACCATCGCGATTGATGGCGCCATGTATAATGCGACGGGCGGAAACTTCTCACGTCTTGGCGAATGGGGTGACGCAGAGTGGCAAGCTGCACGTGACGCGATTGAGGCGACGAACGCTAAAGACAAAGCCAAGCGTACTGTCTAAGACGCGCCAGAACAGTTTTGGAGGATATGAATGTCTGATCGTTTTGATTTGACCGGGCGCGTTGCGCTCGTAACCGGGGCTTCATCCGGGCTTGGACGGCATTTTGCGAAAGTGCTTTCAAGTGCCGGCGCGAAGGTTGTGCTTGCGGCGCGTCGTGTGGATCGGCTTGAGGCGCTGGCTGCCGAGATTGAAGCAGCAGGGGGCGAGGCCCTCGCTGTCGCGATGGATGTGACCAAGGCAGACACGATTCAGGCAGGCTTGGAAGCGACGATCGCGAAGTTTGGCGGTCCCGCCGATATCATCGTCAACAATTCCGGCCTCAGTCGTGAGGACTGGTTCACGTCGATGGACGAAGATGATTTCGACCTGGTGATGGATACAAACACCAAGGGCGTCTGGCTCGTCGCGCGCACGTTTGCAGGAGCGCTGACGAAAGCCGGGAAACCCGGCAGCATGATTAATATCGCATCTGTGGCTGGCAAGCGGGTGGGCTACACCATGTCGGCTTATTGTGCGTCCAAAGCGGCGTGTGAGCATATGACCCGCGCGATGGCAGTCGAGATGGCGCGCTACAATGTGCGTGTGAATGCGATTGCACCTGGCTATTTTGAGACCGAAATCAACGATACGTTCCTCAACTCAGACGAGGGTGAAAAAATGCGCAAACGGGTTCCGATGCGGCGTTTTGGTGAGCATGAGGAACTGTCTGGGCCGCTTCTTTTGCTGGCCTCGGATGCAGGGAGTTTCATGACAGGGGCAACGCTTGTCGTCGATGGCGGTCATATGTGGAGCTCGCTGTAGAAGCGCTCAGCATTTTCGCAGCTTCTTTAAGATGGCATTAGCCGTTGCTGGTTATGGTCTCCGCTTGGATGGAGGTCATCATGGCTGCGAAACGCAATCGCAACTTGCACGAAACTGGCGAGGCGAAAATGAAAGCGGCGGCGTTAAAATACGCCGCTAAAGACTCGCACGTTAAATCTCTTGATGGCCACGATAATCCGGTACCTGTGCCGTCTCCTGCGCGTCAGTTACAAGATCAGCTTCAAGCGCACTATCAGCCGCTCACCAAGCAGATGTCTGTTTTGCTGATCTCTTTGCTGGTGGCCTTCGCCTTTATTGGCGGTTGGGGCGGCGGTCACGAACTTGTCGGGTTGGTTTAACACGAACGTGGCAATCGGCGTAAAAAGCAGTATGACCAGCTGAAATCTGCGGAGAAATAAATGACCATTCGTAAAGCCGTACTACCAGTCGCGGGGTTTGGGACACGCGTGCTGCCGGCGACGAAAGCCATCCCAAAAGAACTTTTGCCTGTCGTTGATCGACCGGCGCTGCAATATGTCGTCGATGAGGCGATTGAAGCCGGCGTCGAGCATATCGTGTTTGTTACCGGGCGCGGCAAAGGCGCGATCGAGGATTATTTCGATCTCGCGTTTGAGCTCGAAACCAATCTTCGCGGCAAAGCGAGTAAAGCAGATATCCTCGCTGAGGTTGAGAAAACGCGCCTGCCAGCAGGCGGTGCGAGCTTCACGCGCCAGCAAGAGGCGCTCGGGCTGGGTCATGCAATCTGGTGTGCGCGAGACATTGTCGGCAACGAACCGTTTGCGATCCTGTTGCCGGACGTAATTGTGAAGGCTGAGAAATCTTGTCTGGCTCAGATGGTCGACGCGTACAACAAAACCGGTGGCAACATCGTTGCGGTCGACCCTGTCCCCGAAGAGCGTGTGTCTTCGTACGGCGTGATTGCACCGAAAGGCGAGCGTGACGGACCGCTGATCGAGATGAGTGCGATGGTCGAAAAACCTCCGCGCGAGGAAGCGCCATCAAACCTTGCGATTACGGGTCGCTACATTCTGCAGCCGGAAATATTCGGACTTCTTTCTGATCAGGGCGCAGGCGCAGGCGGCGAAATACAACTGACTGACTCGATGGCGCGCTTGATGGAGACACAGCAGTTCTTTGCCTACGAATTTGACGGCGCACCGTATGATTGCGGCTCAAAGATTGGCTACTTCAATGCGGTGCTCGCGCATGCGCTGGATCACCCCGAAATTGGCGCCGCGGCGAGAGACTTGATCGCCCGCGCATAAGTTGACGCTGTTCATGCTTCCGTCTAGCGCGGAAGCATGAAAGTCAAACTGCCCAACGCTTCAGACGTATCCGCTGCGCTCAAACGCATTCGCAGCCATGTCGAAACCACACCGGTTTTACGGTCAGATCGATTGGATGAAATTGCCGGGGCTTCGCTCCTGATCAAAGCGGAATGTCTGCAGCAAACTGGGAGTTTCAAGCTTCGCGGCGCCACCAATCGGCTTCTTCAAATCCCGAAAAAGAATAGAGAGAATGGCGTTGTTGCCTTTTCATCGGGCAATCATGCGCAAGGGGTCGCTCGTGCAGCCCATTTACTCGGCATACCAGCGCTGATTGTGATGCCATCCGATGCCCCTGTGGTGAAGATTGAGGGCGTTGAGGCGGATGGCGCGGAGGTGCGCCTCTACGATCGCGACACCGAGAACCGAGAAGAGATTGCGGCCCAAATCGCGGACGAGCGCGGGGCCGTTTTGGTGCCCAGCTTTGACGACCCAATGATCATTGCAGGCCAGGGAACGCTTGGGCTGGAATTTGCCGCGCAGGTGAAGGCGCAAGATCGGAAACTGGATCACCTGATTTGCTGTACGGGCGGCGGCGGACTGATTTCAGGGATCTGCTTAGCGCTCAGCAAAGTAAGCCCGGACACGCGGGTTTGGGCGGCGGAACCGGAAGGACATGACGACTGGACACGGTCCTTGGCAGCGGGCCGAATTGAAAGAAATGCACCCGGCACACGGTCGATCTGCGATGCGATCCTCACTCCGCAGCCCGGAGACTTAACCTGGCCGATTGGTTCAAAACACTTGTCAGGCGGGTGTGTCGTCACCGACCAGCACGCCTTTGAAGCGATGCGACTGGCGTTTCGGCAGTTGCGGGTGGTGGTGGAGCCAGGCGGCGCTGTCGCGCTCGCGTCCGCATTGTTTCGGCTTCCGGACGAGCTGCGCGGTCAGACGGTTGGTGTTGTGCTGACGGGCGGTAATGTCGACGGGAAACTGTTCGCGAAAGTGCTCAATCGCAAGATCTAAGCCTCTTTCATCAGACGCGCTTTTTGTCTCTGCCAGTCGCGCTTCGCAGAGGTTTCGCGCTTGTCGTGAGACTTTTTACCGGTCGCGACGCCGATCAGAAGTTTGGCGATACCGCGATCGTTGAAATAGAGCTTGAGAGGCACAATCGTGCGACCAGAGCGTTCGACGGATTGCGCGAGTTTCGTTCTTTCCCGCTTTGATACGAGCAGTTTTCTCTTTCGCCGCGGCGCATGGTTGAAGCGATTGGCGCCTTCATATGTGGGAATGTCCGCATTGATCAGCCAAAGTTCACCTTCTTCGACCGAAGCATAGCTTTCGGCGATATTGGCTTTGCCATTGCGCAAGGATTTCACCTCGCTTCCGGTCAGCATCAAGCCAGCCTCAAGCGTATCTTCGACAGCATAGTCAAAGCGCGCGCGGCGATTCTCCGCGACCAGTCCGTCAGAGCGGCCCTTGGTTTGAGACTTCTTTGCCATCTTTCTAACTCAGTCCAGCGCTCGCCATGGCTTCATCAATCTGCGCCTTGGTCTCATCGTCCGGCGCAACAATCGGCAACCGTACTTCGTCTGAGCAAAGGCCCATTTTCGCTAAGACGTATTTGGCTGGCCCAGGTGATGGGGACAGGAACATGGCTTTGTGGAGATGAATGAGCCGTTGATCGAGTTTGCGTGCGGTCTCCAAGTCGCCAGAGTCGAATGCGGCGTGCATTTGAGCGCACAGATCCGGCGCAACGTTTGCGGTGACTGAAATACATCCGGTTCCGCCCATAGCGCGATGACCAAGGCTGGAAGGGTCTTCGCCGGACAGCTGCGTAAACTGCTCGCCGGTGGTCAAAGCAGCGTGCATCGAAACACGCCCGAGATCATTGCTCGCGTCTTTGATGCCAATGATGTTTGGCAGGGGCGCAAGTTTCGCGACTGTTTCGGGCAAAAGATCACACGCCGTCCGGGAAGGAACATTGTACAAAACAATTGGCAGCGCGACCGCTTCATTGATCGCCCGGAAATGCGCTTCAAGCCCGGCTTGATCTGGTTTGTTGTAATATGGGCAAATCACCAAGGCGGCATCGGCGCCAACGGTCTTGGCGTGTTCGATCAGCTCAATCGCTTCTTTGGTGGAATTGGATCCCGCACCTGCGATCACCGGCACACGGCCGCGCGCGACTTGAATGCAGTGCTCAACCACTTGTTTATGTTCATCGTGTGAAAGGGTGGCAGATTCGCCGGTCGTGCCGCAGGGCACCAAGGCAGTAGAGCCGCCTTCGATCTGACGTTCGATCAGTTTTGTGAAAGCGTCGCGATCAATGGCCCCGTTCTTGAATGGGGTAACGAGCGCTGGGATGGAACCATGAAACATTTGTCAGATACACTCTTTGGGTTGAACCCGGCCTCAAACTGCCAGACTTTGGTCATATACGGCCTATAAACCTGAATCGGAATGTATCAACGGCAAGGAATGTAAGGACACTGTCAAAGCTTATGCGTTTTCGCTTCTTTAGTCTGATAATTGTTTCATCGCTATTCGGGTTTTCCGCAATCGCACAAACCCCGTCTGCGCCGAGCTTAAAGCCGCACCTTGCCGCAGCCTCCGACGTCATCTCAACACGGGACGCCGCGCTTTTGAGAGATGGTTTGCAGGCCGTCGATCGCAGCGACTGGTTCGAAGTGCGACAAGCTGAGTCGCAGATCAATGATACAACCGCTCGAGATGTTTTAACTTGGTATCGTGCGCGCCGCGACTGGCGGATGTCGTTTGATGAGATGGACCGGGCACTGACCCGCCTCGGTGGATGGCCTGAAACCGCCGCTATTCGCGATCGAACTGAAGAAGTCATGGAGCTTTCGAGTTTGGATGCGCGTGCACGTGTTGCCTGGTTTGAAACGCATGGCGGCGCGCGTACAGGCGCAGGTCTAATCACCTATGCCAAAGCGCTCGAGGCGCTGGGACGAGATCTGGAAGCTTTAGACCAGGTACGCAAGGCTTGGCATGGGCGCACAATGACCAAAGAGGTCAGCCAAAAAACCTATGCGAAATACAAAAACCAACTGACGCAAGCCGATCACCGCAAGCGTGCAGACTTCTTGCTTTGGACACGCCAAACAAGTGCCGCGGCTCGTATGAAGCCGCTCCTGACGCCTGATTGGAAAACTCTCGTGGACGCGAGATCGAAGTTGATCCGCCGCGCGCGCGGAGTCGATGCGGCTGTGGATTCAGTCTCGTCAGAGCTTCAAAGCCATCCTGGTTTGATGTTTGATCGCGCTGAATGGCGTCGCCGCGCCCGGATGACCAATCGGGTTACGCCATTGCTGCGTCAGATCGATGGCGCCAACGTGCCCGCCGCAGGGCGCAGTCGTCTCTGGAAAGCGCGTCACCCTCAGGCCCGCGTGGCTCTGAAAGAGGGGGATTGGAAGCTCGCATATGAGTTGTCAGCGCCGCATGGCATGACAAGTGGACGGGATTTTGCCGAAGCAGAATGGCTTGCTGGCTGGGTGGCGCTCCGGCACCTTGGTGATGCAGCGGCCGCGATTGAGCATTTTGAGACTTTGGAAAAAGGGGTTTCAACACCGATCAGCCTGTCGCGTGCGCATTATTGGAAAGGTCGCGCCTATGAGGCAATTGGCGATGATGCCGCCGCTAATCTGGCTTACAATCAGGCGGCCAATTATCGCTTCTCCTATTATGGTCAGCTGGCTGCCGAAAAGGTCATGGAAAGCACGATTTATCTCGCCAATGATGATGTGCTGACAGAGACGGATCGCGCGAATTTCAATGATCGCGCGCTGGTCAAAGCGATGCGTCTGTTTGCTGAAAATGGTTGGGACGCATCATTCCGGAAGTTTGCTTACCATCTCGATGATCAACTGACGCGGCCGCAAGACTTCGACCTGCTCGCCGAGCTCGGGCGCGAGTATCACTATGCCGACATCGGTGTTCGCGGCGCTAAAGCCGGGCTCGCAAAGGGCGTTGTTGCGCCAGATGCTGCCTATCCAGTTGTCGAGTACGATTTGCTGCGCGAACCTCGCGTGGAGCGGTCTTTGATGTTGGCTTTGTCACGCCAGGAGAGCGAGATGAACCCGGCCGCCATCAGTCATGCCAATGCGCGTGGTCTGATGCAGTTTGTGCCACGCACCGCACGGATGGAAGCGCGCCGTCAGGGCCTGCCATTCCGCACCAGCTGGCTGACCGATGATCCAGGCTATAACATGACCCTTGGCGGCGCTCACTTGGATACGCTTCTCGGCCAATTTAACGGCAGCTATATCATGACGGCCGCGGCGTATAATGCTGGCGCGTCACGCCCACAGCGCTGGATTGGCGAGTATGGCGATCCACGCGCCGGCGAAGTTGACCCGGTTGATTGGGTTGAATTCATTCCATTCAGTGAAACCCGGAACTATGTTCAGCGCGTCCTCGAAAACACACAGGTTTATCGCCACCGTTTGAGCGGCGAGCCCGTGGACATTCGACTGTCAGAAGACCTGCAACGCGGCCGTTTCGGCAACAATTAAGCGTCTGCCTTCTTCTTCCGCGCCGGAGTTTTCTTCTTGGCCGTCGTCTTTTTCGCTGCTGGCTTTTTAGGCTTCGTTTTTGAGGTCGACGCTTTGGCGCTGGCGCGGCGCTGGTCTTGACGCTCAAACGTTTCAGCCAGGAATTTTCCGGTCCAGCTCGCTTTGACTTTTGCCACGTCTTCCGGCGTGCCGACAGCAACAATCTTGCCGCCCCCATCACCGCCCTCGGGACCGAGATCGATGACATGATCCGCCGTTTTGATAACGTCGAGATTGTGCTCAATCACCAAGACCGTGTTGCCGGTATCGACCAGCTCATGCAGCACTTCGAGCAGCTTTCTGACGTCTTCAAAGTGAAGCCCG
>Ga0256829_1003676_pt1 | contig 10463 bp, 10 predicted proteins | sample 131447metaG_FD_185979 | JGI IMG/M metagenome (GOLD analysis project Ga0256829, IMG submission 185979) | Hydrothermal vent microbial communities from Lau Basin, Pacific Ocean - 131-447 | ecosystem: Environmental > Aquatic > Marine > Hydrothermal vents | place: Pacific Ocean: Lau Basin | collected...
AGAAATAAAGAGAAAGGGATACTTCAAACACCTCAACGAGCATTTAATTTTTCTAAATATTTATATGAAACATATCATAAACCTACCTTGTTAGCCTATATAGCTATTTCTAGTTATGGAGATAAAGGTAAGACAATAGAAGCAGAAGTGTACAAACAGTTTATCCCTCTTATATCTCGTATGCAAGATGAAGCACATTTACTTTATTTTGGAATTTTTCACTACTTCGATTACCCTGAACATATAGGATATTTTAATGCCGCTGAGGAGTATTTCGGTGTTTTAGAATCCAATGGTACCCAAAAACCCGCTTTGAAATATTTTAACCTATTAAAGTAATTGGGTATGTTAAAAAAATGACAATAGAATAGTATGTACCTATAAAGTAAAGAGGAGTAAATTTTCTAAAATGATGAAGATAAACGTTATATCTTGCTTAGAAAGATATAACGTTTGTATAGATCTATGCGTAGACAGACTCTTTTTTAAACTCTTTTGTTAAGAGGGCATAAAATAGGGCTCTGTATTTATTTCTATTGGATGTTCCCATCGCTTCACATACTTTTTTGATGGCAGCATCCATTTCTGCTTCACTTGCAGTAAGTCCTAGTTTTTTGGTTAAGAAATTTTTTTTAACCGTATCTAATTCAGAACTTTGAGAACATGAAACTGTTTCAGAATCTTTTTTATAGATGGATGGTCCAAGACCTACTGTAACTTTCTCAATCAAATCAGCAGGAAGGTTTAAGCCTAATTTCTTTGCCTCAGTAGTATATTGATCGATTTTTTCTTCTCTTTTTCCCATATGTCATTCCTTTGTGTTTAGTTGCTAGAGGATAATTATAGCAACAAATTATCTACAGGTCAAATATTTTGGTTTTTGAGCAAAAAGTATCCAGTTCATATTGATATTGTGTTTTTTGGAGAAATAGGCAATCGCTTCATAAGGAATTTTGTTTCGTCTTTTGATGACAGCATAGTTTTTCTGGGTAATATCGAGGGCGTGGGCAATCTCTTTATCTAATATTTTATCTTTTTGTGTTTGCTGTGAAAGTATCTCTTTTATTCTTTGCATGATGTCATAAAAATCCATGATAGTATCCTTGGGGCTAATATAGACATATCATAATAGATTTTTGTGAAGAGAGGGTAAAATATGTCAAATTGACATATTTTTTAGTTGTGGCTACTGTCTATTTCTATGATGGTGTGTACGTTACCACGAGGATTAAAGTCGGCTATAAGTTTCATGGACTTTGGTTTGAGTTTACTGTAGAGGGTATCATATATCTCATTGGCAGCATTTTCATGAGAAATGTGTCTGTACATGAATGAATTGATGTAGAGTTTGAGTGCTTTAAGTTCTATAACGAGCATATCTGGTTCATAAGTGAGTTTCATGACGGCAAAGTCTGGGTAGCCAGAACGAGGGCATAAGCACATAAACTCTGGCAGTTCAATGTTTATTGTATAGTTTTTTTGATGTGCATTGGGCCAAAAGTTTTCACTTGCGTTAATGTCAAATTCCTGTATCTCTTTTTCGCCGTATTTCATTGCTTTCCTTTTAGTTGTATTTGTTAATAAGTTCTGTTTCGTTCAGTGGTTTTCTGATACCAAAACCTTGAAGATAATGAATACCAAGTACACGTAGTTTTTTCTTTTGGTCATCATTATCTACCCATTTTGCAACAGTCTGGACATGTAAATCTTTTGACATTTTAATGAGTGAATTGAGCATGGCATAGGTTGTTGTATCTTCGAGATGTGTGACATAGTCTCTGTCAAACTGTACCATATCGAATTTAAAGTGTTTCATATACTCCATAGATGCGTTAGAAGAGCCAAAGTTATCAATACAAATACGTATACCTTGTGTTCTAAAACGTTTAAGCGTTTTTAGGTACCTGCTTAAATCATGGTGTGTTTTTCGTTCATAGAGTTGAATAATAAGTCTATTGGGATTTACTTTCTTCTCTTTCAGATAAGAGAAAAATTGTTCCTGAAAATTTTGATCTCTCAAAGAGAAGGGAGAAAGGTTAAATGTAAAAGAGATACTCTCATTTACAAGAGGCAAGAGTTCAATCACATGTTTAACCAAGGTTAGGTCATAGTCTCGCCCCAAGCCTAAACGATTAATGATAGGTAAAAATATACGTGGGAGTATATCGTCACCTGAGGCTGCTTTGAGTTTGACAGCGATTTCATAGGTATCAATTGTGTCACTATGGGTATTGAGTAGGGGTCTAAAAGAGAGAATGAAGTTTTTGTTTTGCAGTGATATAATCACACATTTTTCAATACTTGAAAGTGTTTTCGCATCTTGGATTGCAGTAGTGGTATTTTTATTTTGTGCCCCTACAGATTGACTTTGTATAAGGTCTCTTAGTTGTAAAATGATTTTTTCAAAATCTTGACTGGTATTGCTAATCACAGCAAATTTGTAATCTACTTCAATTTCATTGATAAGGTGGTTTTCATTAATCATTTGTTCTAAAATTATTTGAATGCGTGCGGCATCTCCATCGAGTGCTATGAGGAATTCTGAACCGCGGTGTCTTCCTAAAAGTACTTTGTCAAAGCCATGCTGCTTAAAAAGCAGGTTGAGTTTGTGGGTAATGGTATAAAGCAGTGTATCGATTTGTTCTGAACTGTAGTTCTCATTGAGGGATTGTAAGTTTTGGATATTGAGACAGGCAACAATTTGAGGATTGTCATGTTGTAGTTTTTTAATAAAAGTTTTTTTGTTAAAGCCCTGCGTCGTATGGTCTAACATCGTCTCTTGTACAGAGAGATTCATGAGAAAATAGATAAAATAGATGGTAATAAAAGTAATGGCAGCAAGTAACACACCATCTTTTAAGCTTAAATGAACAGTGTCACCTTTATAGATAGTGGTGAAAAAAACAAGAAAAACAAGAATAAGAACAGGGATACCTGCTCTTAGCGCAAGGGTAAATCTTCTACCTCGCTCTTCTTTTTGTGAAAGTAGCATTAAACATCCAGATTTTGTACATCTTTTGCGTGGCTTTCGATGTAGTTTCGTCTTGGCTCTACTTCATCTCCCATAAAGAGTACAAAACTATCTGATGCAGCTTCATCATCCCCAATACGTACTTGTAGAAGTCTTCTGTTTTCTGGTGTCATTGTGGTCTCCCAAAGTTGCTCTGGGTTCATCTCTCCTAGACCTTTGTAGCGTTGGATATAGGCACCTTTTTTCGCTGCACTTTCTACTTCTTTAAACAAAGCAACTAAATCTTTGTCTTTAAACTCATCCGTAATATGCTCTTTAATTTTTTCGTGAATGAGAATCGCTTCATTGTAATGAGGATTGGTAAAGAGAATATCATCTACAATGAGCTCTTCGAGTCCATCATTGGTTTGCACAAAGAGGTGGATGGTTTCATCGGTGATGGTTTTGTTGAGAATGTTATAGCCAAGCTCGGCAATGTAGGCTTCAATGGTTTTAGCCAATGCTTTATTGTCTGTACCTACAATATCAGGATTTTCTATCATATATCTGAGCACTTCAGGCAGTGCAAAACGTTTTTCTATCTCTTTAAGTGTCATACGGTAGTAGGCAACCAACTTAAACAAATCAACCAAGTCAGCCTCTCCCATCGTATGACTTTCTATGACGGAGATACCATTTTCTATCAGATATTCATTGAGTGCTTTTTCATCTTTGAGATAAATCTCATTTTTACCTTTTTTGTAACGATATAATGGTGGTTGTGCAAGATAGAGGTATCCATTTTCGATAATAGGTTTCAAGAATCTGTAGAAGAATGTCATTAACAGTGTTTGAATGTGGCTTCCGTCAACATCGGCATCGGTCATGATGATGACTTTGTGGTAGCGAAGTTTTTCTTCATTAAACTCTTCACCGATACCACATCCAAGTGCTGTAATCATATTTTTAATCTCATCGGATTTAAGGATTTTTTCTAAACGTGCCTTCTCAACATTGAGAATCTTACCTTTGAGTGGTAAAATGGCTTGAAATACTCTGTCACGCCCTTGTTTTGCCGAACCTCCAGCAGAGTCCCCTTCCACCAGATAGATTTCTGAAATTTTAGGGTCTTTACTTTGACAGTCAGCCAATTTTCCAGGAAGTGTTCCAACACTCATAGAGTCTTTACGTTTGACCAAATCTTTTGCACGTTTTGCTGCGTCACGTCCACGAGCTGCTAAGAGTACCTGTGCCATGATGGCTTTGGCTTCGATAGGATTTTCTTCTAAGTATTTGTTAAAATTCTCAGAGAAAAACTTTTGTACCAGTGGTCTTACATAACTGGAACCCAGCTTTCCTTTGGTTTGTCCTTCAAACTGTGGTTCTGGTACACGCACAGAAACAATGGCGATAAGTCCCTCTTTACAGTCTTCGCCAGTGATTTTGGTGTTTTTCTCTTTTGCATTGGCATTTTTAGAGATGTAAGATGCCATAGAACGTGTTAGCCCTGCTCTAAAACCTGCTTCATGTGTACCACCCTCTGGTGTTTTAATGTTGTTTACAAATGAGAGAGACTTTTCGGAGTCTGCATTACAGTACATCAAAGCAATATCTATCTCAATATCATCTGCTTTACCTTGGAAGAACTGTGCACTTGAGAGAGGTTCTTTGGTGTTCATGTCTTCCACAAACTGTTTGATACCTCCTTCAAAATGAAAAAGTTCTTTGGTACCATCACGTTCATCTCTAAAATCAATGGTGATTTTGGGGTTGAGGTAACACAACTCTTTAAACCTTTTCATTAAGATTTCTTTTTGGAAGGTGACTGTCTCTGTAAAGATAGTCTCATCTGGCCAAAATTCGATTTTTGTACCGTGTTTGTTGGTTCTGTTACCTGAGACTAAGGGTGCAGTGGGGATACCTTTTTCAAAACTTTGTGTATGGACTTCTTTGTCTTTAAAAATAGTAAGGTGTAGATTTTTTGAGAGTGCATTAACAACAGAGACTCCCACCCCATGAAGCCCACCAGAGACTTTGTAGGTGTCTTTGTCAAATTTACCACCAGCATGGAGAACCGTAAGTACGACTGTGGCTGCAGATATTTTCTCAGTGGGGTGCTCAGTAACAGGGATACCACGACCATTATCTTCGATAATGGCAGACCCCTCTTTGGTCAGTGTAACTTTAATCGTGTCACAGTAGCCTGCCATCGCTTCATCGATAGAGTTGTCCACAACTTCATAAACAAGGTGGTGAAGTCCTTTGGTTGAGGTATCACCAATATACATTCCTGGTCTTTTCCTTACTGCTTCAAGCCCTTTAAGAACCTTAATATTACTAGCACCATATTCTGCCATTTTGACTTCCTTGAGGTAGGTTATATAATAGTAACTATTTTATCTAAAATAACCTTATAGAAAGCGCGATAGCAAGGGGGTTTAAGAGAGAATTACAGTAGCATTCCTGATTGTTGCTTTTTGGTACTTACAATATCAATTTTATTGGGGTCAATAAATTGTTTTTTTGCATAGGCATCAAGCCCATAGCGACCTATCATCGCAGCATTATCTGAACAGTATTCTAAAGGGGCTACATGGAGTGTTTTCCCAAATTCCTCGCAGAGTTTTTCATAGGCATTACGTATATACTTATTGGCAGATGCTCCACCTACAATGGCAAAGTCTTTGATGCGTTCTTTGGCAAAGATTTTTTTGCTTTTTTGCAAGAGGTGCAGTTTTACAGCTTTTTGAAAACTGGCACTTAAATCTGCTTTGTCCTGTTCACTCATATTTTCTGCCCCTCCGCACGCTTCTACCGTAAGTCTTACAGCATTTTTAAGTCCAGAGAGAGAAAAGGCAACAAGGGGTGAGTTTCGTAGCGGTATAGGCAAATCAAAACGCGCTTCATCGCCTTTTAGAGCAAGTGCCTCTATAAGAGGTCCCCCTGGATAGCCCAGCCCCATCATCTTGGCACATTTGTCAAAGCTTTCACCTACAGAGTCATCTATGGAAGTGGCAAGTATCTCCATACGTTCAAAGCTCTCTACCCGTATAATTTGTGTATGTCCACCAGAGATAAGCAACACCAAAAGAGGCATAATAGAAGGTTTTTCGATGAATAAAGAGTAGATATGCCCTTTTAAATGGTGTACTGGAATGAGTGGAATATCTTGTAATACAGCCAAGGTTTTAGCCATAGCGATACCCTCTAAAAGTGTCACACCAAGTCCTGGTTGATTGGTGACAGCTACGGCTTTGAGTGTGTCAAAGTAAGGTTTCGTTTCTCCCAATATCTCCGGTAATGCTACTGCATGCAACCGAGAAGCAAGTTCTGGAACAACACCACCATAACAGGAGTGTTGCTCCTCTTGAGAAATTTTTTTGTGGTAGAGGATTTTTTTAGTTTCTATTTCTGTAATAGCGATGGAGCTGTCATCACAGCTTGATTCTATGCTGAGTATCATTTGGTTTCACTTTTAGCTTTTTGAAGAACAAGATTTTCTATCCATTCCCATTTCCCATATCCTGAATCGGCATTGATATGCCCTGCATCTGCTATAGTAGTAAATGTGGCATCATAGTGTGAGGCTATCTCTTTTGCCTCTTCTATTTTGACCCAAGGGTCATTGTCTGAGACTATCATGTGCACCTCTTTTGCATAAATGTTTTTAGGCTTTGGGCAAGGGAAAAAGGTTTTTATGCTTTTCTCTTGTGTTGTAAGGCTTGGGACTGAGACCATAAAAAGTCTTTTTATTTCACGCATATCACCCTCTTGGCAAAGCCAAAACCAAAGGTTGTTTGCCAGTGAATGGCAGACTACGGTATCTGGTTTAAAGTCAATGAGTATCTGTTTTACCTGCTTCATCCATCTGTTTTTACTAGGGAAATGACAATTATCTAAAAGAGGGAATGAGACGGTGCCGTAGTTTTTGGCTATTTCGCTTGCCAGTTCAGCTTGCCAATGTGGTGCATCTGAACCGCCCCAACCGTGGAGAATAAGAACTTTATCCATCGTTAGACTCCGTAGGGTGGGCATTCCTGCTCACCACAAACAAACATTCAATATCTTGGTGGGCAGGAATGCCTACCCTACAGTTGTTCCGCATATACTCTTGCCTCACTGTCAATTTGAACAATTTCATCAATATTCTTAGCTTTTACATGATTAAACTTCTCATATGTCTCCAAGATAATATCACTCATCCCAAAAAAACTACATTGCTCGTGCTGAAATTTTTCTATGGCTACTTCATTGGCGGCATTAACTACCACCCCCAAATGAGGGTTTTGTAAAATATGCTCTTTTATCTGCCAAATAGGATAACGTTCGGCTTCTATAGGTAAAAACTCCAAGCTACCAATACTCAGTAAATCTGTAGGGGAAAGTATCTCTTCAGTCACTTCCCCCTGCAATGCAAAAGCGATAGGAAGTTTCATATCTACCCCTGCAAAGTGCGCTGTGGTTGAGCCATCTTTAAACTCTGTTAAGGCATGAATGATAGACTTTTTTTCGATAATAGCATCGATGTTAGATGTGCCAAAGAGCCACTTGGCTTCGAGTAGTTCAAAGAGTTTATTAGTCATAGTCGCTGAATCTATAGTAATCTTGTTCCCCATAGACCAGTTGGGGTGCTTTAGGGCATCTGAAAATGTAGCATCTTTCATCTTATCTAGTTCCCAGTCTCTAAATGCACCACCGCTTGCTGTAATGTAAAGCTTGGAGACAGGACGCTCATTGATGAGGTACCAAAGCCCAAAATGTTCAGAGTCTATGACAGTGATGAGTGACATGTCTATAAATGCACCAGCAACCACAAGCGACTCTTTGTTCGCAAGTGCCACACGTTTACCCAAGCTTGTGGCTTTGAGTGTAGGGGCTAGACCTGTGTATCCTACTAAAGCATTGACAATCATAGGACTTTGTGACTCTTCTATGAGGGTTAAGATAGCTTCATTACCACAACGTACGTCAGGGTGGTTTACTTTATGTCTGTCTGCCTCATGGGCGATGACAACAGTTTTGGGTTGATATTCTGTTATTTGTTGGTTGAGTAGTTCTATATTGCGACCTGCGACCATCGCTTCGATTTGTATATTGTAACGTTTAGCAACGATAAGGGTATTGACCCCAATAGAACCAGTAGAACCTAAAAGTACAATGCTAGACATGAATTATAAAAATGCTCTTAAAGTAATAACCATCATAGGGGCAGCAAAGAGATAACCGTCTATTCTGTCAAGTATGCCCCCATGTCCGGGTAGGATGTCTCCAGAGTCTTTGACACCTGCTTCACGCTTGAGGTAGGACTCAAAGAGGTCACCAAATACAGAAGTTGCAGCAGTCACCAATGTAACAACAATAGCAATCCACAGTGGTGCGATTTTTAGTCCGATGTAGCTACCAAAAATAGTCGCGATAATGATACCCCCAAAGACCCCTTCAAGTGTCTTGTTAGGGCTTGTGTCTGAAAATTTGGTCTTTCCTATGGCTTTGCCTGTGAAGTAGGCACCTGTATCTGCAAGTGCTACAGTGACAAGAAGCCATAACATAGAGCGTCCTCCAAAGTCTTGGTAGAGTATGAGGAAAAAGAGTATGCCTGAGACTGGGTAGAGAAAAGGCAAGATGAGTCTTTTGTCGAAGTTGTGAAAATAGGCAATCGCTGCTCCAAATAGGATAGCAACGAGAAAAAAGAGATCATCAGGGTTGGGATAGACATAGGCAAAAAGCCAAAGCAGTGCCGCCCAAAAATATGCAGATGCCGAAGAGAGTTTAAAGAGTTTCATTGCTTCATAAAAAGCAAATATGTAGATGACACCTAAAAATGCCCACATGATGAAGAAGTTGTCTAGCCATCCTATAAAGCCTACCAGTGCAAGCAAAGCAATGCCCGTGATGACACGTTGTTGTAAAGAGGTTAAGTTTTTTAACATAGGATATTCCTTTTTGTATAGGTAGAGATTATACCACGACTTGGGTTAAACCCTTATCTCTATACCCTCTTTTACAATATTTAGTGTCTGATACTTGTCATACTCTACACTTGATCCCTCTTGAATTTTAACAAACTTGCGTTTGGTGTAATCTACCAAATAATTTCCAGGGTGTGTGGTAGAAAAATCTACACAAAGTTTGGCTGCTGCGTGTAAGACCGATTCAGGTAGGTTTTGTTTGTCTGTACGGATAATGACGTGTGAGCCTGGTATCTCTCTGGTATGCATCCAGATGTCATTGCCTTTTGCCAGCGAGAGTAGTTTTTGGTTCTCATGAGCGTTACGTCCTACCATCACTTTGTAGTCCTCTATCCAAAAGAGTTCTCCCTCTCTTAACTTCTCCTTTTTACGCAATGATTTGGCACGTTTGGGTACAAGAAGCTCAAGTTCGTAAGGGGTATTTGCTTGCTCAAGGGCATAGTAGATATTTTCATAAAAATCCATTTTGGAACTTAGATTTTCCTGCTCTATATGGATATTTTTTGCCTTAGATTTGGCACGTTTGGAAAGGCTGAAATAGTGCTCAGGCATACGGTTTACCTTGACATCTTTAGGTAATGTGATAGTGACTTCCTTCCCTTCAAAATCATAAGCTTTAAGTTTGGTGTCATAAGGCTTTATCTGATACAGATGTGCCAAAATAAGATTACCAAAGTTTTTAAATTCTTCAGCTTGTGCTTCAAGTTTTTCTTTGTTTGGAAGTTTGCTTAAAAGCTGTTCAAATTTTTTTATTTTTTTAGAGACTGTGGTGCGTTTTTGTTTTTTGAGTTCAAGTAGTTTTTTTGTCTGTATCTCAGAGAACTTCTCTTCCAAATACATATCGATATTTTCTATATCTTTTATCTCTTCTCTTCGTTCAAAAGGTGGAATAGCGAGCAATTCCATCCCTGGGCGTATCACCCTAAACGAGCTGTCTGCATCGATGTGTCTTAGTGCTTCGATGATGACTTCATTGTCATCGATGAGTATGGCATTGGTATTTTTGCCTGTAAATTCAAGTTGCAGATAGATGATTTGGTCTTTGTAACTACTTTTGGGAGCAATCTTAAAACGTAGTATTCTGTCATTGTTGGGAATATCTACACTAAGAAGTCGCGAGCCACTTAAGAGTGTATGCAATAGAGTGTCAAAGGGTGCATTATATCCTTGTAAAGGTCTTTGGCTTGGTGCTTTATAGACAAAGCTGTGCCCACGTGTCATCACAAAAAAATAGCTTTTGGATTTATCGAAAGTAAGTTCTATCGTATTATCTTGGGTACGTCGTGCACGGCTTATGAAAGTGAAGTTGTTTAGATGTTTGGCAATGGTTTGGAGTTCATAGAGTTTCATAGATGTGATTATAGCAGAGATTTATATATCCATTAAGTTTAAATCAGATAAAATATATCTTAATTAATTTTAAAAGCAAAGTATAGATGTGGAGAAGAAAATGACAAAACACCAAGCCTTGGAACATTTAGATGCAGCACGTAGATCGCATATCAAATGGTTGAATAGAGCCAAGTCAATTGTTGAGGGAAAAA